>JAABUL010002833.1_pt1 | contig 27545 bp, 1 predicted proteins | sample 5559151 | NCBI WGS metagenome assembly JAABUL01 (sample SAMN10711876, study PRJNA513368) | rock metagenome | isolation source: Antarctica rocks | place: Antarctica: Victoria Land, Pudding Butte sud | reverse complement strand
ACTGCTTATCACAGACTGCCAAGATAAAGTTGAAACTAGGTATCTGAAGCGTTGAAGCTTCTGTCTACAAACTTAGAAGTGAATGCACTATGATAGTGCAGTACGTCGGAATACTTTAAGGGCTATAGAGGTGTTTTGAAAACCGTATTGGGAGCGTACTGTAATCACTGTAATAATAAGATATTCTCGCTATCAATATATCTCCAAGCCCTCTTAATTGCGTGTTTGCTAGACAATTTTTGATATCACTAATTTTTTCAAAGTTTTTCAATTTGTTGAAAGCTCTTTTACGCACAATATCGACAACGTTGTAACTCTTGCTTAAAATTTGTTTGCCAATAAAAATACTAGTATCTATAAGATGTTCGATATTCGAAACGCTATAATTTAAACTAGTCTTGATACAAAGATAATAAATAATTGCAAAAATAAAAGTAAATCAAGACTATATTTGCAATTGATAAGATATTCGAAAATCTATTTTTGTAAAATATTATTTATAAAAACTTCTTTAAAAACAATTTATGTTTTTAAACAATAATATCAAAATATTTTTTTCTAGTTTTCTAAAAGAATTTTCTAGTCAAAAATATACTAAATTTCAAAAATATTTGCAAAAAACTTCTAGAAGCGTTGTTCGCAAACAATATATTTTAGTTAAAATATAAAACAAAATAAAAAAATTATTAGTAAATAAATATAATATATAAACAACTTTATTATATTGCGCTATTCTAATTATCTATACTATAATATAATAATATCTTAATCTCTTTTTTGCTTAATATTGTTAAAAATGTCTCTAATATATACTTTATTTATATTGTTTTCTAGAAGTCTATATAATTGCAATAGAAGATATTCTATAATATTGCAATTTTTAAACAATTGTATATATTAATTAATAATTTAAAAAAAGCAATGAAAAGAAATAAATATTTATAATCTAAAGAAAATTGTAAAACAAAATCGAGAAAAAGAAGAAAAAAATAAAATAAAAAAACAAATAATATTGATATTTGCAACAAAGTAGTTCAAAGATTGAAAAATTTTTGTTAATAATTTAAACAAATATATATCGAACTTAAAATAGATAAAAATTTTGCTAAAAATTAAATAGTATTTAAGAACTTTAATTAAAGTTAAAACAAATTTTTTCTTATATAATTCTAGATATATTCTTTAAGAGCTATTTTATTTGTATTAAATCTTATAATTGTTTTTTAAAGTTTTCAAAATTTTGTTATCTATAACTAATAATTATTGCTATTAAATTACTAATTTCTATTGTTAGTTAGTTGCAAAAAACTCTTTCTACAAATTAATTATTATTTAATATAATTTTTTATAGAAAGAGTACTTGTTTATTGCTTAATATATAAAATGTCGAAAAAAAAATTGTTAAAAATAAAAGTCGAAAAAAAAATATTAGAAATATTTAAATTATTAAATATTAGCAATTTTAATTAAAGTTTGTTATTTTGCAAGATTGTAATATTTATTTTTTACTTATATTATTTTTTTTACTTTAATTATAGTTTTGCAATATTTATTAGTTACAATTCTTTTGTATCTTAATTTAACTTACTTTTATATTTTATTTTTTAAATTAATTCTTACTTGCTTTTGTTGTATTAAATATATATATTATTTTTAATATTTAATATTTAATTAACAAAACTTTTAGTTTTATAGAATACTAGAAGTTGTTCTATTTATTGCTAATTTTATTTTAATACTTATTTTAGAGACAACTTGCTCAATTTCTTATTAATTGCAAAAAATAAAATATATTAATTTTCAAATTATATTTATTAACAATTTTTGTTATTTTTTTTTTAAATGTTAATATTTGATACTAAACAATAATTAAGTTTTGCAAAAATATATATAGTCTATTCTTAATTTAGAGATAACTGCGCTAAGCATTAAGTTAGCTAAAAATCGAGAAAATTTGATTCTTAAATTATTAAATAATCTGGCTTTCCGATAGCTTAAATCTTCTTCGCAAAAATCGAACTTAACAATACTATCGAATTATCGATTAATTCTTACAAATTTAACAAACTCTTTTTAAATTTACAATTTGTTTTTTTTACAATTAATAAAGATCTCTTTAAATTGCAGCAATTGTTGTTAAGATCTCTAAGATATATAAAATAAAGAACAATATTTAAAGATAAAGAAATCGAATATTTAAAATATAGAAAAAAGTCGAGATTAATATTTGTAACGTAAATAATATATTAAAGAATATAAAGAATATATTAACAAAAAAGATACAACAAAAAGGACTAGAAGATATTGAAGAAAGCTTAAACAACAAACTATAAGTTAAAATAATTATAATAACAACAAAAGCAAAAACAAAAACTATATAACAACAAAAATAAAAACAAAAGCTACACAATAGCAAAAGAAAAAAATAGTATAACAAAAAAAAATAGAAAATTAAAAAAAGTTGCAATAAAAAAATATATACAAATTACAATATAATAAGAATACAATAACAAAAAGTACAATTACAATATAGTTACAATATTTTAAACACAAAATTGTTGCATTATTTATATAAAAGTATAAAAATATAAAATTAACAATAAGATTTTAGAATTAATTATTAATTTAAAAAAGATATTAAGCGATTTATTTATCTATTAAATACTAACTAAATTAAGAGAGCAATATCTATATAAAATATTATTTAAATACAAATATTTATATATTGTTAAATTTAAGATTTTCGAAGCTTGTGCTATCTATTGTTTGTATTAATTTTTTGTTAAACAACTTTAAAAGCTCGACTATAATATATATATTATATTTTTAAAAATTCTCTTAATATTCTTAAAATACTTTAATAAAAATTAAAATAAATTAGTAGTTTTAAAATTTAAATATTTTTACAAACAAGTTTGTTTTTTTAAAGTAAAAAACTTAATTTTTTAATTTTTTTTTTTAGTATACAATTTTAAAACTTAATTGTTTTAAGAATAGATTTTGCTCTTAAAATAAAAAATTTAATTATTTTAATATATATTTTAGCACAAGAATCTAAAACTTAATTATTTTTGAATTATTTTTTAATATATAATTTTAAAACTTAATTATATTTTAAAAAAAATTTAACACTAAATCTTGCAAGAAACTTAGAATTATTACAAAATTAAATTTTGTATTAAAGTTATATAATTTTATATAATTTTATTAATATTTTTAACAATTATAAAAATTGTATATTTTAATTGCAATACAAATATTGCTCTTTATTGTCATTTTTTTTGTTCGATTTATACAATATAATTTATACTTTTTAACTAGATATTTTTAACAATTCTACAATTATTTTTTTCTCTATATATTTTAGTATTAGTAATTACAACAATTTATCTATTTTATTACTAGTTTATTACTATAATCTTTTTATTATTAAAAAAATTTATTTTTTCTTTTTTTGTCGAAAGCAATATATAAAGATTCGAAGAATTTTAATAAAAAACTAAATTGCAAATCGAGATTCTATAAATTAAAAAAAATTGTTGCAATATAAAGAGATTTGTTGTAAAAGAAAACTAATTTATATTAGTTATATATAAAGATAAAGACTCAAATAATAGAAACTTAACTTATAAATTATAAAAACTAAATTGCTTGTATTAGTAAATAGATTTAATATTTAAAAATTAAATATTGTATTTGTAGCTAACTATTGTTTTGCTAAAAGATATAAAAAAATTATTAATTATTGTTAAAGATTCTATATTAATAAAAAAAAATTTTTTGCTTGTTTTTTTAATTTCTTGCTATATATAAAAGAACTAATATAATAAGAATTTTCAATATATTGCGAGTTATCTTTTAAAAGATTAATAATTATTAAAGTTAAAATTAGATTTTGAAATAATTTTAAATATCTTTATTAAAATATTTATAAAATAATTGTAAATTTTAAATTTAAGAATTTAAATCTTTTGTTAAATACAAAACAAATAGTAGTTTATACAACAAATTTAATAAATAGCTAATACTTACTTTTGCAATAATTAATAGCAAAAATAGTTGTTTTAAACAATTTAATAAATATTAATAGAGCTCGAAGTATAAAGAAATCTAAAATATATACTTGTATATATGTTTTTCTAATAAAGTATTAATATTTTATAGAAGATTGTACTCAAAAATAAAAAAGCTAAAATAAAATAAAATATAAATATTAAGAAAAGCAATAAGTTTAATTTCTATTATTGTTTGCAAATTAATAAAATTAACTTGTTTATAACTCTTGTTTTTGTCAATTTATATTAAGACTTAATTTGCTATATTTGATACTAAAAATTGTTATTTTTATTTTTAAGTCAAAAAAGTAATTGTTATTGTCTTTAATTAAGCTTTCTTAATTGAACTTTTTTTATATTTCTTTGCAATTATATTTGCTAATATTTTGTTAAACTTTATAAGTAGTGCAAAACTTTTTCTAATATTAATAATATAATTTTGCAAAAATACACAATCTTAAATACTAAATAATATAAAGACAATAAAATTATTGCTTTTAATTATATTTTTTAAGTAAAATACAATTTAATTACTAGTATTATATTGTTTATTTTTATATAACTTAAGCAACTTCTTTTAATATTTAAATTGAATATATATATTTTTTAGCAATTAATATTGTAATAGAAGCAATATTGTATACAAAACTCTAATATATTTGTTTATAAATTATAATATTAAATAAATTGTCGAAAATTGTATTCTTTTTTAATTTAAAATAAACAAAAAAAATAAAAAAAATACAATAAATTTTCGAAGAACTTTAAAGATTATTATTTATTTGTATATTATTAATATAATTCTTCTAACTATCTTAATATACTTGTTGTATACTAAATTTTCTAATTTGCTAGATATAATATTAAGTATCGAAATTAATAATTGTAGCGTAAATAATTTTGTAAGTATATTATATTGTTGTAGATACTTGTTTTTAGTAGTTCTAATTATACTTAAAACCTAAGATCTAAAATTTAATATAATATAATAATAGTATTTTTGTTTAACAATATTGTAATTTATATTATCTTAAAAATCTCAATTTGCAAAATATATATAATAAGACAATTTAATTAATAGTCTTAAAAAGCTTGCAATCTTCTATTAAGATTTTATATTTTTAATAAAAGTTAAGATAGATATTTAAATCTCTTTTTGCTTGTTATTAATTTTAGACTACAAGGTTTTTTTAATCTTCGAAATTTCTTTTTTAATAATTGTATTATATTATTTATAGACAATCTATAAAAATTAAGAGTAATTAAATATATATTACAAGTTTGTTGTTTTTTCTACAATATAATATTTGCTAACGTAAGATATATTCTTGTTAACATTCTATATATATTTCTATAAAAATCGAAGTTGTTAATAAAATACGTAAGCAATACTAATTAAATTTTTGTTTGCAATTTTTTCTTTAAGATCTCTTATTTTATCGGCAATTCCGGAACCTCTGCTTAGAAAGTGCCTATTGCGAATTCTGCTAATTTGGCTATTAGCTAGCTTAGAATTTGTTTAGTAGCAAAAGTCTTAACGCTTACTTAATAAAGATTCAATTTTGATATTCGAGATGCGCACAAACTCTTGCAATGCTTTGCTTACATCTCTATTTGTTACTTGTTTACATTATAGTAATTTGTATAATAGAATCGAACAATTTGTAAGATTTGTACGCGCGAGTTATGCGTTATTGGGGACGTCTCTCGTTGTACGTATAGTAATTGTAAATTGCGCTCGTAGATTGTGTCCATAAATTGCGTTCGTAGATTGCGTTCGTAGAACTTAATAACGTGCGAAATTAGATCTTAACAAAGCGCGTGTCAATAACGTATCTGCGAATTCTACTAATTGCAACTTAATCCTGCGCTTAATTATATAGAGCGAACACATTAGTATATTAGCTAATTTGACTATTAGTCACTAATAGTACTATTAAAAATAGTTCCGGAATTGCCAATATTATAATATTTAATTTTAAGCTCTTTGTATAAAGCTCGAAGTTAATTGACAAAGCGCAATTAATATAAGATACTATTGTAGATTTACTATATCTTTAAAGACTGCTTAATTAACTCGAAATTTCTCTCTATAACAATATAATTTAATTTCAAAATCTTTAAGAACTTTAATTTAATAATATTGTTTTTAACAAGTATTAATTTATAGAAATTATAAATAAATATTATTTTTAAAGACAACTTAGCAATTACTTGCTACACAAAAAGAATAATTTGTTTCTTAATAAGTAACGTTAATTTATAATTGCAATTAAAGAAAATAACTTAATCGAATTTTAGTTCTCTAAATTGTACAAAGTCTAAAGATATTATAGAATTTTCGTCAAAATAGATAGCAAAGTCAAAAGAACAAATCCTAATACTAGATACTTAACAATTAATATATTAAAGTTAACAAGAACTATTAACAATCTTTGTTATATTAAAGTGTATTCTCTCTTAAACTTTAATTGCGCTTAAGAGTATAGCAATTAAATAGTTAAGATTAAAAAAAAATTCAAAATAGAATTAAAGATATTAAAAGATATTTTTAAGATATTAATTTTAATTTTAACTTTTATTAGTAGAAATAACAAAAAACAAGTTTTTAGCTATAATAATAATATCAAAAGATTCTTTGATATTTCTTTAAGCTTCTTTATTTTTAATAGCTATAGTAATTCTTTTAATATTGCGTAATTTAATTTTGTAATTTCTTTTGCTTTTGTTTATATTGCAATTCTTATAGCAAATCTTAATATCTTATATTTCAAATATTGCTCAAATATATTAAGAACAATATTAACAAACAATATAAAAAAAATAGAAATATAAGAGATAATCTTAACTATAAAGTTATTATTATCGATTTCGAAATTTTCAAAAAATACTAAATCTATAATTCGAAATCAAAATTAAAGAATATTTAATATAGAATACAAGAAAAACTTATTAAAAGTTAAAAAAAAGAAAGAAGCTATAAATAAATTTGAAATAAAATATAGATTGTCTTTCTCAATTATAAATTTGTTGTTATTAAGAAGAAATTTTAAGTTCTTGCTTAACTTCAATAAATTGTAGAGCTATTTATAAAAAAAAAATATTAAAAAAAAAACCTTATTATTTAATAATCTTTGTATATAATTTTTGGCTTTTTTAATATTAATATCTTGTTAAAGCTATTTTTAAACTCTAATTTTTAGATTAATAGAATTGTCGATTATTTGTGTTTCTAATTATTGTACAATATAAAAACTAATAGTCGAAAAAACAAACTTAAATTGTACAAAAATAGAAAATCTTAAAAGAAAATCAAATAAAAATAAATTAAGCTTTTTATCTATTATAACAAATTAATTTTAAATCTTTCTTTAAATATTTATTTTTACTTAATTGCTACTAATTAGAAATAGTATTTTCTACAATAGTTTTTAGAATAACAACTCTACAATACTATTAATTAGCTTGTACTTTTAAATTTCTATTTAAACTTGTTTTAATTTCTTAATTTTTCTTTTTTCTAACTATTTACTCTAAGTTATATTTTCGATCTTCTAAATAATTAACTTTTTGTTAATATTGTTATAGCGCAATATTTCGATAATTTTTTAAAATACTTTTTTACTTATTGTATAAATTACAAAGAAAGAATTTCTTGTTTGCTTGCTTTTGTAAATATAACAATTGCTAAAATAACTTCGAAAATAATGTTTTTTAATCTTATATTTTTAAATTGTTTAAAACAATATATTAGATACAATTAAAAGAGCTTTAATTTAGTATTTTTATATTATTTAATATAATTATCAATTTTACAATCTACAATTAGATATAAATTTGCTAATTAAAATATGATATTTTTCGAAATATAAATCTAAAAAAGTTTATCGCAACATTAATACTAACTTTTGCAATATAGATTTTTAAATCTTTTTTAAAATTTGCAAATTATTGCTCTTTTTAAACGTATATTTTCTACTATTTTCGATTAAATATATAACTTCGAAACAACTTTAAATTGCGTTATCTATTATTATTTTCTTAATTATTCTATACTTTAAACTTTATATTTAAAATTCAAAAAAACAAATATTAAAATTACAAAGACAACAACAACAATAATTTATTAATTAAGATTAAAAGTATAAAATTTAAATATATAGAAATAGATATTGAACAAAAAATTTAATAAAAATAACAAATTTGCTATTCTAAAAAAGACTAGAATATTGTAAAAAAGATCAAAATATTATAAAAAAAATCAAAGCAACAATAAAAGAGATAGCAAAGATTTTAGCAATAGCAAAAACAAAATATATAGCAAATTAAAGAAAAGAAGTACACAAGTAGAGAGCAAAGTCTAGATAGATATTGTTACGATTCTAGACTAGATAGACTTTGTTCTTCAATTATTTTTTGAATCTTTGTCTTCTAGTCTTGAATATATTACAAGTAACGTCTAGCGTCTTGATATTTATAGTACTTATATCTATTTTCTATATATAGTTAGTTTTGCATAGCTAGTATTTTTGTTAATTAACTATATACTAGTTATCAAAGTTCTAATTTTAATATAATACTAGCTATTTTTTCAAAAACAATCTTGCGAATTGTACTCTAGAAATATTTATATTTGCTAATTTTTTTTTCTTCGAAACATACTTTAGATATAAAGTTACTAAAACAATTTTAAATACAAAGTTACTAAAGTAATTCTAAATATAAAATTACTAGAACAAATGCTTTGCAAAGCATAACTAAGTTGCAACAATAAATATTTTTAAAAAAAATGTGCAACTTAATAATAATAAATTTGTTAACTTTTTAAATAAGTATTTTCTAATTTTTATTGCGCTAAGTTGAAAGAAGTCTTACAAGAAAAATAATAAATTTGCTAAAATAAATAAACAACAAATTGTTCTAATTACAATTTAGTAATTTTGTTAAAATAAACAAGTAAGTTTGCTAGAATTAATATTAATATTACAATATTGTTGTTTTCGAGCAATATTTTTTTACTTTGTATAGAGTTTACTATACAATACAATATTTAAGCAATATTTATTTTCGATATCGATAATTTTACTTCGATACTTACTAACTTAATTAAACAAAGTAAATTGTATAATATTTAATTAGAGCAAATATATTTAAACAAAACGTTCTATTTAAGTCTATATTTTTATTTACTACTTTAATATTGTTTATAACTATTAAGATTTACAAAATTTGTACAAATCTATTACAATAATGCGTTGCAATTTTGCTATAAAAAATTAAGTATCTTATTTTGACTTTAAATTTTGTAAAAGTACTATATTTTAAAATCGATTTTAATATTAATTAAATACTAAAATTTAATTATTTTTGTTAGAATTATAATTGCAAACTTTATTTAAACTTGTTTTCAAAAATTCTAAATTAATCGAACTTAATAATAACTTTTCTAAGAATATTAATATATTATTTTTATTTATTAAGAAATTTAGATATAAAACTAAAGTTAAAATTAATTAATTTTTATTTCATTAGTCTCTCTTTAACTACAATTAATATTAACAAAAAAATTAAAAAAACTCTGCAAAACTCTTATATAACTAGACTAACTACGTCGGATCGAATTACTAAGTTCGAATCGAATATCTGATTCGAATCGGATCGAGTCGATTTCTAATATTGAAATCGAAAAGTCGATTCGATTTCTAGAATCGAAATCGACAATTCGAGTCGATTTCTAGAGTTAAAATAGAAATTCGATTCGAAAAAATCGATTCGAATTGTCAAGACTATTTAAATAATTATATTATAATTATTAATAGTTAATATATAGTTAATATATATTTTATAATATTTAATTATCTAAATTATAATAAGATAATATATTATAGTAATATATTACTAATTTTTAAAAAGAAAATAATTAAATTGCATTTATAGAATTTATAGAATCTATAGATGCAAATATTGTATTTTATTAATAAGTTGCATCTATAAGATCTATAGAATCTATAAATGCAAATAATATATTTTATTAATAAATTATTTTTGTTCTAAAATTAGTAATTTTTAGTATAATAATATTATATTCGATTTCTTAACAATTCGATTCGATTTCAAATATTAAAATTGAGAATTAAGTTGAGTCGAATTAATTCGATTTTAAAATAATAGAAATCGAATCGAATTTCGAATCGATTTCTAGAATTAAAATTGACAAATTAAGTTAATTTTAATATTTGAAATCAAAATCCGATCCAACAATTAGTCTAATATTTTTAATAAAAGTTGCAATTTAAAATAGAAGCTAATGCTTATACAAAAAACAATAAAAGAGCTTAAAATTATATTTAATTTATAAAATAAAATTTTGTTTATTAAAATTAAACTTAATTTTAGTACTATTAACAACAAATTATTTAACAATTAGCAACTAAATTTTTATATTAAAATTTGTTCAAATTAAATTTGTTTATTCTTCGATAAATATTATATTAAAATAATACTATTTATTAATATTAAAGTTTTCGATAAAGTTTTTGTTAATAAAAAATTTATTAAGCTTTATAAACTTTCTACTATATTACTTTAAAATTCTATTAAATTGCGTTTAGTTAATAACAAATTTGTCTCTAATATTATTTATATTGCTTAAGTTATTGTTAATCTTAACAAATATATTAATATTTTATAGTATTTAATAATTAAATTAAAACAATTTGCAATTATTTTCGATATATTTTAGATTAAGAAATATAATATATAAATTAAAAATAATATATAATTTCTTAAATTTAACTTCAATTATTATATAGAATATTATTTGTTAAATTAATAATTATTAGAGATCTTTAACAATTAATGCAAGCAATTAGAATATTTGTTTTCGAAATCTTTCGATAAAATTAATATTTGTTAAATAAGTATTTTTATATTTTTGAAGCTTATTATTTAAAAAAAAAAACAATTGTAATACTATTTAAACATTTTATTATACTAAATTAATTAAAGAAAAACAACAAATATTTAGCTTATATTGTAGACAACAATATTATTATAGATATTGCAACTATTATTTTTAATAATTACAACAAATTCTATATTAAATTTAAGTAAATTTTTTTAAGTATAAAACAACTTAAAAAGCAAATATATTCGAAGTTTAAACAATAAATTAAGTTTTTTAATTTGCAAAAAATTAATAAGTTGTTACTTAATAAAAGTATTAATTATGTTATTAATTTTATTTCAAAAACAACTTCTTTAACTAAGAAAGTCTATAATATATTTTGTTAAGAAAAATAATTATTAAAGTTTATCTAGATAATATAAAAAACAAAAATCAAATTTACAACAATATTTTATAGTATATTGTTTTTATCTTTATAGTTAAGAAGTCTAATAAAGATTTATACGTCTATATAAACTATAGAGATTTTAATACTTTAACAATTAAGAATTGTAATATTCTATTATTAATTAAAGAGATTTTGCAACAATTATACAAAATTAAATACTATAGCAAGTTCGATATTATTGTTATTTTTAACAAAATTCAAATATACTTTAATAACAAATACAAAACAATTTTTATTATTTATTATAATCTATTTAAGTACGTTGTAATATCTTTTGAATTATATAATATTTTAATTATATTTTAATTTTTTATTAATAAGACTCTTAGTCTTTATCTAAACAATTTTTGGACAATTTATATAAATAATATCTTAGTTTACAATAATATTGAAAAAAAATATAAAAATTATATAAATAAAGTTTTTGCTAAGCTTTATAACGCAAATCTTTATTTAAATATTAATAAATATATTTTTTTTGTTAAATAAGTTAAATATTTAGATCTAATTATTATTATTAAAGAAATTCGAATAAATTTTAAAAAAATTAAATATATTTTTTAGTAAAAAACTTTTATCTATATACGCAGTATATAGATTTTTCTAAATTTTGTTAACTTCTATTAACAATTTATTTATAATTATTTGAGTTTAGTTAAATCTTTATTAGTATTTAGTAAACTTAAAAACAAGAATCTTAATTTTTTATAGCAATTTAACAATTCTAAAGATCTTATATTTAAAACTCTTAAAAAAATCTTTATTAATTAATTTATTCTATATTATTTCAATCTTAATCTAAAAATCTAAATCGAAAACAATATTTTTAATTTTGTAATTGTTGTTATACTCTTGTAGATAAACTTAAATAAATTGTTTTATTTAATAATCTATATATTTAAAACTATATTATTTGCAAAATATAATTACAAAATCTACAACAAAAAAACTATTAATTATTGTTTGCGTTTTTTAGAAGTAATATTTAGAGTATATTAATATATTTGTCGAACAATTTATTAAGATTATTATCGACTGTTGCAATCTAAAATATTTTATAACTATTAAAGAATTTAATTGTTATTAAACTTGCTAAATCGAATTTCTATTTAAATTTAATTTTAAGATTATCTATTAATTAAATATATTAGACACAAAGTCAAACAATTTAATTAAACAATTGCAAAATTTGTTTTTTAATAAAAATAACTTTTGCAATTAGTTTTAATAATAAACAATTCTTAAACAATACAACTTAAAATTAGATATAATTAAAGTTGTTATATTAACTTTGCTATTATTAAATATTATTTATAATTTAGTAGCAAAATTAATTTATTTGTTTTGAGACTTTATTAAGTTTAAACTAATTGCTAACAAGAGAATTGCAAAAACTTATAAGAAATTTATTTAAATTTTGCTAATAAGTAACAAAAATATAGAACTATTTATACTTCTATTGTTTGCAATATTTGTATTACTTTAACAAAATAAACTTTGTTTTGCTAGATTTTTTTTCTTAGTTTTGGTTACGATTCTAGGCTAGACAGGCTTTGCCCTCCGATTATTCTTCGGATCTTCGCTCTCTAGTCTTGAATATACTACGAATAACGTCTAGCGTCTTAACATTTATAGTACTTATATCTATTTTCTATATATAGTTAGTTCTGCATAGCTAGTATTCTTGTTAATTAATTATATACTAATTATTAAAGTTCTAATTTTAACATAATACTAGCTATTTTTTTAGATACAATTTTGCAAATTATATTTTAAAAATATTTATATTTGCTATCTTTTTTGTTTTGTAGAACAAATTCTAGATATAAAGTTACTAGAATAGACGCTTTGCGAAATATAACTAAATTGCGACAATAAATATCTTTAAATTAACGTGCAACTTAACAATATTTAATTTTGTTAATTCTCTAGTAAGTTTGCTAGAAGAGATAAACAACAAATTGTTCTAATTACAATTCAATAAATTTGCTAGAATAAAATTAATAAATTTGCTAGAATAGAGAGACAACAAATTGTTCTAACTACAATTTAATAAATTTGCTAAAATAGTATTAGTAAGTTTGCTAGAATAAAATCAATAAATTTGCTAGAATAGAATTAGTAAATTTGTTAGAATAAAATTAGCAAATTTGTTAGAAAAACAATTACAATACAATTTTTTTGTTATTTTTGAACAATATTTTTGTTTTTGTGTGTTAGAAGATTTGCTATGCAATAGAACAATACTTTAAACAATATCTATTTTTAATATCGAAAATTTTGTTTTGCGAGTAATATAAATTCTTCAATATTTGTATAATATTAAATATATTTAATTTTGAACTTCTATTTTTGTTTACAAATATTTGTACTATTTATATCTAATCTATATTTGCAATATAATTAACAAAAAATCAATTTCGAAAAGTAAAGTCAAGTTTAGCTTTAGCAAGAATTGCAAGTTATTTAAGAAATTCTTAATAAATAAAAATTAATTAAATATTAATATTGTTTTTTGTTACAATTATTATTCTATAGATACTCTATTAAATTAAAACAACTTCAAAAAAAATTTAGATTTTAAGAAGTACTTTAATTTATTTAAAAACAATATATTTAAGTTCTTGTTGCTTGTTCGATTTAATTTTTACAAAATTATAATCAATAAACTAACTAAATCAAATTTGTTTAACAATATAAATTTGCTAAATATATTAATTCGATCTTTAATATATCAATTTTTAGATATTAATTTTGCGCAATTTTGTAATTAATATATTAAGAAAAAAAGCAAAAATAAGTTTGATTAATATTGTATTCTAGTTAATTAACTCAACAATTTTAATAAAAGTTAACAAGAAATATCTTAATTTCTTTGAAAAACAATTAAAAATAATATAAAAAGATAGTTTCGACTATTTTATAAAAATAGTACTATTATTGTCGAGTTTCAAATTAATAAAAAGATTAATCTTGACTTTGTTTGCAAGCTAAAAATTTAAATTGATTTTTTAAAAATTTATTTAAATTAAGCAAAATTAACAATAAGTATTTGTAACAAAACAACATATTGTTTTTGATATAAATACAACAACGCTTTAGCTTAATACAATTTGTTTAAAACTATTGTATATTAAATAAAACAAAAGTTTTTTTTTTCGAAATAAAGAAATTGTATTTATTGAGTCTACTTACGTAATTTACAACTTTAATAGCAACAACAAGTATAATTATTTTTATAAATTTAATTTACAAACAAGAGATCGACTTAACAATATCTATTTTGCTTGTAATTTTAAGTCGAAGCTACAAAATATAAAAAACAATAAATACTTTTTCGATTTTTCTATTTTTACTAGAAATTTCGAAAAATTTAAACAATAAATTATTGCGTTAATTTCTAAATTTAGTAGTATTTTTCGACATTTTATTTTTGAGAAAATTAAACTCAATTTTGTTATTGTTAAAATTATCGACAATATTTTTAGAAAAATTAAGTATTGTTTGTTTGATAGATTTGTTAATTCTTATTTAACAATAGATAATCTACTTAAAAATTTAAATGCTTAATAGAACAATTTAAACAAAAAACAACGCAACTTTGTTAAAATTATATTGTTCAAATTTGCTATAAAGAATATCGAAATTTTTAATTAATATATTAATTGTTTTATATCTACAATAGTCGAAATCTCTATATTAGAAATCGATAAAATATATTAATTTAACAAAAATTTAAATTATAGATTTTAAAGTTGCTATATTACTTTAACAAATTATATTATTTTAAATTAACTTATTAGATTAATTTGTAAAATCGATTTTAAACTTTAACAAATAAAAAAAATTTGTTCGATAACTATTTAAACTTCTATTTATACACAAACTATTAATAATATTAATAAACAAAATAATTGTATTGCAACAATAGATATCTCTAAACTTTCTAAACATATTAATACAAATATTTGCAATAATAATAGTTTCAATATATATATCTCTACTTGCAACTAGAAACAAAATATAGAAATATAATTTTAAATTCTTAAAAACAAAATTAAATTTTTAAATCTTTATCGAAAATGTTTTAAGTCAAAATATAGATTATATTATAAAAATATTTTTTGTAAAAACAAATTAATTAAAATTAAAAATAAAGTTTTTGTTAAATTTAAAACTTATAATATTAGCGACTTCGAATTAACAATATTTAAAGAAAATAGTTTCTCTAATATCTTAGATAACAATTTAAATAATTTTAGCAAATTAAAAAACTAGATATTTTCGATAAGAGTTGCAATTTAAAATAGAAATTAATACTTATAAAAAAGATAATAAAGAAGCTTAAAATTATATTTAATTTATAAGATAAAATTTTGCTTATCGAAATTAAACTTAGTTCTAATACTATTAACAACAAGTTGGTTAACAATTAGTAATTAGATTTTTATATTAAAATTTGTTCAAATTAAATTTATTTGCTCTTCAATAAGTATTATATTAAAACAATACTATTTATTAATATTAAAATTTCTAATAGAGTCTTTGTTAATAGAAAGTTTATTAAACTTTATAAGTTTTTTATTATATTGTTTTAAAATTTTATTAAATTGCGTCTAATTAATAACAAATTTGCTTCTAATATTATTTATATCGCTCAAGTTATTGTTAATCTTAGCAAATATATTAATATTTTATAATATTTGATAATTAAATTGAAACAATTTGCAATTATTTTTAATATATTTTGAATTAAAAAATATAATATACAAATTAAAAATAATATACAATTTCTTAAATTTAATTTTGTTTATTATATAGAGTATTGCTTGTTAGATTAACAATTGTTAAAAATCTTTAACAATTAATACAAGCAATTCGAATATTTGTTTTCGAAGTTTCTTAATAAAGTCGACGTCTATTAAATAAGTATCTTTGCATTTTTGAAATTTGTTATTAAGAAAAACTACAAGATAATCGTAATATTGTTCGAGTATTTTGTTATACTAAATTAATTAAAAAAAAAACAATAGATATCTAGCTTGCGTTGCAAACAATAATATTATTATAAATATTGCAACTATTATTTTCAATAATTACAACAAGTTTTATATTAAATTTAAGCAAAATTCTTTAAATATAAAACAATTTAAAAAGCAAATTTATTTGAAATTTAAACAATAAGTTAAGCTCTTTAATTTGCAAGAAATTAATAAGTTGCTATTTAATAAAAGTATTAATTATATTATTAATTTTGTTTCAAAAACAACTTCTTTGACTAAGAAAGTCTACAATATATTTTGTTAAAAAGAAAAAATTATTAAAGTCTATCTAAATAATATAAAAAATAAAAATCAAATTTGCAATAGTATTTTATAGTATATTGTTTTTATTTTTATAATTAAGAAGTCTAATAGAAATTTGCGCGTTTATATAGATTATAAAAATCTTAATACTTTAACAATTAAGAATCGAAATACTTTATTGTTAATTTGAGAGATTTTGCAACAATTATGCAAAATTAAGTACTATAACAAGTTTAATATTATTGTTGTCTTTAACAAGATTCGAATATATCTCGATAATAAATACAAAATAGTCTTTATTACTTGTTACAATTGATTTGAGTACATTGTAATCTTTTTTAAATTATATAACGCTTTAATTATATTTCAATCTTTTATTAATAAGATTTTTAGTTTTTATTTGAACAATTTCTATATTGTTTATATAAATAATATCTTAATTTACAATAATATCGAGAAAAAACATAAAAACTATATAAACAAAGTTTTTGCTAATTTTTATAACGCAAATTTTTATTTAAATATTAATAAGTTTTTTTTTTTTATTAAGCAAGTTATATATCTAGATCTAATTATTATTATCGAAGAAATTCGAATAAACTTCGAGAAAATTAAATATATTTTTAAATAAAAAATTTCTATCTGCATGCGCAATATATAGATTTTTCTAAATTTTGTCAACTTCTATTGACAATTTATCTATAATTATTCGAATTTAATTAAATCTTTGTTAGCGTTTAGTAAGTTCGAAAACAAAAATCTTAATTTTCTATAACAATTTAACAATTTTGAAAATTTTGCGTTTAAAGTTTTTAAGAAAATCTTTATCGATTAATTTATTTTTTATTATTTCGATTTCGATCTAGAGATTTAAATCGAAAGTAATATTTTTGATTTTGTAATTATTGTTGTGCTCTCGCAAATAAATATAGATAAATTGCTCTATTCGATAATTTATATATTTAAAATTATGTTGTTTGCAAAGTACAATTACAAAATTTATAATAAGAAATTCTTAATTATTGTTTGCGCTTTTAAGAAGTAGTATTCAAAATATATTAATATATTTGTTAAACAATTTATTAAAATTATTATTAATTATTGTAATTTAAAGCATTTTATAACTATTAAGCAACTTAATTGTTGTTAAGTTTGCTAAGTCGAGTTTTTGTTTAAATTTAACTTTAAAATTATCTATTAATCAAATATATTAGAAGCAAAATTAAATAATCTAATTAAACAATTGCAAAATTTGCTTTTTAATAAAAACAATTTTTGTAATTAATTTTAACAACAAATAATTCTTAAACAATATAACTTAAAATTAGATATAGTTAAAGTTATTGTATTAATTTTGTTATTGTTAAATATTATTTATAATTTAATAACAAAATTAGTTTATTTGTTTCGAGACTCTATCGAGTTTAAATTAATTACTAACAAAAGAATTGCAAAAGTTTGCAAAAAATTTATTTAGATTTTGCTAATAGCTAACAAAGATATAGAATTATTTATATTTTTATTGTTTACAATATTTATGTTATTTCAACAAAACAAATTTTGTTTTGCAAGATCTTTTTTCTTAGTCTCTTTACTTGCTACTATTGTATTTATTATTTCTTAATCTATAGTTTCTTTGTTTTTATCTATCGATTTTATTTTATTTTCAAATATATTTGTTTTATTTACAACTTAATTATTTATATTTGCAATCTTTTTTACAATTTAGTTCTTATTTGTTGTTGCAATTAATTTAATAAAAAAGAAGAAATCTAAAATAAAATTTAATTTCAAAAATTTAATTTGTATAACAAAAAGATAAAACAAATTATTTAAATTAAAAAAATTAATAAACAAAAGATTTTAACTATTTTTTGCAAAATAATTAAGTTAAAACTAAGAGACTATATAATAATCGAATATTTAACAATTAATATTAAGTATTTATTTGTTTAAAACAAAATATATGTATTTCGAAGCACAAATAATATTTTTCGAATTAAAACAATTAGATTTTAGTATAAATTATCAAGCGCTAAATACTTAAATCGAACAATTACATTTAAGAAAGTACAATATTATTATTATTAATTTATACTATATTTAGATATTAAAAAGTACGTTAAAAGCTACTTTATATATAAGTACGTTAAATTATATCGCAAATATAAGCAAAATCTACTAAAGTTTTTATCTATTTTAGATTGTTATTAACAAAATATATTTTGCAACTTTATTATCTCTCTATTGCTATATTGCTATAAAGAAAAGATCTTTTAATATATTTTAATAATAATTAATAAATTATTTAAAAATAAGAAATTTATATTTATAAACTTTTTAGAAATTAAGATTATTGTTTAGATCTTTATCGATTTTGTTTAATATATTAAAAAAAATTTAATTACTATTGTTTTCGACAAAGATATTTAATTTATTATTTATTTCTAACAATATTTTTGCAAAAGATTAAAAATTAAATCTAAATTATCAATTGTATTTTATTTGAAAATTAATAGTTAAATTAAAAATATTAACGTTGTTCTTAAACAATATCTTCGAATATATAATACAATTAAGATAATTAAGTTAATTATTTTGTTATTGTTAAGTTTGTTACAAACAATTATATTAGCAAGTCTATTAATTTATTATTATTTTTTGCTACTAAAGACTATCTATTACAATTAAATTTAAAATTATTCGAATTTTTTTTAACAATAGTATATTCGAAGCTTGTTGCAACATAAAAAATATTAATAAAATTATCAAAAAAATTAAAATCTTGCGCAACTTTTTTTGTTAAAAATTTGTTTAAATTTAAGTTAAGTAAGTAAAGTTTGCTAATTACAAATGCGTTGCAATCTCGAAGTTCAAAATTAATAATTAAATTATATTTGATATTCGAAATATTAAGACAACTTAATTATACAAGTTTCTAAAATATAAAAATGCAAATTTCTATAAAATTATTTAAACAATTAACAATTATATTTATAAACTAGAATTGTTCGAGTTAATAAAAATTTATTTAATATTTTATTTATAACTTTTGTATCTTAACAAAAGCAAGTTTTTATTATATTAGCAAGTTAAACTTTTGTTGTTTATTAATATTGTTAACAATATTAACAACAATAATTTCGAATACTATATCAAAGATATCGAGATATTACAATACAATATGCGCAAAAATAACAATAATATAAATCTAAGTCTAACTCTTACTAATTACAAACGCAAAATACTATAATATTAAATTCTTTTTACAAATTACACAAACTACAACAATAGATTTAAATAATTAAACTATTTTATAATTAATAGTTATCTTAACTTTGTTGTTAACTTCTATTACGAATATTTAAATACAATAGAATTTTATTAAATATTTAAAATATCTTTTGATTAAAAATCTAATAAATAGAATAGTTTGCGTCTATATTTTTTTTGCGCTTTTCTATTATTGTTGTCAAAACATCGCTTAATATATATCTATAGTTTTTGTTATTATATCTAGAATTGATTTCAAAAATATATTGTCAATATATTACTATTATTAAAAGTTATTTGCTATATATTTGCAATCGAAATTAAATGTTTTTTTAAATTAGATTAACTTAATATATTACTTTGCTTTTTGTGTTAATTGACAAGAATCTCGAAAACGCATTATTAATATATTATTATTGTCGAAAGTTATTCGATATATATTTGCAATTCTTGTTGTTGTCTTTATAGTACTTTTGTTAGACATTTTATAAACGTTACTTCTAAATATCTTTCGAATAAGAATTAATTTAATATTTCTAAATATATGCACGATTGCGTATAAATTGTTGTTAAAATATTTTTATATTATTTTCTCTCTTTGTGTTGTAAACTTAGACAAATATATTTGAACATAATTAAAATTTAATAAATTTTAACTTTTTAATATTGTTATTTTCTTTTGTTATTGTCGATCTTTCTTTTAGATTATATAATTGATCAACTTTTTAAACTTTTTTATATATAATTTATCTCTTAGTTTTTGTATTACGTAATCTAGATCTCTTTCTTAGAGTTAAAATTAATAATTTTTTGTATTTTCTTTAACTTTTTTATATTTAATGTTTGCTTAAAATTTATTTACTTTTTTTTTTTTTTTTAATTTTGTTGTTGTCTAACAAATTGCTCAAAACTCGATATTTATTGTTCGACAATTGTTCGAAATTCGATTTTTGTTATTTAACAATTGTTTGACGTTTAATTTCGAACATCAAATTGTATTTAACAAATATGTTCGACACTAATTAAAGATAGTCGAAAATTAACTAGAATATTATTTGCAACATATATGTTTTTTGCTTAATATATTATTGTTTTTTGCATATTTTGTTTCAAAAAATTTTGATTACTTTTTTTTATTTAATAAATTTATTTTTTCGCTTAATATATATCGAAAACTTTAATTCTAATTGTTGAACAATATTTAATATATATTCGATATTAATCGAAATTTATATTTAACAAACATTAAATATTAATTAAAGTTAATTAAAAATATTAAGTAAAAAATTCGATATTATTTTGTCGAAGCTTACGAGTAAAAAAAAAAAAAAATGTTACAATTTTAGACTAGATAGATTTCGCTCTTTAATTATTTTTCGAATTTTCGTTTTTTAGTTTCGAATATATTATAAATAACGTCTAGCGTCTTAACACTTATAGTACTTATATCTATTTTCTATATATAGTTAGTTCTGCATAGCTAGTATTTTTGTTAATTAACTATATACTAGCTATTAAAGCTCTAATTCTAATAGTTTTTTTGTTTGTTATTGTTGTATTTACAATTTCTTAATCTATAGTTTTTTTGTTTTTAATTGTCGATTTTGTCTTTTTCTTAAATATATTTGTTTTATTTATAACTTAGCTATTTATATTTGCAATTTCTTTTATAATTTAGTTCTTATTTGCTATTGCAATTAATTTAATAATAAAAAAAAGTTTAAAACAAAATTTGATTTCGAAGTTTTTATTTAACAAATATTAAAGATATATTTGTATAATAAAAAAATAGAACAAATTATTTAAACTAAAGAAGCTAATAAATAGAAAATTTTAACTATTTTTCGCAAAACAATTAAGTTAAAACTCGAAAACTATATAATAGTCGAATATTTAATAATTAATATTAAATATCTACTTGTTTAAAACAAAATATATATGTTTCGAAATACAAATAATATTTTTTGAGTTAAAACAATTAAATTTTAATATAAATTGTTAAGTACTAGATATTCGAATCGAACAATTACTTTCAAAAAAATACAATATTACTATTATTAATCTATATTGTATTTAGATATTAAAAAATTTATTAAAAGCTACTTTATATATAAGTACGTCAAATCTTATTGCAAATATAAATATAATTTATTAAAATTTTTATTTATTTTAGATTGTTATTAACAAAATATATTTTGCAACTTTATTATTTTTCTATTGTTATATTGCTATAGAGAAAAAATCTTTTAATATATTTTAATAATAATTAATAAATTATTTAAGAGTAAGAAATTTATATTTATAGACTCTTTAAAAATTAAAATTATTGTTTAGATTTTTATCGATTTTGTCTAATATATTAAAAGCTTTTTAGTTATTATTGTTTTTAATAAAAATACTTAATTTATTGTTTATTTTTAACAATATTTTTGCAAAAGATTAAAAATCAAGTCTAAATTATTAATTGCATTCTATTTAGAAATCGACAATTAAATTAAAAATATTAATATTATTTTTAAACAATATCTTTGAATATACGTGCAATATAATTAGAATAACTAAATTAGTTATTTTGTTATTATTAAATTTGTCGCAAACAATTATATTAGCAAGTTTATTAATTTATTATTTTTTTTTGTTATTAAAAACTATCTATTACAATTAGATCTAAAATTACTCGAAGTCTTTTTTAATAATATTATATTCGAAACTTGTTATAATATAAAAAACGTTAACAAGATTGTTAAAAAAATCAAGATTTTGCAAAAATTTCTTTGTTAAAAGTTTGTTTAAATTTAAGTTAAATAAATAAAACTTATTAATTGCAAATATATTATAATCTCGAAATTCAAAATTAATATTTAAATTATATTTAATATTTAAAATATTAAAACAATTCGACTATACAAGTTTCTAAAATATAAAAATACAAGTTTCTATAAAATTATTTGAACAATTAACAATTATATCTACAAATTAGAAATACTCGAATTAATAAAAATTTATTTAATATTTTATTTATAACTTTTGTATCTTAACAAAAGCAAATCTTTATTAAATTAACAAATTAAACTTTTGTTGTTTGTTAATATTATTAACAATATTAATAACAATAATTTCGAATATTATATTAAAGATATCGAGATATTACAATATAATATATGCAAAAATAACAATAATATAAATTTAAGTCTAATTATTACTAATTACAAACGCAAAATGTTACAATATTAAATTCTCTTTATAAGCTATACAAACTACAACAATAGATCTAAATAACTAAACTACTTTATAACTAATAGTTGCTTTAAATTTGTTGTTAACTTTTATTACAAATATTTAGATATAGCAAAATCTCACTAAATATTTAAGACGTCTTTTGATTAAAAATCTAATAAGTAAAATAATTTGCACTTATATATTTTTTGCGTTTTATTGTTACTATTATTAAACTTTGCTCAATATATATCTACAATTCTTGTTGTTGTATCTAGAATCGATTCTAGAAACGCATTGCTAATATATTATTATTGTAAAAAGCTACTCGCTATATATTTGTAGTCGAAATTAAATAATTTTTTAAATTAGACAAATTCGATATATTATTTTGTTTTTTGCGTTAATTAACAAGAATTTTAGAAACGCATTATTGATATATTACTATTATTGGAAATTATTCGATATATATTTGCAGTTCTTGCTATCGCTTCTATAGTGCTTTTGTTAGATACTCTATTTTATTATATTTTATATATTAGTCGACAAGAATCTCGAAAACGCATTATTGATATATTATTATTGCTAGAAATTACTCGATATATATTTGTAGTTCTTGTTATCGCTTCTATGGTATTTTTGTTAGATACTTTATAAACGTTACTTCTAAATATCTTTTAGATAAAAGTTAACTTAACATTTTTGAATATATGCACAATTGTATATAAATTGTTGTTAAGATACTTTTATATTATTTTCTTTCTCTATATAATAGATTTAGATAAACGTGTTCGAACATAGTTAAAATTCGACAAATTTCGACTTTTCGATGTTGTTATTTTTTTTGTTGTTGTTAACTCTCTTTTAGATTACGTAATTAATTAATCTCTTAAATTTTTTTAGATATAATCGATTTTTCGAATCTTTTTAAACGCAATCGATTTCTATTTTGTTGTTAATTCTTCGACTTTTGCGTTATATAATTTAAATTCTCTCTTAAAGTTAAAGTTAATAATCTTTTGTACTTTCTTAATTTTTTTACATTTAATATTTTTTTAAAATTTAATTATTTTTCTTTCTTTCTTTTGATCTTGTTGTTGTTTGACAAATTACTCGAAACTCGATTTTTGCTATTCGACAATTGCTTAATATTTGATTTTAAATATTAGATTGTATTCGACAAACATACTTAATACTAATCGAAGATAATTAAGAGTTAATTAAAATATTATTTGCAATATATATATTCTTTATTTTGTATATTACTATTTTTTGTATATTTTGTTTTGAATTTTCGATTTTCTTCTCTTTATTTGACAAATTTATTCTTTTGTTTAACGCATATTGAAAACTTCAATTTTAATAGTCGAATAATACTTAACATATACTTAATATTAATCGAAGTTTGTATTTAACAAATACTCGAAATTAACTAATATTAATTAAAAATATTAATTAAGAAATTTGATATTGCTTTATCGAAGTTCGCAAATAGAAAAAAGAAGTAATATTACAATTTTAGATTAAATAGATTTTGCTTTTTAATTATTTTTCGAATCTTTACTCTTTAGTCTCGAATATATTATAGATAACGTTTAGTGTCTTGACATCTATAGTACTTATATCTATTTTCTATACATAGTTAGTTCTGCATAGCTAGTATTCTTGTCAACTAATTATATACTAGCTATTAAAGCTCTAATTCTAATAGATATTTAAAACTATATATAGAATTGCAAAATTATAAGCGCAAATATAATATTGCTAGATATATATATAATGCGCAATCTATAGATATATTGTTTTACGTATTAAGATCTATAATAAGACAAAATCTATAAAAAGATTTTAACTAGCTTTATCTATTTCGAGATTAATTTAAATAGATTATCTAGATTTAAAATATTAAAGAATTCTACAAAATTGCAATTTTTAAGATTTAATTATAAATAAATAGTTATATTTAATAATATATTCTATATTTTTAATACGCAAGCTTTATATATTTTATATTAAAATTTTTGTCAAAATTTATAAAATAGATTGTTAATTTGCAAATATATATTTATTAAAAAATTTCTTAAATATTTGAACTTATTTTTTAAATAATTGTTTATAAATTTTTTGCTAAATTTTAAAATTAAATATTTTTTAATTAAGTTTTAAATTATAGAAATTTTGAAATTTTGAAAATTAAAAGTTTTTCGACTAAATTCGAAGTCTTGTCTATTTTGCTTTTACTTATTTCGAAGTTTTCTTATATTATTTTTATCTATTATTTTTTTAATATTCTTAAATCTTGATTTTCTATATTTAACAACAAAAATAATATTTTATTTCTATCTTTTTATTACAATTTAATCGACATAAATAACAATTTATTTTTTACAATATTTTGTTCTATCTTGCTTAAATTTCTTATTTTCGAGCTCTTATTATAGTTTTTATCAAAAACATTTTTTTAAATAAAAATAAAAATTTGTTTTTTTAATTTAAGATAAAGCGTATTATTTAAAATAAAATAAGATCTTTTATTAAACTAAAAACTTGTTTTCTTTGTTTTTGTTACTCTAAGTTTATTAATATTAAGATAGATATACTTGTGCATATTATAATAAGAAAATACTTAAACAATAATATCTACTTTAAAAAAAATTGCAAAAAAGCAAAAAACAATATATTAAATTAAAGATATAATATTAAGATAGCTATTATAATAAGTATACAATCTCTTAAATACTAATATTTTGCTAATATTTGTATAGAAAATTATAAAGAAACAATTTGTAAAAAAGTCTACTCTATTATATTGCAAAAATAAAATACTTTTTATTTATTTAATAAATATCTACAATCTTAAAGATATTAAACAAATATTTAAATACTTTGCTAAAAACTATAAGCTATATTATTCTACAAAAAAGTCTATTAATTGTTAAATTAAAAATATATTTTTAAAATATTGCTAAAAGACTAAACTAATTTAACTAGACTTTTATATTAATTTTGCAATAATAATAAAACTTTATTTTAACAATTTGCGTAATAAGAAGTTTAGCACAAAGATTTTTGAAAAGTTTTATAATTATTTTAAACAATATAAAATTATAATAACTAACAACAACAATACTATAATTAAAAAAATTATTTGCTAAAAATTTTATTTAAATTATAATTCTATTAAATTAAATTTCTTTTGCAAATATTGTTAGATTCTATATTGTAAACAAAAGAAATTTATAATAGTTAAATCTACTTTTAGTATAGTTAAATCTAAAGAAAATAAAACTAATATTAAGTTTAATAAAAACTTAAATAATTAAAATCTATTAAAATATAAAATTCGATATATTTTGCTTGCTCTATATATTGTAGTTTAGCAATATACTACTTTTTGTTTTTTGATACTAATAATATATTATAATTGCAAAGATATTTAGATTTGCTTTTATTTTATTTTTTTATTGTTTAAAATATTTTAATTTATTTTGTCTAAACTTGTTTTACAACTATTTACAACTATTCATTTACAATTAATTTTATTTTGTATTTAGTATATTTGCAACTATTTTATATAACTAATATATAAACTTTAAATATTAATAGCAAATCTTAAAATCTCTATTTTTAAAATAGTAAAAGTATTTCTATAGTTATATTGTAATTTTTTGTATAGTATAATCTAAAATTATTGTTTACAAATTTTTTTATTAAATTTTAAATATTAAAATAGTATCGAGACTCGATTAATAAAGTATAATTAATTTAAATTATTATATATTACGCTTTTCTTTAATTTAAATATCTTAAAAGTTCGAAAAGTATTTTAGAAAACTCTATTAAATATTTTTGTTTAAATATATATTTGTAGACTGATCGTCGGATCGGATTTCGGTTCCAAATATTGAAATTAATTCGATTTGTCGATTTTAACTCTAGAAATCGATTCGAAATTCGATTCGATTTCTATTATTTTAAAATCGAATCGATTCGATTTAACTCAATTCTCGATTTCAATATTTGAAATCGAATCGAATTGTTAAGAAACCAAATATAATGTTATTATATCAAAAATTACTAATTTTAGAACAAAAATAATTTATTAATAAAATGCATTATTTGTATCTATAGACTCTATAGATTTTATAGTTGCAATTTATTAATAAAATATATTATTTGCATCTATAGATTCTATAGATCTTATAGATGCAACTTATTAATAAAATGCAATATTTGCATCTATAGACTCTATAGATTCTATAGATACGATTTAATTATTTTCTTTTTAAAAATTAGTAATGCATTACTATAATATATTATCTTATTATAATTTAGATAAT
>JAABUL010002829.1_pt1 | contig 27567 bp, 24 predicted proteins | sample 5559151 | NCBI WGS metagenome assembly JAABUL01 (sample SAMN10711876, study PRJNA513368) | rock metagenome | isolation source: Antarctica rocks | place: Antarctica: Victoria Land, Pudding Butte sud | reverse complement strand
ACCAACGGGAAGATATAAAGCAGCGACTTTGGCCAGGTTACATGTAACTTAGCATACATACAGCGCCTAGACAGTGCCATAGCCATAGGCTGCATGCACTTAATGAAGAAATAAAAAAATAAAAAAAAAATCATTCAGCTGAGTGATTATACAGCGAACTCAAAAGCTCACGTCAAAGTGATCAGCTTTTCTTTACATAGATCAAAGCTCATTTAGCTCGCTTAGCTTGATGATCATACAGACAAGTTGAAAGCTTACATTGAAGTGATCAGCTTTCATAATTTTGAGTTGTTTATATGATCACTTGATCATATAAACAGTTCACGCACTTGTATGCACATTCTATCGATGTGACTGTTCAATGAGAAGATATAAAGCAACGACTTTGACTAAATTACATGTAATTTAGCATACATACAGCGTCTAGATAGTGTCATAGTCATAGACTGCATGCACTTAATGAAGAAATAAAAAAAATAAAAAAACTAAATCAAAGACTATTGTCAAAGACTAAATTGAAGATTAAATCTGAATTAACTTTGTGACTTTGTTAAAACATTGTTTAAATCACATCATGTTCTTAACTTTATATATAATGAGATGTGATCAGCGATGAAACTCATCTGTATGCAATGCTGACTATGAATCTACTGTTTAGCTATAGTAAAGTCTAAAGATTATCAAAAGTTTGAACAACATTGAGATGCTGCGTAATGATGAAGCGCTGTGCGTTGATTGCATGCAGAGTTTTCGCGATCACGCAGACTTTGATAATCTCAATGCGCATGCTACAAAAGTAATCTGCATGCAGATGAGAAAGTCAAATAAAATGCAAAACTACAAGAAAAATCGCTTATGAAAATCATTCGATTCAGCATCTTGTTGTCGCGATGACAAGAACTGAGACAGAATACTTTTGCATTTGATTTGTTGAGAATGATTAGCAGAAAGAACTTGAATCACGAACATTCTTTAAATTTATGTGCTAACTACGTATAAATCTTGTTAAGACTGCGTGTCTGTTACTACAACATAAGCAACTCACAAGTTTTATTAAGTTTGACATAAGTAAATTCTGTGATAATTGAATCTACTAGATGAATAAACGAAATCTATAAGAATGATATGACAATGTGATATTCTAAGCAGGCACAGAATGAGTATATTTTATGATAGAGTTAATTATTAAGAAGCTCTCGATAACTCGAGAGAATTGATCAACTATAGAAAGTTTGTCAAGCATTGTCAAGTCGAGCACGACATAATTCATGACATATTAAGTTGAAGATATAATGTAGTCTAAATAATGTCTTGACAAAGTCATAAAGTTTCAGAGTTGACTCAAATCTGATCTTCAACTCAGTCTTTGACTTTAGTTTCTGATCTAATCTTTATGTGTTAATTCATCATGACAATTGTCTTCTCTTCTAAGTGAGTTCATTCTTAATCTTAATAATTAATGTCTTTGTTTATTCTGATAAACAATGACGCGCACTCATTGATTCGCTCTAGAAGCTCTCGATAAAAATCTTCAAATCTCTGTGAGAAAATAAGAAAAAAAGAAACTTTCGATTGAATGATGATTCACCTTCAATTATAATATGTATAAATGACAGTGTAAATAGCATATGTGATGTATAGTTGATGTAAATGACAGCAATGATGACGTGTAGATAGCACATAGACATTATTTACATTTTAAGTAAATGATGTGATTGAAATGATAGAATGTAGACAAGAGTGAATAACAATTATTGTTTTGTTTATCACTCTTTCAGTTTCTTTCAACTTCTTATTTTCTTCAGCTTCATCTTTTTTCAATCATAATCATATTTTTATCATTGTATGATTACTTTTGACAAACTTTGAGTATATCTGTATCGTAAGAGTAAGAGATTTAAATCATAAGTCGTGAACGCGCAGCGACGCTTAAAGAGAGTCATAAGATGATGAAGTCAACTGATGCTTGAATCAAGATCATTATGAAAGTAAGTGATGTCACAACTTGAGATTTCACGACTATTACTGCAACTAACAGTATCATAAGTCTGCTCAAAAGACATTGACTCAACATGATGATCATGATGCTGTTGATGCTACTGATGCTGAATTGCTTGTGATGATGCAAATGTTGTCAAATTCTGATCAAGAGCTCATCACTTCTACTATTCAAACTTTTGAGTACATCTCAACTATCAAAGAGAAAATTCGAAAGACGATGAGAAAAGAAATGATCATTGATGCTTTGTTGACAATCTTGTTGAACTCACAGACTTCGCGAAATTGAAGAATAATGATAAGATTCACTTATTCAACTTCTTGATGTTGTTACTGATGCTTTTCAGCTGTTAATGATGAGAATAAGTGAAAGAAATGTTGCTGATCTTGAAACTTTAAATAGAGTGATTTGTATAAAGTGTGCTTGAGTTCTACACATTAAGAATAAAGCATCGCTGTGTGATGTCATCTTTCAAAGAAAGACAATGTACAAGAAGTGTGCTCGCTATGCAAGTAATGAGAATTTCTGTATTGCAGTGAGTATACTTATTTGATACATTTACTAAATACTCATGATTTGATGTTTAGATTTTCAACATTTGCATTTCAACTATTAATGAATTCTTTCGTCTGCAAAATATTCATGATAGTGCGATTGAAAATAAAGAAGAGAACATCACTCTGAAGATATTTACTGCTCATCAAAAAATTCTTTACAAGAAATTGATAGCAGCGACTCATGTGAAAAGTTGTCTTAAGAAGATTCATAAACTTAAGTCTTTAGAAATTCAAAAGCTCATTCTCAAAAAGATGATGATTGTCAATGACATTGTTAGAGAAATTCTGAATGTAAAGCGCTTTATGATACATTCAATTTCGATTATATATCATTTTGTTAACATTTCTAATTCTTCTGATATATTTTAGCACAATCTGTCATCTTTCAAATCTTTATCTTCACGTCTCAATGTAAATCTGACAATGAGAAAGAAGAAGAAGTCTGTGATCTTGCCTCATGTGAAAGATGTTTGATGAAGTGATGATTACGTGATGTTTGCACTTTCTTGTTGAACGCGTTTGAGCGTCTTTGCGCTTTTTTCTTCTGTCTGTTGATTTACATATGTGATCGTTTCATTAGAGAGCAAAACTATCATAATACAGTGATTCTTCTTTTCTAATAATGAGTTTATGCTTGAAAGTGAGTGATTATGCTTTTCGTTCATGTTTCAGTCTCATTTTGAAAGCTTTTATAAGCTTCAAGACATCTTTCATATCTTCGCTCGATATTCATTAATTATATTCAATGAGATATTCTTTTCATTGTATCTTATAATATAAGATTCTCTTTCTTTTTCACTTCTGTAGAATCTTTTCTACCTTTCATTCTTACTCATTATCGATAAGCTTGAGTACAAGATAATCAAATATAGAGTCATCGTTTAATCTACAATTATACAACTTTAAGAGAAATACATGAAAGACAGAATGAACTTTATAAATGATTGAAAGATCAAGATTATATATCTGCTTGTCTACTGATTTCTGTATGCAAAAGTATTCTATCAACTTATTTGATAGCTTCTTGCTTAACTTCTTCTGCTTCAGGTTTTTTGCTGATAGCATGATCAAATCATCAACATTAAAGAACTTAAACTTATGTTTTCAATTATAGTACTTTGTCTGAGCATTGATTGCATTTTGTCATCATTTTGTTAACGTGTTTCACACATCTTGCAGCATTTCAACGCGTTTTTTTGCTGCTGACACTTCTTCTTTTATAGCATCATTCTCAATGTGTATGTCAAAGATTGACTTGTAATCATACATGACTTTAAAGAAACTACAGTTCAACGAAGAGTGCTTCGTCTGATGATACATGAACTCAACTACAAGTAGAAGCGTAGTTCAGTCATCTTACTTTTCTGAACAATATACTTGTAGATAATGTTTCAGCATTTGATTTTGTCGTTCTGTCTGATCATCTGTTTGCGAATGAAAGATGATGCTTAGTCGTTGTTTCATCTTGACATGATAGCAGATCTTTGATCAGAACGCACTGATAAATAAACTATCTTTATCGATAATTATATCATTCAATATCTCATATTTTAAAGCAATCTGCTCAAAGAACAACTCTGCTAACTCTACAACAGTCAGAGTCTTCTTTGTAAACAGATAACGCGTCATCTTCGTGTAATGATCGACTATCACAAGAATCAAGTCATACACGACTTCTTTTCATTTACTAGACGACAGATCTGTTATGAAATTCATAGTGATTTCTTTTCATGAATCTGTGAGTTGAAATAATGATCTCAACTCATCATATGATAGATGACGTTTCATCTTTACTCTCTGACAAATGTCACAAGTATTTATATACTCTTTGACATTCTTGATCATACTTTTTCAGTAATATTTGCAATCTAATAGCTCGCTGATCTTGTCAGCATCAAAATGTCTTGCTAACAAGTCATCATGATGATGTTTCAATAACTCTTCTCTGACAGAAAAATCTTCTGAAACATACAATGATTCATTGTATTCTATTATTTCTTGACTATTTAATGTTCAAGCTTCGACGTCACTCTTTTATATACTCGTCGTTTCGTCTGCTTTTAATCTTACAGCAAATTCATTTTCTTGCTGTAAGATCTTGATGAGCTTGACTATGAATTTATTACTGAAGTTGTATGTTATTTCATGAATTGTCAATACTTTGACAATTGCATGTGAAATGAGTTGTTTGCAATCAACAGTTTCAGCAACAGAATTAAGCTGTTTCTCAGCTACGTTGCAATCTTTATGAGTCGACGTTTCATCATCATGTCTTCTCAAGTTTTCAGACTCAGATCGAGAAATTCTATTTCTTAAGAAATGTACTTCATCTAGATGCATCTTTTGCACTGCTAAAATCATAATTTTCAGCAGCATACTTCTGACATGCATTGTTGAACATGTACTTGTGTTTTCACTGACATTGTGAACAGACATTTTCTCGACTTCGTTAATCACTTGTGTACAGTAGATTTCATCTGACAACATGCTTTCAACATGATTGACTGAATATCTTCTTTCACTGACACTGTGAACGAATGTCTTCTCAACATTGTTAATCACTTATGTTCATCAATGAGTTTCATCTTGCAGTTTGCTCTTGACATGTTCTGCTGAATATCTGTTCATACTTATACTGTGAACAAACGTTTTCTCGACATTATTAATCACTTGTATACAATATAGTTCTCTGATCACTACAAATATAAAGCTATTTAAGCTTTCTATTCTAGTCAGCTTTCGCTGCAGAGTGAGCAGCAAATGATTTGCAGAAATGTTCTCATTCTTATAGTCAGATTGTTTCAATGATACATTAATTGAGTTTGTCTTTTCTGATCTATGCGTTATTTCAAAGTTGCAGATCAACAATCTCATGATTCATCTGACTTGTCTTTCGTTTAGCTTTTGAACGTTCATAAAACTCTTCAAATTATTATGATCAGTCAGAACTTTGACAGTATGATAACTGTTTTTCACATAGTGTTGTCAATGTTTAAACATCGCTACTATGACTAGAAGCTTCTGATCATATATCTCATAATTTCTTTCAACGTTTATCATTATTCTGAATCAGAATGCAATTGAATGTCACTGATCTTCGTCATCTGACTGAGACAAAATACTCACGACTGCATAATTGAATGCATTGATCTCAATGTGTATATGTTACTCTGAGTCAAAGTGTCTTAGTATAAACGCTCTCATAAAGACGTCGCGAAGCTGATTAAAAGCTTGTTTCGCTTCGCTCAATCATATGAATGAGCTCATTTTTACATCTTTTACACTATCTCTCAGCAGTTCTGTTAAAGACTCTGCTATCTGAGAGTAATGATGTATAAAATGTCAATAGAAATTGATGAATCTCAGAAAAACTTGTATTTCTTGATACATCTTCGATCTAAATCACGTTTTGATGATGTCTATTCTACTTGAGTTCATTAAAACACTCTCTGTGAATACGACAAATTCTAGAAAGTTCACTTTAGTGACGAAGAATTCACACTTCTTCAAGCTAGCATATAGCTTGAACTTTCTTAATCTTTCAAGAATCTGCTTCACGTAATCTACGTGATCAGTCTTCTCTACGAAGAAGATTAGAATGTCATTCAGATAGACAACACAAAAGTCATTTAAAAGCTCTGTCAAGATCTTATTAATATAAGTTTGAAAGATGATAGATGCATTGATCAAATCAAACAACATGATCATATATTCAAAGTGATCGTAATGAGTATGAAACGTCGTTTTTCACTCGTCTTCACGTTGAATTCTGAAACAATGATATGCATTCTTCAGATTCAATTTAATGAACTGCTTGACTTGATTGAGTCTGTCTAAAGTTTCATTAATTAAAGACAGTGAATGATGATTCTTGACAGTGATCTTATTCAGATCTCAATAGTTCATGCATAAATGAAGACTATCATTCTTTTTGAAAATGAATAGAATAAACGCGTCAGTCGAGCTGACGAAGTGCTTAATTTATTCTTTCATTAAGACATTGTTTAGATACTGTCTCAGAATCATTAACTCTGTGTTCAACAAATTATACAACGATTCATATGATGACTCTGCAGTGATTTCGATTGCATGATCATGATCTTCATGCAAGAGCAATTTGTTGATACTTTCTGTCAAGAATACATTTTTGTATTCTTTCAATTCGACGAATAAAGTCTGCATTTCAAGCGCGTTTGTGATACAACTCATCGTGTTATTCATTGTTTTCACTTGATGTTCAATGATTGATTCTTTGATTATGTTGATCATGACAAGAGCATACACAGTAGACTCATCTTGTAGAACTTTTGCAAATGCTTGTGTGAAGAATAACTCAAATGCGTGCTCATTCACGTCGAAACGTCATGTTCTTGTGATCATGTTTATTCAAATATGCTTGAATTGCATACTTGACATACTCAGAATCAGAAAAGATTTCTTCTTGTCGATAGCATAAAAGATACTTATATCTTTTTTCTCTATGTCTCAGCTATCTCTCAGTCGATAACACATCTTATAAACGTCATAACAATAGACACTTTGATCGTTCATTCAGATAGATCTTGAGAGATCAACGTTCAGCAATGACATATTTTGCTTGATGACAAAACGTTAAGTAATGACGTTCATCTTGACGTTGATATTCATGTAAATCTTCGTTTCTGTCTTCTGATCTTTCTAATTTACATGCTCTTTATATATAAGAGTCTTTATGAAGAGAACTTCTTGTTTTTCCCTCGATGATTTGAAGTGTTCATCAAGAGCTTGTCTTTTTTCAAAATCTTGAAACGACTCATATGTAACATCAAATCAATGAGTACTCGATTTGCATCAAATTCTTTTGATCTGTTCTTGATCTTTTCGTCTTTACAATCAGTAAAGTAATGATTCTTTCAATTGCATGTATAACATGTTATATTGAACAAATTCTTGTTATAATGTGACGAAGCGTGCAAGCTTGTCTTTGATGAAGAGTTGAATCTGATTGATCAATGAGATTTCTTTCGCTTTCAATGAGTCTTCTTGTTGACTTTATCTCAATCATGCAAGTTCTTGTCTTGAAATCATTTCGATGACAAGATGCACTTCTTTTGCAAGTTGATTTTCAATCGAGCGACAAGATTGATTAACGCATCTCGTGTGATGAAAATCGACTGCACATTAGTAATGATCACATGCAGTTCAGATCTCAACTTGATGAATAAATGAGTTCACTTATGCTCATCACTATACAATGAAAGTTGATGTTTCAGAATGCTTAAATAGATTGCAAACATTCATATCGTCTGATCTGAATGTTGCGATGCGTTCATATACTGCTGAGTCACGTCTATGCTTTGATTCATCGAATTCTCAATTAAATTAAGAAGAAAGTTGATAAAATTAAATCATGTTTGCTGAGCTGCAAACATAGTCTCTTCATGATCAAATCAAAGCTTCTTTGATTCACTCTTGAAATAAATCATGCAGTACAAAATCTTTTTCTCATCACTTTCAAAATGTCAAGAAGTATTTCAAAATGAGATTTTGACATCACAAATTCACTCTCTATGCTTTCTTATGATTTTATCATGATACTTCTTCAAGAGCATTGAAAGTTTTCGCTTCTGCAAAATGATCTTGTGATGACTTTGTTTCATCGTCGTCGACACTATGAAGACAATGATGCATAAATTGTTTGAATTCTTAGTGAAAGCTTGAATGAAAGCTGAACGACTTCTCTTCATCGTTTCAATGACTTGCAAAGTCTTAATCTTTGATTGAATAGCTGCTAGCTTCTGTTTCTTTCGCAGTTCATCACGTTGAAGCATTGCTCATGTCAGCTGTTCATCAATATCAAGAAAGAGTTCATCTTTTGCTTTTTCACTTTCTGATTTCATTATGCAACGTTCGTTTTCTGATATGATGTTTTGCAAGATCAAGACATCGTCATTTTAACTCTGTTACAATCGCGTTGCTGTTGTCATGCTTGAATATCAAATCGTCATTTCTAAGAAAAGTTTGAAATAATTAGAACTGTGATGATTGAATCTACTAGATGAATAGACGAGATCTATAAGAATGATATGACAATGTGATATTCTAAGCAGACACAGAATGAGTATATTTTATGATAGAGCTAATTATTAAGAAGCTCTCGATAACTTGAGAAAATCGATTGACTATAAAGAGTTTGTCAAGCATTGTCAAGTCGAGCACGACATAACTCATGATATATTAAGTCGAAGATATGATGTAGTCTAAATAATGTCTTGACAGAGTCATAAAGTTTCAGAGCTGACTCAGATCTGATCTTCAACTCAGTCTCTGACTTTAGTCTCTGATTTAATCTCTATGTGTCAATTCATCACGACAAATTCAAGAATCTCATTAATATTGTTTAACAGACGTTCAAACACAGACATTTTATACATAAACAATACATTGATGAGAAGACTTTATTAAAAGAAGAGAAACACAAATGAGTTAATAGAAAATGATTGAATTATGCTGTCTGATTAAAAGTGTAACATATGAACATTTTTGCAAAACATGATCAATCTGCATGAGAAAGATCTTTATAAATAACATGAAACAGATGAGTTGTACATCTTACAAGCGAAGCAAGTGTCTGCGAAGCATGATATACAATGATGATGACTGTCAATCTTAAGAATCTCACTTCTTCACTGAACTCTGACTCTTGAATATCTTGATGATAAAATTAACTTTTAGTTGAAAACATCATCTGTATAGCTTAAAAGAACAGTAATGTATGTTGATGTGATTAAAGAAGAAATCGACTGTGATATGCATGCATATTGCTGACAAAACATCTGCAACTCATGCTTAAGAAGTAAACTGTTGAAATTTGAGCAGTGAGAGATTTTGCTCATCTTGAACTGTGAATCTGCTGCAAGAAACTACTTCTTGCTAAGAAGAAAATCAGCATAGAGATCATGTTTTATGTATGTTGCATGCAACGTATGCAACATATTTTCAATAGACTACAAGATGCTGACTTCTTGAACTATCAAATAATTGTTATCATCATGAAGAGTTTCAGAGCAGTAGTGAAAATAATAATGAAAACAAAGCTCTTGAAGCAATTTAAAGTGACTAGAACACTCATTCTTTAACATGCAATCAATGTGAATAAATTTGATACATAGTTTCAAAACTCACTGTTTCAACTGCGTGAAGCAGTTGTATAGACTGTGAGTGATTTTCTACCTCAGAGAGTTTTGTTCACTTGATACAAATAGCATAAAATCTTTCATGAGTTGATCTAATTGATGTCACAAAAGTGTATGAATTTATTATTATTATTATATAATGAGATGTATCATGTTTAACTTAACAATGCTTGACAAACTTTTTATAATTAATCAATTCTCTTAAGTTATTAAGAGCTTCTTAATAATTAACTTTATCATAATATATATTTATACTGTGTTTACTTAAAATATTATATTATCATATTATTTTTATAAATATTATTTATTCATTTAGTAAATTGAATTTTAACAGTTTTAATTATTTCAAACTCTTTTTAAAGATGATGATTCAATATTTAAGCATGATAATAAAAATATAATCACAACAGAGTTAAAGTAACAATGTTTTCACTTTATAAAATATCATGACTGAAAATAAACATTGCATAATGAAATTCAAAAATGAAAATGTAGAAAATAAATTCTCTCTTGATATTAATGAACAGCTGACTCAAGTGACTCTTCAATGTGATAAACTGTAAAAGAAATAAAAGTTAGCAGCTTTTTATTCAAAGATAAAAATTCTGCAAATTGTTGAAATAATGAAGAAAAGTTATTTAATTATTTTTTGAAACTTTACTAAGAACTTAAGTGATTTATACTTCATCATATTGATAATGTTAATGATGATAAAATGAAGTTTTCATGAAATTGTTTTGCAAAAGCAAAGATTCTCAATGTCTCTGAAAGAGTATCATGATAAAATCATAAAAGAACATAAAGAGTAAATTCGTGATTTTAAAATCTCATTTTAAAATATTTCATAATATTTTAAAAATGATGAGAAAAAGATTTTATATTGCATAATATATGACTGATAACAAGATTCATCTGTACATGATGTTAACTATGAATCTTTTGATTCTATTTTGTGTTTAAATAGAAGTTAAAAAAGTCAAGAAATCTCAATTCAACGCAGTTTAAATGATGTTAAAATGTTGCGTGATCAGAAAAGTCATCATGCAAAGTTTTCACTCATGTAACAACATTCTTTCTAACAGTCACAATTGATTTACGAAGAAGATTAATGACATGTTGATGTCAGTAAAAGATGAGAAGATACTACTAGTGAAAAAAACAACTCAAATGAAGAGTCTGCAAGTTGTGATTACAAGTGATTGAAGAATTTGCAACTCGTTGACTGCGTTGATATCAAAACGTCTTTATCATATCAACAATGTCATCAAGTAATTGATGAAAAGATATCAGATAGAATAATCATTTCAGATGATGAGTCTGAGAGTCGTGATTATAGTGCTTGAAGAAGTAGTGACTTGTCAATCACGCTGATATACTGAGAGAGTTTAAACTCATCTTCTTTACTTGACATCAAGTCATACATCTACATGAAAAATCGAGAGCTCATGAGAACAATCAGAATGCATTCTCTACTATTGATCAAAATCATGCATCAAACGATTGCAATTGCACATCTATACTAACAATCTATTCAACGTCTATGTAACATAAGTCAAATCAAGAGCAGAATAGAATTATTTAATACAATCACATTTTATCTTTTTATCATGCGCGTCTCTTTTTCATCACATATTTCTCTGCTTAATGAATAATAATCATTAAGCAAAAGAACACAGTTTTTGACATTATAATCACAAGCATCACGAATGTAAAGAAAACATCTTTCATCTTCAAATCAAGAATTAAATCGAAACATCATTTGTATAAAATATCATCAATGAAGAGCAGAGCAAAGATGATGCATCATAATCAAACAGCATAAACACTTTCATCAAGAGTTTACTTGAGCGTCACACGCTGAATAGAAGCTATAGATTCACTACTGATAATAAAGTATTAATTTTATTGTTTCAACGACGTGAAGTCATCATGTAGTTGACAAGTGATTTTCTTTCCCAAAGAGTTTTGTTCATTTGATACACATAGCATAGTTTCTCTCATGAGTTGAATCTAAATCAATGTCACAAGAATGTATGAATTCAAATCAAATTGCATAATATATATAAGCTTTTTTTTAAGTACATCAGATTTAATGAAAAAAAACAATTACAACGCATGCAAAACAAATTCTTGAAAAGAGCATTATAAACAAGAGAGAAAGAATTAAGAAGATGAATAAATAATGATGAATTGCATAAATAGCAGCAATGTTGACTTAAAGACAATTATGAACATCGTTGATTCATTGCAAAGAAACAGCAATGTGAAGTTAAAATACTCACGCAATGATGAGAAGTATGTTGTCAGCATTATTAATCTTTTAACATAAACATCAACGTTAAAGAAAGAGAAGAACAAAGATTATTCATGAAAAGAAGTAATTTTAAAGCTGATTCAACGTTTTGAAAATGACTCAAAAGAAAGAAACAATAAAGATCAGAATGTATTCATCGCGAAAGATGTACAAAAGTTGAAAACATTCATTCAACTGTTCAACAAGCAGTTACAAACATAAAAAAACACACATTTTACATTAAAAATCACATCATGAGCAGATGTAGTAAAAGAAGAAGCAACAACAAAAGAACAATGATTCAGAAATGATTTGTCAATTTTTTTTAAATTTTTTTTAATTCTTACTCGATTCAACACTCATTATGAATCTATGCAAGATTTCATATACTGTAGCGAGCGCTGTGCTAACGCAGCATTCTTTTCGCTTCAAAAATCGCTTCTTTTTGCACTTTATACTATAACTGTTCTCAATGTAAGAACTCTATGAGTTTATTTCTTCTTTATTTTTTCTCTCTTTCATTTGATTCTTCAATGAAAACAATCATAACGCGCGCAAAACGAACTTTTGAAAAGAGCATTATAAACAAGAGAGAAAAGATTGAGTAGATGAATAAACAATGACGAATTGCATAAGCAGCAGTAATGCTGATTCAATGATGATTGCAAGCAGCGTTGACTTGTTGCAAAGAGACAGCGACGCAAGATCTAAACATTCACGTAATAACAAGACGAAAGTTATCAGCATCATTGATCTACTAACACAGACATCAACGTTAGAGAAAGAGAAAAGCAAAGATCACTCATGAAAAGAAGTGATCTTAGAGCTGATTTGACGTCTTCGAAACGTCTTGAAAAGAAAGATTGAAAGTCAAGACATGTTCATTGTGAAAAATGTACAAAAGTTGAAAGCATTCATTTAACTTCTTAATAAACAACTACAAACATAAGAAAATATGCATTTTACATTCAAAACATCATCATGAATCAATGTAGCAAGAGAAGAAGCGACAATGAGAAAGCAGCGACTCAGAGATGATCTGTCATCACTTTGCAAGAGACGCAAGATTCTAGTGAAAATAGCGAAGAGAAAAGAAATAAAAGAGATACAAAAGAGATTGATCAATCAGATCTTTCAAGAAATCGCAAACGTGATGACGATGCAACAAAATCTAATAGTGTCACTTTGCAAGCTTGAAAGCGAAGACATTGCACTTCACATGATAAGCTCGAAAGTTCAAGCAGCTCTAGAAAAGTCTCAAACATGAGTGAAGAAAATTGTAAGCTCAGCGCATGTAGTGTGTAAAAGCTTCGCGATATCAGCACATGATGTATGCATCACATTGAACACAAGCAATCAGAAAATAATCATCAAAAGACTGATAAAGAACAACGCAAGACTTCATGAAGATTTAAAGATGCTGAGAATAGCTTGACTCAAGAAGATAGTTGAAAGTGAGAAGATTTACTTATCGCTCATCGTAGAGATCACGATCAAAACAATGATGAATTAATTACTAAACATAGACATGCTGAACTTATATCAAGAATGCTTATGCAAATTGTTTGAAAAGAACTGTTGTATCACACAGTGTTATATGTCACGATCCTAGCCTTGCCAGGCTCAGCCTTCTAGCCTTGCCAGGCCTATCCTCGCTCCGTCACCTTGACTAGTCCCTATTGGGCCTAGCGTCGGCTGAGGAACACACATATGTAGCCAGCTTCTTTCCTGTAGCTACCTTTCTTCCTTAGCATTTATCTTCTAGTTAAATGACACCCCTATCTGACTCGCTCTAGGCAGGCCCCTAACATTATAGATGCTTCGATTTTGATTATATGACTAGATTCTGCAAAAATGAAGAGTGTTGCTTCAAATGCACAGACAAACATCACATCGAGAAATGCGTTGTATCAATGAATAGAAGACGATGCGTGAACTGCAACGATAGTTATGAACTTTGAAGACGCTCATGTCTCAAGTGAAAACTACAGATAAAGCAATCAGAAGAAATCTTTTGAAACAGATTGATCAGATACTTTGAAGCGTTGAAAGACAATCGCTCATTCTCTTCTTTCTTTCTGAACTTCTTGAGTTCAATAAATCTTATGAATTCAATGAATTCATCGAGTTCAATGAACGTCTTGACAACAACAAGCAGTCAAGACATCGACGAGTCAACATGATAAGTGATGAAAGTTAAGAAAAGACGAGTCGATTGTTACGAGCGTATCAAGGCTGAATAGGGCTAGTCAGTGTCTCTAGCTCAGATCTGGCTCAGATCTGGCTCAGTCTCTATTTTCTTTTCTCAACATCTCTTTGTTCAACATCATCTTTCTTTCTACATCACATTCTACTCATGTCACAAACACATTTTCTTTGAGCTTAGCGCAGTCTCTGAATATTACTTAAATAGAAGCTTTTGTACTCATCTTCTTCTGTATTCTTAATATTCAGTTATAGCTATTTCTAAAGATTAAGCACTATTCAATTCTGACTTTCGCTGATTGACTCATCTAGACACGATTCTGACATTATATTAAGAATTCGTTAATCACATGATACTGATCTCATTACTCATTCAACATACTTGTACAGACAGAATGAGTCTAAAGAAATTCGTTTACCTGATGATCGACGCAATTGAAAGACTGAACAACACTAGAAAGTTTGATAGAATCAACAACGAGACTGTTTGAATCGCTAGACAACTTATCGCTCACTAAGTACGCACAGTTTAAATCAATCAAGAGAATCAACTCATTCTTATGAAACAGACGAGTGAAAATAAGCTGTTCAACTCGATTAAGAGAATCGACGATAAAGAATCTTCGTGAATTGCTCAAGAATCAAACCAATCAACAAACAAATCTCATTTTCTTTGTTGAAGATTAAACATCATTCTATACGTCTTTCTTCTTCAATCGTCGAGCATCATCATTCGTTCGACCTTCTTTTCAAACAAACCTCATCATGTCTAGTCGTTCGTCTACTGAAGAGCGTTTCGAAGAATTTCGAAATCGTTTCTCTCAAACTTCTGATGCTGATTCATCAAAACCCTCTAGTGCTGAATCATTCATCAATGAAGACGACGAGTCATTCGCTGAAACAGTAATATTTCCTGTTTCTATCGAAAACTGAAAGACTTGATGCATGACTCTCGACAGAGAAATGAATCGACTCAACAAGCTGAGTAATCAACGAGACAACGAAATCAAAGAGTTGAAGACTAGACTTCAAACTAAAGAAATCACTTCTTCTGATTTCATCTACTCTGAGCGTTTTAGATCTCAGAAAATACCTGATTCTTCCTGATTTACTGACGGAAAGAATTCTACTTGGGAAACCTGATACGACAAAATTCAGAATAAACTAGAGATCAACGTTGATCTCTTTTCAAATGAAAGAATCAAACTGAGCTATGTACATTTCAGATTATTTGATGACGCAGCTGATGTCGCTCAATCTAGACGCGAACGTGACTGTGTCAATCTCTATAAGATCGTCGATGATCTTTTGAAAGAACTAGCTGAGTTGTTCAATGATTCAGATAAGAAAGTCAACTTTCGTAGAAAATACTACAACTTGATTCAAGAATCAAAGAAGTTCAGCAAGTTTTACACTCAGTTTCAACGATTATTTTTCTATCTGAAGTATCACGAAAAGCAACTGATCGTCGATCTGAAAGATAAAATAAACCCTCGTCTTCAATTCGTTTGAATAGGTCAATTAGTTCAATCTGATTTTCTCAAAGAGATTCATTTCTACCTGATTCATTTGAATAATGATCAGCGAGTCATTCAAAAAATCAAGAACAAAGTCAATCTCATCAAACGCGTCGACGATCTGCCAAAGATCATCTTTCATAAAGCTGTTGTTACTCAGTCAGTTGATCATTCAAAACCTGATCATCTAAAGTCGCGCGACGCGATTTTAACTAGCATCAAGAAAGCAGACGTTCTAGTCGAAACCTGTTTCATATATCATAAATCAGATCATAGCTCTAGAGAGTGCCTTGATCAACCTACTAGAATCAATGCAGTGAATGATGAATATGATCACTTCGATTTTGATTTGAATTTCGATTCAAAAAACTAGTCATCTCTTCAAAAGTCATCAAAGAAATAGAGATTATATCTTTGTGCAAACTAGACGAAATTCTATCAGAAGAAAATTACTTTGAAAAGTCTTTTCTAATTGATGCTCATCTCATCTTGCAGAATCAATTCTTCAGTCTTCGTTCGTTAATAGACAGTGATTCAGTCGCTCATACGCTCATACACGCTAATCTATTCAATAGAGTATGCAAGAAACTAGAAATTCAATCTATATCTCTGACAAAAGAGAAGCTAATAAGAGATTATGATGAAAAGATATCTAAGAAGATCATCACTCATAAAATTCTACTCAACCTCATCATTGAAAGTCATAAGAAATTGACTGTATCAATGTTGATAGCTGATATCGATCATCATGAAGTCATATTGAGTAAGCTCTGAATGAACAAAAACGAAATATTACTGAATATGCGAAACGACGTCATTGTTTTTCCGAATCAATTGAATACTTCTATTTCGGTTTTTTCGATTTCTTTCAATTCAAAGCACTCAAGTTGATCGCGATTAACTTCGTCTTTTTCAATCACTCAGACTAAGACTTCTATGATGCTCAAACGACTCGTTTCAACCACTGCTCAGAAAGAGTCATTCTCGATTCAAAGCATAAACGCAGCTTCGTTCAAAACACTGTTGAATCATTCAAAGAAGAATCAGACTGAAGTCTTTGCTCTATTCATGACAGACATCAATAGAGAAATCGCGTACAATACTCAGTGCAATTTGAACGCTTTAAACGTCTCTTCAATCAATGAAACGACTCAGAATTTGAAAGATATTAAAGCGAAGCTGTCATCAGAATATCATGAGTTTCTAGATGTTTTTGATCGAGTTCAATCGAATAAACTACTTTCTCATCGCTTCTATGATCATAAAATTGAGCTCATCAGTGATTCAACGCTTTCTCGCTGTCAAATCTATCAAATGTTCTCTGTTAAACTTCTGAAAGTAAAGAAGTACTTAAACGAGAATCTGTCAAAGAAATTCATCACTTCTAGTCAGACCTTCTATTTCTTTCTCGTTCTATTCGCTCTCAAAGCAAATGAAGATCTTCAATTCTGCGTGAACTATCGAAAGCTAAATGTCATTTTCAAAAGAAATAGATATTCTCTATCATTGATAGACGAGATCATTGGTAAAATAGTGAGTTGCAAGCATCTGACTAGATTGAACATCATATCAGCGTTCAACAAACTTTGAATGCATCTCAATAGCGAGAATTACATCACTTTTATCACTGCTTTAGAAGCATATAAATACAAGATGCTATCATTTAAACTGACTAATGAATCGATCTTCTTTCAGCAATATATGAATGATGTTCTATGAAACTTTCTGAATGACTTTTGCCAAGTCTATTTAAATGACATTCTCATCTATAGCAAAACGAGAAAGAAACATAGAAATCACGTCAAACTAGTATTGAGTCAACTACGCGAAGCTGAACTGCAGATGAATATTCGAAAGTGTGAATTCGATGTAGAAGAGACTGTCTTTCTAGAAGTCATTGTATCAGAACTAGATCTTCGTATGAATTCAAGCAAAGTGACAGTCATAGTCAGCTGAATCACTTCGATCAATCTAAAAGAAATTCAGAGCTTCGTGAGATTTGTTAACTTCTATCGCCGTTTCATTAAGAACTTCTCGAAGCTAGTCAAATCGTTCACTCAGCTAACTAGAAAGAATACATCTTTTGTTTGAAACGAGGTTTGTGTTCAAGTCTTTGACAATCTAAAGAAACAAGTCAGCTCGACCTCAGTACTTCGTCACTTTGATTTCAAACGACAAGCTATTCTGAAGATCGATGCTTTGAACTATGTAAAAGGTGAAATACTATCTCAGTACAATGATGAGAAAGTTCTTCATTCGATGATCTTTTACAGTAAAAGCATGATTCTTGCTGAAATCAATTACCACATCTATGACAAGAAATTGCTAGTCATTATTCAATGTTTCAAACACTGATGACTTGAGCTGAAGTGCATTGAACTACTCATTCAGATATTCATCGATCATCAAGCTTTGAAGATCTTCATGAAAAATAAACAGTTGAGTCGATGACAAGTCAACTATCTGAACATTCTGTCAAAGTTCAACTTTCAGATCATCTTTAGATCAGGCAAAATGAATACTAAAGTCGATGCTTTAACTCGAATGTCTCTAGCAGACGTCTCTGAATCAGCTCAACGACTTGAAGATCATTTTCAGACTATTCTGACTCTTGATAGAGTCGATGTTCTACTCGTTGAATCGAAAGCAAATCTCTATCAGCGAGTATGTATGATCAATTAAACGAATGAGTTCTGCGATGAATATAGACAAGCTATGAACGAGAACAAGCTCAAATTTCATACCACTAAATTGAAGAACTGCGAAATCATTGACAGCGTTCTCTTTAGAAAAGACTTACTGTGAGTCTCTGAGAACATGCACACGAAATTACTACAAGAAGTGCATGATCAACCTTCAACCTCTTATTTCGACAATAAATGAATCATTGATCTAGTTCAGCGTTTCTACTATTGATCAGGTCATTGAGCTACTATTCAACAATACATTCGAAACTGTCATGCTTATCAGCGAAGCAAAGTCTCTAGAAATAGCATCAATGAACTTCATCATTCTCTTTCGATTTCACAGAAACGCTGAAAAGATATAGCTATGAACTTCATCACTGAACTATCTCTGTCAGAAGGCTATAACGTCATTTGCACAATCATATGTCATCTCATCAAAGAACGTCACTATGTTTTCTGTCATTGAGAAGACGATGACATCTCAGTCGAAGAAACGGTTTGAATCATGCTATGAAACGTCTATCGACTGCATGATCTACTCAGTTCTATTGTTTCGAACAGAGAATTTCAATTCATATCAACTATGTGAAAGAGTCTTTGCAAGCGACTGAGAATCACAGTTAGTCTATTCACAGTCTATCATTTGAAGATCGACGATCAGACGAAACGAGTCAATCAAGACGTTGAACGCGAACTTAGAATCTACTGCAATTACATGCAGAACAACTGAGTCAAATAAATACCTATGATGAAATTCAGCGACAATTTCAATATTTTCTCGATCATCTCAATGATCTCTTTCTACTTCAATAAAGGTTTTCACCCTCGAATGAGTTTCGATTCAGATACAACTGACTACGAAATCACTCGTGAACGACTGAAAGCTAGAAAAGCAGATGATATTGTCATTCAAATGAAAGAGCTACTGAGCTTTGATCGTCAACAATTGAAAAAGACGAAGCTGATCATTAAAGCACAGATCAATAAACATAGACGAGACGTCATCTATGAGATAGGTGACTGAGTTTGACTATTCTTCAGAAACGTCAAAATCACGAGATCATGCAAAGATTTGAAAGACAAACAACTAGAATCATATCAGATCACTGTCAAAGCGAAGATCTTCTATCATCTTCGTCTATCAGTCAGCATGAAGCATCTGCATTCGATGTTCAGTTCGAAGCTACTGCGATCGTATTCAGAAGACTTTCTACCAGAACAGCATGCAGAATCTCTTAGACTCATCATTATTGATGATGATGACGATGAACATTGAAAGATAAATGACATTCTGAACTTCAGACGCTATCAAGGTCGAATACAGTACAAGGTCAAATGAAAAGATCTAGATAAAGATGATGAATGATACTATGTTGATAAAGATGAATTCGATGACTTCGAGAAAGTTTTGAACGAATTTCATATGCTATACTCAAGAAAGTCACGCTAGTATCGAAATAACTCAATAAGAAAGCAAGCAAACGAGCGACATTCATGCAAACATGAATTTTCAAAGAAAGAGATAATGTTACGAGCGTATCAAGACTGAATAGAACTAGTCAGTGTCTTTAGTTCAGATCTGACTCAGATCTGACTCAGTCTCTATTTTCTTTTTCCAACATCTCTTTGTTCAACATCATCTTTCTTTCTACATCACATTCTACTCGTGTCACAAACACATTCTCTTCAAGCTTAGCGCAGTCTCTGAATATTACTTAAATAGAAGCTCTTGTACTCATCTTCTTCTGTATTCTTAATATTCAGTTATAGCTATCTTTAAAGATCAAGCACTATTCAACTCTGACTTTCGCTGATTGACTCATCTAGGCACGATTCTGACATTGATTGCTCTTCATGCGTGATTAGCGACTCAGAAGACATGATGTCTGAACAGACACAGAAATGTCAAATCAGAAAATGCAAGAGACTCTCAATGATTAAAAGCATACAAAAAGCTGTCTTTGCACAAAGTCAACAACAGCTACAGATAACTCTATGATGAATCAAATCTTTCTGCGAATTCTATAATACAACATCAGAAAGTCATTGAAAATTCAGAAATCATTTCTGATAGACAGAGAAGTTCGTAAATTCAACATAATAGTCATTCAGAAACAAGATTGCAACATCAACGTTTCACAAACGTTTAGCTCAACTCACAACTTCTTTCATCTAGTGAGAGACTCATCATCTCAAGCAAGAACATGCATTTATGTCAACAAGTGTTTAAAACTCAATTGATGAGTGATGAAAATCATTGAATCAAACATTTGCTTAATCAAGCTACAAATCAGCAATTTGAAAGATGAGATACAGACGCTACGACTTATAAACGTCTACAATTCGTGCTCGCTGTTTATTATCTTTACAGAAGAATCATTCACTATTTCTCATCTGAACGAACTAATCAAAAATGACTGCGAACAGCTAATCGTAGAAGATTTCAACCTGCATCATTCACACTGAGAAGACAGAAGATGCTTTACTCATCACATAGTAACTGATGCTTTACTAGACATCGTTATAAATGCAAGGCTAAAGCTACTGCTTGAATCAGGCACAATTACTAAAGAGATTCACAATCAGCTCACAACAATAAATCTAGCGTTTGACAGCGAGAAAATTCAATTCATGATACATAAATGTGAGATGAGAACTGATCTACATCAGAAATCTGATTATCTTCTGATTGTTACAAAGTTGTGTCTACGCACATCTTTCATGCAGCTTACGACTCATCGATTATGAAAGAAAATAAACACAGAAGCACTAAACACTCATCTAAAAATACATTTTCTTGTCGATTGTTCTTTCAATGACAAGACAGTGATAGATGACAGAGTAGCTGAGATCACTCATGTGCTACAAGAGATCATCGAGAAGTCTACTTCTTGAGCAAAGTTGTTGAATTAAGCATGAGACTTTTGAAATCAGATCTGCTTGAAAGTCGTGACGAAATCGTGATGACTATGAGTTGTATAAAAATTGCAGAATATTTTAGAGACATGAAACGACTATCTGAAATACAACGATCACAAAAACAAGATCATTAAAGAAATAAAACATTCACATTTTAGATTACAGATGCATGAGCTGAGCAACGAATTGAAATCAATTTGATGCTTCGCAAAATGAATCAGAATCGAAAGTCAACTACTTAAGAAACTTTCGCAGTTTTCATCACTAAAAAGCAACGATTTCAATCACATAGCAGATTCATTTGAAGAAAAAACAGAAATGCTACGAAAGAAGTTCTTTTCATCATCGTCTTAAACAGACATCAGCAACATTTTGAGATCATTTATATCGCTGACAATGTCATTCAATTCAGCCTTATCGCAAGATGAGATGAGACAGATGATTCAACGAGTAAAAGTCAACAAAGCATCAAACGCATTCGAAATTTCAAATAAAGCGCTTCAAGCAAGTTTAACAGAACTGACTTTGATACTAATTAGTTTATTCAATGCATGTGTAATTCACAAATATCATTCGAAGCAGTTCAAAAAAGCTCAGACAATAGTACTATGCAAATCAAAGAAGAGTGACTATATTGATTCAAAGATGTATTGACTCATTGCTTTGCTAAACACTATGAATAAGACACTGAAATCAATCATGATCAAAAGATTAAGTGACATTACTGAGACTTATCACATGCTTTCAAACGCTTAAATGAGAGCAAGATGTAAGCAATTCATGATCTCAGCGCTGAATCTACTAGTAGATCAAGTACATGCAGTATGAGACTGCAAAATCAAGTACGTGATCTTCATGCTTAGTTTAAACATTGCTGAAGCATTCAATCATGTCTTGCACACTAGACTTCTGCATACTTTGAGAATGAGAAGAACATTGAACTACATAGTCAAATGAACTCGCAGCTTTCTGAAAAACAGAAAGTCATTGCTGATGTTCAATGAACAAATCAGCGCGATGCAATGAGTAAATGCTGACATATCGCAGAGATTTCTCATATCATCAATTCTCTTTCTATTCTTTAACGCAAGCTTAATCGAAAAATGTAAAGCTCTAGAAATCAAAATCGAAGTGCTTGACTTCGTAAATGACATCAATATTCTGATCTATGACAAAATCACAAAATCAATTTGCAAATCACTGAGTCGAGCACATGACATCTGTGCGAAGTGAGCTTGAACTCATGACGCTACGTTCGCTTCAGAGAAATATGAACTCACACACTTCACTCGTAAGTCAAAAAGATTCAACATGACAGTCAGCTTATGCATAGAAAACTCGATAATAAAGTTGAAATTGAACATACAAGTTCTTGAAGTGCAACTGAACACAAAACTACAATGAGATTTGCATCTTTGTCAAATAGAAGCAGATCACGTCATCAAGATGCTGATGCTTAGTCGACTTGAGATCTTCATCTGAAGAGCTACATTCACAAAAGCAAGACAAATATACTCAGCAATGATAAGATTGAGAATGACGTTTGAAGCATTGATATGACATCAACGCGATAAAGACGAAGAATTGTCGAGTACAAAACAAAGACTAGAAACTCTTCAGAATCAAGTGTTGTGTCATGTGATTGACGTCTTCAAGAAAGTGAACATTGAAACACTGAAAGTCGAAACATATACATTCTCGCTACATGTTCATCTGAACAAGCTACAGAATCAAGTCACACTACGCAGTTGAATCAACGACAAAACACAGAAGACTTGATAAGCATGTGAGATCATACATGCTCATCTGATAGAAACTAATAGATTCATTTCTCGCTCTTCAATCTTCAAAAAAATGACGTTTCTGAACGTTTTAATTCACGAAGAAGCAAAGATACAATCTAGATGCAAACGACTTAATCTCTTAATGTTGACTCAAACGAGTGAACGTGCAATTGCACAGTTTCATAAAAGTCAATGAAATCTTTGATGAGAAAACTACAAAAAATGCATCGCGAACATTAATGCATCTTTCGCTCAAAGATTTCATCTATTCAAGAAGTCAGTAAAGATGCGTGACAATCTTCAGAAAATTGAAAGCATTCTTGCAACTTACATCAGAATTGAATGCATAAAGTTGAATGTCTATCTGCATTCGAGAAACGTGTCAAACGCAAATAGTTCTCGATGCAACTGCAAATAAAATCATCAGACAGTCAAGCATATTCTGATGCACTGTTTGAATTGAACACATCTTTGATTGAATATGCTATGAGATGTCGACTTCATGAACTATTGAATCATCGTCTCAATCACGAAGAGTCTCAAGGCAACAGTGAGAATGATGATGAAAACGAAGTTGCTGAAGCAGTTTAGAGTGACAAGAACATTCATTCTTTAACGTGCAATCATCATGAACAAATTTGATACATAGTCTCAGTTTTATCATCTCGACTGCGTGTAGCAGCTGTATAAACAGCGAGCGGTTTTTTATCTCAGAGAGTTTTGTTCACTCAACACACATAGCATAAAGTTTCTCATGAGTTGATTTAATCGATGTTACAAAAATGTATGAATTTATTATTATTATTGATTCTTCAATGACATCACAGCTTGAAATTGATTCAGTATGCTCATTGAAAGTATCATTTGAATGATCATCATTGCTGTGCTCACGATTTCTAAGAACTTTCTCAAGTTCGTGATGTTCTTTTTTCATTGCATTGCTTTTCATTCTACTTTTTATCTGAAACATGTTAATAGAATGTGCTTAATCGACATTTGATCTCTGTTGCATTTACACATCATCATAGCAACATCAAGTACTCATCTTTCATGTAGAAATTGATTGAAGTCAATTTTTCTCATGTGTAGCTGCGTCAATAATGCGCTGTGAGACTTTGCATGACTTCTGTGTAAACGCAGATGCTGATGAGTCATTTCTGATGTCAGATATTGAAAATGAGCTGTGTTGAATCTCTTTCTTCAGACTACTTTTCATGTTTATCTGATCTGTTTCTGTATGAGCATCAGTCACGTCATCATTTCAGTGCGTTGATGCTTGATCAACAATAAAGATAATTCATATGCATTGTTAATCATCTTGTCTGCTGCTTCATTTTCAAGCACTTTTGCATGTTTTGTCACTCAATGTAACTTCAGCGTGACTTCTTAAGACTGAATGTTCTCATGTGCAGTCTGAACTTGTCACAGACGTGTCTGATTTTTTATTAATGTCATGACTTTCACTGTTTTCAGAAAAATCTGATTGTCACTGTATATTTTATATATCTTTTCATGATACTCTTGATTTGCTGTCGCTACGTCTGCAAGATGTTTTATCTTCGCGACTAACTCTTTCAGCTCATCATGATGAGTGATGATTAAAGTCAATCTCTTCAATCTTTTATTTAGCTCTCAGTTTATTTTCATTGCAATTACTGTAACATTGTTTCTGCTGTCACTATCATTCAAGTAAACTCTTTGCTTCAACATGAATATGTCAAAATTATGTTGTCTTATTGACATTTTCTTGTTTGCAACTATAACTATCTTCAATGACTCTGATCAGAAAATCACTGTGTAGAAATGACTTCAATTCATTTTCGTTTATTCAAGTGTTTCTTTTATTTACTTTTGCTTTAGCTGTAAAGATGTTTTACACAGCTTTGATTTTCAATCTCTTTTGAATGTCAAGTCATTATGAATTTGACACACTATCATCTTGATAACTTCGTCTGATTTTTAAAAGTTCATGTTTATTATCAATCTTTGTATCAGTTTTTATAAGTGAATATTTATCAACATCATGTTTGTTTTCATCTGTAAAATTTCTGTTGATATTACATGATAAACATTAATGATTTGTCACAATGCTCTTTCTTGCACTGATTTCAGCTTAACATTCAGACTCTTTCAATGATCTTTCACTCTTTGTGATGTATATCATATGATGACTTCGTGACTAAGCAGAGAGTGCATCATCGCGAAGTATATTTGCTTACTCATCATCATTGATGAGTCTCAAGTAAACTTGATGATTGTTTGCATGATCTTTTATTTAATCACTAGTTTTGCTTTGACATGATGCATGTAAATCACTCATTTCAGCTTGAAGTTTAATTGAATTCTCAAGACTCTGATATCTGATTTCAAGTTAATCTGATGTTTCATTAACTTTACATCAACTTTCATATTAAATCATTTAAAAGTTTTTATAAAGTGAATCAACTCATGCTTTGTTATTAAGAATTTGATGTTATGTGTTTTTGATCACTGTTCACATCTATCATAGATCTCGCTAAGAACTCTGCAGTTGCGTTTTATAAACTCTTCATATGTCAAGATATTGATATCATTTACAAAGTTTATAAAGCTAGTTCTCAGTTTGATGTCATCACATGCTTCTAACAAGTTCACATTGTAAAACAGATATAATATTGACAATAGTGAAAAATCTTGTAATATGTTAACATTCACGTTGCATTTCATCATCATGTAATCATCAATTGTGATCGTGATGTGTCAATCTCTCAGAAAGTTCTTCACAAACTTAAGAAGTAGTCTAGAAACTTTTTTCTTCTTCATGTCATGTAAAAGTCTGCTGTGCATCACATTGTTAAACACACTCTTTTCATTCAAACTCAGCAGTGAGACTACTTTTCTTCTCATGTCACTTTACACAGTATGTATCTTTTCTATAATTAGTTACAAAGTCGTATCTGTTAATCTGTGCTTGCAAACTTTTATCTGAGTATTCAATATTGAGTTGCAAGCTTCTATGATATTTTACAGATGTTTAAATACAATGAATTTCAATATTTTACTCAATGTATCAAGTAACACAATTGATTTATATATCTTTGCATTAAAGTAATCTTTCTTGTCTGACTTTTGCATCACTATTGTGACTGCGCTCTTGAACTGAGTTGACTGTATTCTCTTCTGTAGACATTTTTCAAAGAAAGAGCATATTTGTTCTGACATGTCATCAATGAGTCTGCACATTATTCTATTTATATATTTCATGTGTCTTGATGTCTTGTCAGATGTCGCTTTGTAGATGACTCTTTTAATTTCATGATGTGTCAGTGAAACATCATCTTCAATCAAGAATGAGTACTCAAAGTTTATTGTATTCTGCATGAAAATCTTTAAAGATGATAAAAAGTGAGTCTGAAACATCATTTTTGCTTTATTTTGCATTGTTGTGATGATGTCAAAGCACTTTGACTTTGTCAGTGAGAAAATTGTCGCTTAAGTGAGTGTGTCTGCGACTGCATTTCTTACTTATTTTGCAATTTAAAACAGTTTTCTTAAAAATTGCTTAACATTCTGCATGATCTTTTAATATTCACTGCGCTTCTGTTTTCTGATAATCTTGCTCTTTTTATCACATGCTTGAATGTACTTTACTCAGTCATTGATGATTTGACAGTCTCTTTTCATTCATTGCACATTCTTGACAATCTTTGTACACTTTTTCATTCACTCTGCTTTGATCATTTCATATGATTTCGCTCAGAAAGTGAAAATCTCAATGATTTCTCTCAGTGCATTCAGTAATTGCTTCGTGTATTCATTTATGCGCTGACGTCTCATCTTTTGATTCAACAGTGATTCTGACATCTGTTCTTTCAGAGTATTAATGAATTTCTCTTCATTCATTGTCTTTCAATTGCAACGCGATCTTTGTGCTGATTCTTCACAAACTTTAAGATTTATTACTGTCTGTATTGACAGATGATTTGAGAAGTTTTTTATTTCTTCATTGATTTTGCATTGTATCAATCTGTTTGTGATGTTTTCTGTCGTGAAGACTAAATTTATTGTCATTTGAGATTCTTGATAATTTCTCGTAATTATGTCTTAAGATAATGTTAGTGATACATTGATGTTTGTGATCATTTCAATTAACTCATTTGACAATAAATGTTGTCTTGAGTAGAATGATTCTTCTCATGTGAAGTGATGCAGATTGAAATCTTCTACAAGAATGTTTTCTTTTGACATGTGCAGTGTCTTTTCAATGTTTAAAAGATTTTCTTTTTCATGAATGATTTTATAATCTCTGAGTGACAAATTGTTTTTTTTTTATTTTTTTTATTTCTTCATTAAGTGCATGCAGCCTATGGCTATGGCACTGTCTAGGCGCTGTATGTATGCTAAGTTACATGTAACCTGGCCAAAGTCGCTGCTTTATATCTTCCCGTTGGT
>JAABUL010002826.1_pt1 | contig 27583 bp, 29 predicted proteins | sample 5559151 | NCBI WGS metagenome assembly JAABUL01 (sample SAMN10711876, study PRJNA513368) | rock metagenome | isolation source: Antarctica rocks | place: Antarctica: Victoria Land, Pudding Butte sud | reverse complement strand
TGTTTTCTGTAAGCCGACCTTACGGATATTTATATACGCATATCCAGGGGCGCTTGTGATGTCATGTTCCTTCGTCGATCGACCGGGCCAAGAGGTCGCATTCCATAGGGATCAATTGTCAAGCCAAAAGCCGGATGATAGCCTGAGTGCGTTAGAACCTATCCTTTGATATGAGATGAATATGAGGGGGCGATATAGCGTCGCGGCTTGGTCGAGTGGCTCGAATCCTGTTGCAAAGCAAGCCAATGTCCCAGCAGAGAGCAACGCCGTAGTCGACTAACGAAAGAAAAGCACAGGAGGTCCTTGATGCAGCGATTGATTCTGAGCGCTCAATGTTTCTTATTCTTTGTAAAGGGAGCCCCGAGTGTCGATCAGAAGGTCACGATCAAGCAGCGAGAAGAACAGCGGCGTACTGTGTCAAAAGAAGGCTGCCTTCATGATCAGCAACTCGAGTCGAACATATATCTTCCGCTCGCCAGAAAATCTATGTTATCAGTCAGTCGTGCGCAATCCAGATTCCCTCATTAGCTATTGAAGCCTTCGGCTGATCGTAAAAGCACGATTTAATTTGAGCCTTTGATTTTGTTTGCAAAATCTTGAGTAATTACAGCTGCTAGCTCTACTCGTAGAAATACATCGTCGAAGCAGTGGCCGCACGATAGAATTCCTGGAGTAAGGCCTTTGTGTCTGCGAGGATTTTCTCTAGAATCAAAAGCTCCTTGGACATTTCCCTCCACTGATCTCCCGTGACTCGTGAGTCGTCGTCATGGTCGTCTGGCTCGAAAGATTCCAGTCTCTCGCATGTTTCTTTTGCTTTCTGGTAGCCCACAGAACCGCAAATGATTTTGGCCCTGAAAACGTGCCTAGCCATGGCGAAGACTTGTTTACGAAGACTATGATAGAGTCGTCAGTGAGGAGAACACAATTTTTTGACACACAAGCCATAGACAATGGCCCAACTTCAACTCGTGGGGTCACGGTTCGCTAGTATCATTACTCTCACTACGGGTCGTGCATACTACACCACGTCAAGCCAAAGAGGTATAGAAATTCAAGATTATCACTCACATGTAATCCCTCACTCGATCTAACTCCAAGGCGATGCCAAAGAATGATTGACACACCCATGAGCGGTAAAATTCCCGATCAGGGCCATTATCCAACTCGAATAATTGCGTGATGTCCACCGTGTTGAAAAGCTCGCTTCGGTGGATGTTACTGATCTGCTGTGCTCTCATCTCTTCTCTCTGGAAAGTTGGCTGCGAGGATACGTCTGCCGTATTCGCTACTATGTCAGTGCCTGAGCTTGACGCGGATTTCTCCATGATGCACTTCACCGTTTTGCTTCCCGCCTTCATCGCTCTCCGAAGTGGCGTATCACCCGTTCCAGTCCTCGAATTAATATCGGCGCCACTCTTTAAGAGAAGTTCCACGATCATGGTTGCATCATCAAGACGTCCAATCATAGCGGCAACCCCGTAGTATACAGCAATCTCACAGCCCCAGCTTTTCGCGCCTATTAGAGCTCCATGCTCGATCAGCGACAAGACGATCTTCAAATTGATTTTGCATACTGCCTGGTAAAGTGCAGTTTCTCCATGTCCTTCCCCATTCCATGCATTGTCTGTCCAGGTACTGGGATTGGCACCGTGCTGCAAAAGAAGCTCGGTCATTGCTCTGTCGCTGTTGGCCACAGACCTGTACAATGGGGTCTCTCCGTCCGCCGATCGAGCTTCCAGGCTTATGTTCTTGTCAAGCAGATATCGGACCGTATCCATCTGGCCATTGGCTACAGCCTGTTGTAGCGCCATGTCTGTTGCTTGTGAAATGGCGTCGCCGTTGCCATATTTGCGCAACGCGTCGAGTACCCGTGTATGCCCGTGATACGCGGCACGTTGGAATGCAGTCCAGCCATCACTAGCTTGCGTAGTTCCCTCAACATGCCATCTCTCAAGTAATATCTCAACGACGTCTGCATGCCCCCGTGAGGATGCCATTTGCAACACGTCCACAAGGTCAATACTGTTGGGAGGCGTGAACCATTTGATCAACGTGTAGGCGCTGTGCCAATTCCCATTCTCCAGTGCCCACCACAGTGCGCTGCGACCGTGGAAGTCTAAGGAGTCTACTTGAAGCCCCAGGTGAGCAAGGTGTTCAAATGCCTCGCCTAGATCAAGATAAGCAGCTACCATCCATGCATTGAAACCTTTTGGATGGCATGTGCCCTCATTTTTTCGCAGACCAATTGATCTGAAACCAGGTCTGAAATGCTTGCGAATTTGAGTCACAAGAATACAACATTCGATGATATCCACCGATTTCTAAGAATCTCGAATACTGGTACCAATGCAGAGACGCGTACTCGAGCAACGCATGCTTTCGAAGATACTTATTGGTAGCCCTTTGGAAAGCACCCCACCGACGTCCATCAGGTATGGACGGGTTGGCTTCCAATTCAGAAAATCTCAAGTAAATAGTACAAATCCTTGTTATAAGGCCGAAACATGTCGCCGGGTGCAGTGAGTGTCTCCAAGAAGATTCTAAGACGCAGTCGCTGGGCGCGTCAGTCCAGTAAGCTAGTAAAAACTCCTTGGCTGTCTGATGAATGAGGTAGATCCTCGAGTCCCTGATACTAACGAATAAGCCGCAGAGGTCGCGTATCGTCGTACGAAAGGAATTTGGTGATTCAACGTCAAGATCTTTCATGCAGCGGCATTCGTCGGTCATAGAGAGGGCGATGTTCATTTCATCCAAACTCAACGGACGTTCTGCGCCAAGCACGATCCTGAGTAGTCGTCTAGCTTCCTTCAGGTCGGTGCTACGGGACAAGATACTTTCGTATGCATCATCAATCGTGGTAGGTATAGTCTGAACGGCTTGGAGTAGCTTCTTCTCCGAGAGTCCGGCACATCTTTCCAATTCTGGAAAGATCAATGAAACACAAAGGTAAGTGCGATTCTCCACTTGCAGTAGCCGCTGTAGGAGAGCTTCACATGCGTCGTCCTGGATACCGCGATGCCGCCTCAATTGATCGAATTGCTTGACTCTTTCTCGAATCACTTGTTCGATCTCAACACTAATAGCCTCCATCTCGGCTTCATTTTCACCCATCAATTGAATACTCGCAGGGTCTATGTTTCCTCGCCAGAGTTGATCGCCAATGGGGGTACTGGGCCGGCTTGTAACAAGAAGCTTGAGACACGCCCCTTGCCGAGCATTCGAAAACAGTGACGTGAATTTGCGGACTAGTGCTTCTCTCGACTTTTCGGCGCATTCATCCAACGCGTCGAGTACGACAATGATCTCTCCAGCTACAGGATCTGCGATAACCGCTTCGAAGATATTCCAAAGTGATTCGAAAAGCTTAGCTAGATGGCTGCCATCCTCCTTGAATTGAAGTAGCGCGTGCTTCAGAAGATCATGCTTCTGGGCGAAGAGTTGATGCAAGATCGAGGTAAGAGCATTTGTTGAGCTTCGACTGACCTCACTGTCATCTTTGAAGAAGAAATAGCAAATCGTCTTATTCAGCTTTGATTGGGTGTGAGCTTCACCCGTCACCTCTGATGGTATCGAACCGAGGGGATCTATGATACCGAATGATGGAGTCTTGGGCAATGGATGCTAGGAACTATCAATGAGGAACCGCGATAAGACAGATTTACCACAACCTGGATCAGCGGTGACCCACAACCAACTCGAGCCCGTTGCTCCCAGCCATTCCAGATATCTGGGGTGCTGCAGAAACCATTCACAGGTGCCGGGGATCCTGTCCGGATTTTTCTCCTTATCAAATTCGTAATCATTGGTACGGAGACACTCATGGCATTTAGATTCATCTTCGGTCAGATGCCTCTCATTGAACTCATTCCGCCCTTGCTGAAGCTCTGCTAGAATATGGAGCTGGAATAATTCATCCTGCTTGCGTGACTCTCGTAGGAGCTCTGTGACACGTTGATCTTGATTTTTCAAGAGGTCTTCCAACCTCTCGCTCCGGACTTTGCCATCTTCAACGTCAATGATCCGGATCAGGATCACGCACTCAGTATCATGTTGCGTGACGCTAGCCAATATCTCGTCCCATCCGTCAGCGGCAACGATATTCCTGATCGCTTGGTGTGCGGTGTTTCGTGAGAATTAACATGCAGCTCTGGCTTCGAACTCTAGGATCATGCGGTAGAGCTTGGTCATTGTCGTCCGCAGGTCTTCCGAGAGCCGAAGTTTTCGGTCATCTAGGTACAAACGTTCAATTTCGGCGTATCGTCGAACCATCTTTGCAATATTCTCCAGGCCATCCATCGCCGCAGAACGCTGCTTGCTATCGTTGATAAGAATTGGAAGAAGCAAACAAACTCCTGCCCAGGGTAGGCCTGCATGAACAGGGTCCATGCTGGCCACAGACGACACAAAGTCCTTCGCTACCAGGACAATATTGATTATCCGGTCAACCTGTTCGCGAACCTCGATGGAATGCTCACCCAACCTGACTCTCCATTTCCTGTCATTCATAGCCGCTAGACGTGCTCCAATGAATTTCGACATCTCTTCTTCTTTGCAGGAGGAGGAGGTCAATGACGAATCGTCATTGCGTGAAAGCTGATGAGAGGCATGGCCGTCCCCTACTGTTGATGGTAAAGGCTGCACACTCAACAACTCGTCCAATGCAGTGACTAGCTTCTTGTTGTCTCTGGCCAGATCTTGATACGCTTTAGCCCATAGGTAAGATGTGTGTTTGATGGAACTCTCCCCAGTCGAGAGCTGTGGCTTGGCAGGAGGTCCATGTTTCGAAGATGGCCACAAGCGGTGCATCGTTCAACGATAAGCATTGGTAGTAGGGCATTCATACATGATGTGGAGAAACAAAAGTCTAGCTACAACGACTGTAACATAGCTATTGCAGCCCCACGTCGATCTCTCTCGAACAGATATCGTATGATCGATAAAGGTGTCAGCAAGAAGCCATGCGAGGTCTTTGCTCTTAGCAGTCCAGAAACCTATGGACTGACTAATGTCTACCTCGAATTATTATCTAGTACAGTGTAGAGCTTGAGCGCAGGTACAGAATATGTTACGCATAAAAGTGCATAGCCTCGTCTTTCACAACCCATCTATGAGATATCGCCTTTCCCAATTTCTCAGCCATGCCAAGCACACGAAAATTCCGAACAGCTTCCCCTCTACCTTACTCAAACTGGTAAGTCACAAGCTCTGTGTCCGAAGTGAACTGCTGCAACGCTCCCACCTGCACGCATTCTCTTCCAGGCTTCTCTACACCCCCAACGAACAGCTGCCTGACGCTCCTGTCCTCGAATCTCTTAGTATCGGTGCAGAGCATGAAGTCCATACACTGGAACCTTAGCATTCCATAGGCGAGGCCATCAACATCAGTAAAGCCGGTAGTCTCTCCCCCTTTGGGAATGGCATGATTATGTGCCCTTAGAAAAGAGTGAGCGCCCTCGGAATCTACGTAGACGTCCTGACCTCCGGGAACTGCAACAAACTACAGTAGATGTCAGCCTCGATTAATCTCTCAGACAGATCGGCATTCACGAGCTTACCAGACTGAGAGCCCCATTTTCAAGCTTCAAGAGCGTCTTCGTGCTATTATACTTTACACAATGATTACCAACTGATTCGGGGCAGACGGAGCCTTGCTTCCTGCCGGTCCAGAAGCCACCATCGATGGCATGCACGTCGTCGTCGTGTGGATGCTCGTTCGAAATCACAATGGTGAGGGGAAGATAATTACGTTCATTACTCGGAGAGCCGCAGTCGTTTGCTCCTGGAGAGGTGGAAAGATTCACTAAATCACCGAAGCCCGTGGCCCAGCCAACCCCTGCGGGCTCTGCAGGGTAGCGCTGGGCAGTCCAGGATGGTTTCGGTGGGTGCGTAAACCGCGAATCGAGATGGGAGGCCGGCTGAAGCTTGGGAGCTGCAACAGCGAAGGAAAGTAACGACAGTAGACCGTGACGTCAAGCATGTTGAAGTTAATATTGAGAAAATTCGATCGGTCAGAGGATTGAGAACGTTGGGGCCGCGGACAACGAACGTAAATGCTGGATTTGAGGAATAATAAGCTTCAAAAAAAGAGGTGCTCCTCCTGCTTTTGTAGGTAGACTTTGTAGATAGTGAACAAGAGAAATCTAGTCCTAAACACGGAATTGCTCTTTTACTTGACCTCAGTCCAGTGCCGGTGCACGATACGTGCCTCATATGTCGATCTTGCTATTCATATATCACCTCCGAGACTAATGACTTGGTGGATGGTTCACTCCGCCTGGTAAAGTCTCTATGATCTGCTGTATTGGTGGAATTCAACCAGCAACCGCTGCTTGGAATACTACCGACTCTTCTGTCCGAGACCCCGGCTCCGACATCGTCTGATCATAATGGTTCTACATGGGGTGACTCACTGCGCCTGCATGGGACCGACATATTTAGGTCTTGCATAGGTGGGACAATGCTCCGTCTCCCGGCGAGACTTCTCGAAAATGAGAGGGGCATAAGATGGGAAGCTTTGGAAGACAAAATAGATCCAATGCCCGGTGATGTCTTGTGTGTTTCGAATGACCCGTCTCACGTGATTAGTAGTAACTGATCTTGCGGTTTCTGATAGGTCGTACTATAGTATGTTGACCTTGTGTCATGGCCAGTGATAGTCTTTAAATTTGGTAATGCACATTATGCTCGTAAAAAGACCACTGCGTATCTGGTCATAGGCTCTTGGGGATTTCGATAACCTTTCTGGCCGGTTCACATTATTGTAGCTCTTATTATGATGTAGACCACTCACAGCGATCAGCGATGTCTTCATAATTCTACAGGCCGTGTTTTTCCTTGAACATTGTCCGAACAACCCTCCCATGAGACACTGTTTGGAAATAGTATCTGCTGGTTAGAATCGTTGTAAGAATTGGCCGAAATAGCTTTTGTTTTCACAATAACAAGAAGGGAAAAGTAGGAAACAGCTCTAGACAGGTGAATCTACCTATGCCAGAGACTGTGTCCCTGTGCAGCATGCCTGAAAAACAGAAGGAATATTCTTAATCACCATAGAAGACCTGGGTCAAAAGACGACTTACGTCATCCCTTAGCGCCGGGATTATTTCGGCGCGGGACGCTTTATATTGTCCATTGTCTTTTTTCCCAACCACAATGCCTACTATCATGTCAGCTGTTGTCAACAAGCGTGTTAAGTTCGACTAGATTAGTCTGGAAGCTCTGCGAAGCGCTCCAGTGTCTGTAAGGGCTGTACTAGAGCCCGTTCATAGAGCACTATCGAGGGGAACTTCGACCCTCCTCTTCTTGGACCCGGTCTCACTACCGGACTCGCACACGCTCAAAGGTCCAATTATCCTCTTCCAGGAGGTCCGGAAAGCAGTTATGGCTGTGCTCTACCAATCTCAGACCCTTCCGATCAATCCTCCAGGCGTTGAGCCCGTACTGACGGTTCCCCAATTCTGGGAGGTCATGATCCTCAAATGCCGGAAACCTGAGCTATTCGTCAAGGCGATGTCTGCCTCGGAGGTACTTGAGGACACAGAACAGTTCATAAAGAGGACTGTGACATTTAAAGAGGTCTATTGAGAAGCAAGACGGGACTGTGTTACAGCTGACAGAGCCCCAGGGCATGGGGCCAACCGGTGGAAAAGCAACAGAAGATATTACGCTCCAGAAACCTTGGAAAGTATGTATATTATATGCAGTGGTGCCATTCGCTCTTGGAGGAGGGCTGATTTCGCAACGCGTGACTAGGCAGACTTTAAGAACCTCACTAGCGGTGCCTTCATACAGAACATTGTCTCCCAGGGTCAAGATGAGAAGGACCTTTATCTTACTTTTTACTTCGAATGGCCGCGCCCTGATATCCGGAAAGGTTCAGAAGAAGAGAAAGAACAGTCTACCCGCTTGTGGAACATGGCAAAAGAGACTGTGCAGCACACTATCGATTATGCCAGGAATATGGCGAAGGAAGGCAAACTCAAGGATACATGAATAGCGAGCGAGGGCGCTTAGGCTACAATGGACGTTCAGTGGACTTCTTCGCTAGGTATCTTTGTTGATCTAGCCTTTTGGTGTTCACTGTAAGTGTTTCTGCCTCACCGTTTTGTTTCGAATCCTGGCCTGGGGTAAGCTTAACCACTAACAGTCTACGTTTCCTCTCTATATATATTCCCAACGAACCTTCTTTTGCCTCTACTCGGCGTCGCCGTCCCCTCATCGTGGGCTAAGGATTCGAGCCTGGTTCTCCAATCATCTATCGTTCTCAGTTTTGGGCCCTGTCTCCTAGGTATTCATTGTTCTTCCAGAGTTGTCTGGTGGATCATCAGTTCGTCAGATGGTGTGCCAACCCGCCGATTGAATAGTAAGTTGTGAGTCAAGTCAGGACCTCTGCTCGCGCAATTTCAAGCAATAGCTTCTGCTGTCGATGGATTTGGATCACATAACATGATTCACAACTCGCTAAGAGATGAGTTGCTCGGTGCTATTCAGATCTTCTACCCAGGCTTCCTTGGAAGTTAAGTCGTCCGGGCCTCGCAAAAAGCCGGCCACCTCTTGCTCACTCATAGCTTGTGATTTATCCCCATGATTACCAGAATGGAAAACCCCACCGCCGCGCCACCTATGCCAAGCATCATGGCCGCTTCGAAGAGAGCGGATTGAATGTTTTTCTTGCCTTTCCATCCCTTATCCAATGCAGTCTTGAGATAGCCGAAGGTGAACAACGCTACGATCATGATGGCTAGGCTGGCATAGAATGCATCTCTGACCTGATCCTGGCGAACGGCGAAGTAGGGGATGAGGGGCAACAGACCACCGAAGAGGTAACCACAGCCAATCGTCATGGCGCATATCCAAGGTCTGGAATTCTTCGGTTCGGCCATTTCATGATGGTTGCGCATTAAAAAGCACTGGAGACCGTCCGGAGAAAGTTCCAGCCCTCGGAAGAGAGCAGCGATCGTCGAAGGGGAGACAGCGGGATAACGACCGAAGATATCCTGAACCATCTTCAAGGCTTTCTTGTCGATGATATCTTGCTTCGTCTTGGTGAGTTCTGTATTGTAGTTATTTCTTCGCAACGTTAGTGTACTTTTGGTCTTGGAGATTGCAAGAGACTTACGCTTCGCCTCGGGCTGCCAGCCATCCACCAATAGCCATGGATATGGTTCCGGCTACGAGCTCAGCAACTCCGGCCAACACGACCACCTTCGTGTTACCGTAGAAAGAAAGCCCAGCGGTCAAAGCAAAAGGCACCGTCATTCCATCGGACAGGCCGATGGTCAAATCCCCGATGACTCTACCTGATGGTTTGTGGCGAACCCAAAAGCTTCGCAATCTCGAATTTCCACTTGGCCCCTCGATCACCTCCGAGCGTTCCTTTTGCGCCTCGAGGTCAACGTTTTCTGCGCTCGTTGCACTGCTGACGACGTTGTTCTCGGTGGGAAATAAGACTGGAGCATGTTCTATCATAGGGTCTGTCAGCAAGGTCGACCTCTACAGCTGGCGCTGAGTGCACTCCACAGCTTCAGAAACTCACCAACGGTAGTGGGCGCTTCGGCCTGACGGCGAGTGGCGGGTGCGGCAAGGCACTTAAGGGCGGTAAAGAACATGGTGCTCGGATGGCTCGAGCTGAGCTATCGAAATAGGGGGGGGTGGTTGTCTATCAAAGGATGGTTGATATCATGTCATGAAAGGGTTACTTTCACTGCAGTTGGGGACCGTGGATTAGTGACGAATCAAACACCATCCAAGCCGGCCAATCAGAATTGCGCTAAAGTAAGCAGATTCCCGGCAACGCAAGCGCACCCATTCCACATGACGCACACGACACCTGCCAGAAAGTCGTGAGTGGCTTCGAACTTCTACAACAACAACTTCTTCCAACGACTTCCACAAGCTAGCTGATCCATTCGGGGTTACACTGGCAAGAACAGGCACAGTCTCTCCTGGCATCCGTGCGCTGCAGCGGTTCCCCAGATGCCGCTTCGACCGGCGCTCTACGAATGGCGTTCTAATCTTGGCGGCTGTGAGTGCAATGTCAGCCAGGGCCGCCGATCCTCAATAGCTGTAGGCGCCTGCAGAACACGACAGCTGCAAATTCCAGCTTGTGGCTTCGTCAACCAAAGCCTTGCGCTTCCTCCTCTTATCACTATGGATAGTTCCTCTTCTTCCCTCTCGGATCCCATCGCCTCTGCGCTATTGTCTCTGGATTGCCGAGCAGAGGCTTTTGAACCGGTCGTCACAAACTCTCTTCTGCCGGTACAGCAATGCCGCTGCAGCGTCAGGGTTAGGACCCTTCATGGCTAAGTCTAGTTGTCAGTCACCATACAGTGAAGTCTCAATCACAGTACGGAAATCGTTGCGACGCTGGCCTGGCTCACCATACCCGGGTGTATACTAGCCACATAATTCTGGAGCGGGAAGCATTTTCACCTACCTAATAGTTCGCCCAGTATGGTCTCCCTCGTGGGGAGAAACTTCCATAAAAGAACGGGATGAGTCGGCACCATCCTCGAGCAAACGCCCCTCCACGGACCTCACGCCAGAGGGAGAGGCCGAGAGACAGCGGATAGTACGCCACCTGATGCTTTTCTGGTCTGAATTGTTATTCACAACTGCGATATTCTCCATGAAAAGCTGCAGAGGGCAAACGAAACAAAGGCTCTACTAGGGAGACGGTCTTTAGAACAGCAGCTGCTTTGCCCAACGGATCATTCGCAATCAAACAAAACCGGCGATGCGTCTAATCTGGCCTGCCGAAGGCGCTGCGATTGACGCTGCCTGGTCCTTGGCAATGCTGCGTACCGTCTTTGTCTCGATGTGATCGGGTCGCAGCACAAAGGGTCATTCTCAATGCCCCACAAGCTCAACCAGGTGTATTGGCCTAGTCGATAGGCGAAGCAATTCAATGTTTCAGGTCTGGTATGCTGGACTGAGCTTGGCTGGGGCACAACCCTCGACGCGTGACACTCGAATTCTACAAGGTGGCTGGGTGTGACACACATTGTCGAAAAAGTCCATTATGTTTCTGACCTTTTCAAGTGGTGGGCGCATCGCTCGACGAGGTTGAACCTGGGGATATACCTGCTGAAGAGACTATCTGTTCGGTGGGATCACACCGGCACTGTACAACCTATCAAAAGCCAAGGATGCGTTTTGGGTACTATTGACGTTCCGAGCAACCAGTTTAGCGGCAAGTCTGCGGAAACGAGTCCGGATTCAACGAGTTGAATGTTGGAATAGTCAACGCGGATGGAACGAAGATGGTAAAAAGCCTACCGATTGCCCTTTCAGAATCCTTCCTATCTCATCATCTGAAGCTTACCGTCGCGACTCTCTGTACCTCCAACCGCCCAGCCATCCGCCCAGCTTCACTCATACTGAAGTGCCGCCGGTTCCGTCCTAATATACTCAACCGCAAGCGCCTCGAATCCAATACACTCATCCACACAACCCCCCGGCACATTTCCATCATCCAACCCCTCAATAGCGGCAAAGACCTGCCACGGCCCCTCTTCAGCAACAGGGCAAGCCAGCCAATCAGTGGAGCCATCGCCAGAGAAAGAGAATTGTCCGAGCACATTGCCAATGCTATTGAACGTTGTGTTGAATGGGCCCCCAATAGCTCCGTCTGGGTACCAATCCCCGTGCGCCCGCGAAAAGCCCAAAGCGCCGTTGCGGGCAACGAAGACATCCTGTCCGGCTGGAACATTGACGTCCTGTGCATCGGTTAGCGATATTGTTCCTTGTGCTGGAGCGTACATTGCTCACCAATCCCGCAGCGTACCCTCCCCAAGTGAGCGCAGTGATGTTGCTTTACGGGCATTGGACAATGGTGATGGTTTTGGTAAGGCAGATGGATGAGGTGGGCTTGCCGATCCAGAAGTTGAGGTTGTTGGCATGATGGACAGCAAGTGAATGGGATTCGCAGAATGAGCGGCGATCAGCGTGAATGGCTGGTAAAGGCCCTCCTGGCGCGGTTCGATGGGCTCACTAAAGGCTATGGAGAAGAACAATGGGAGAAAAAGACGAGCTACTTGGAGAGGCGACATTGTTGAATGCGTTGCAAGAGATTCGGTGAACCGAGTCAGGGGCTTACGTATACTTCACACTTCTCAGGCGTCAGGAATATGATAAGATGGTATGTGTGTTGAGCTCAGGGACGTCCTATTACGACGTCGCGCGATGCACGATTTGTGTTCCCAGTGGGGTGTTCGCATAATGGCAACACCGAAAACTTGCGGACCCTGTTATACAGGATGTGTTTGCCATTGCGGTCAGGCGAGTGGAGACTACGACTGGAACGGGACACACCGCGAGGTCAGGACGAGAGCATTCATGCAACTACTTATAAAGCTACTACGATGACAGCTGTCAGTAATACAAATGGCATGATCTCGCTACCGAGGAGCCGGCATTAACGTTCGGCGATCGTGGCGGCTGCAACGAGCCGCCTCGGCAGCCTGTCCTTCGTTCGGCCTTCATTTTCACTAGGGGCGGAGCACAATGAACGGAAAGAGCTGCAACGGCCCTCCGGACTCGGTGAGTTCCCTGGTCCTTGAAAAGTTTTTTACATGGTTAAATCTGAGGTATAATTGTCTGGGCAGATCAAGCAGACAGAAATGTACGCCTAGATCCGTTTAATTGGGTCTTGTAAGTCTGAAGGAGTAAGGCGAGTACATGATTACGCTATACGGATTAGAACGGATCAGGTTCATACTCGTGAACAGGCATCTGCGTCGCTCCACCAGTGCTGTTCACTCAACATGCAAAAGCCGATCGCACGGCTAGAAGATCCCGTTGAAGCCTTCGTAGTTCCACCCATCGCCTACATAACGGTAGAAGTCAGTTATACCCCGGTCATCCAAGAGAGGAATGTCAGAAGGCTGCTCACTTGATTGAGTTCCGTTGGACGGTTCAAAGAAGACGACGTTCGATAAAGAATACCAATCGAGGTACCAATTGTAAGCATGTCGTTCCTCACTGCCTCTGCGCTTTCCGAACGTGATACCGAAGAGTATTGTAAAACCCTATTCTTAGTGAATCCTGATCAGCACCTGCCTTAACCAAGGTTTTTGCTGCTCTGCTGCAGGGTTTTCAATCTAACGTGGAATGGTCGCATCTCCTTACATCGCCTCTCAAATTCTCAGCTGCCCAGCGTGACACTCCTGCTTTGGCAGCGAGTGCATAATCATCACCTAAAGGCCATGTCAGTGCCTTCGAATGACACGATTTGAAGACGAGGAATGGCGCCCTTCAGCAAACGTATTGCAATACCTGTGAACTCAGACTCGGAGCAAAACTCACAATCGAATATCTGATTCCGCCAAATCAAGGGACCAGATCCTAGGCCTGTATCCTTCCATATTCTTTGACGAACATCCGGTGGAAGATTGAGGTAACAGGCATCTGTACCCTGATACTCGATGCCCTGATTTGGCATATGGCTACTGGCTTTCATGGCAGACTTTATGTCCTTGTCGGACCGGCTGACTCACTCGTATTTCCACGTCTGGGTTTCTTTGTTGTCCGGATGGTTGTCCCTGAGTATGACCCTTGCACCAGTGTTATCTGCATGATTCTTGAACGGATGATGACAGGCAAAGCATGATGCTTACCCGGGAGGCGTCCCATCCTCTGGCTCAAACAATTCAAAAACCTGCTCGGTTTTTACATTTTTGATCCTTCACTGACCGTCACTATCTATGGCAAGGGGTCGACAAAGAAGAGCGGGCTAAATTTGGCTTACCGCGCGAACCCGCCATCATTGGTGATGTACCAAGTTTGACCTGTCCCTCGGGGACCCGTGACTTTCGCAGTCATCTCTAACTCAGCGGATCCATCTGGAAGTCTCTTGCCAACCTGTAGGTAAGCTAATGTTTCACCCCGTAAGTACATGGCAAAGCAAAACAGAGAGGCTTGAGACAAACACATACTTCCACTACGGACATTGCGAAGCCCATATGCTGTCCCGTCCGTTGATAATGTGGACCTGTGCTCCGCGTACCAGGCCTGGTCGAATCAGCCCGCGTCGAGCCTCTTCAGTGCGTCACCCGCCGCAATTGAAATCGTCGGGTTGCCTGGAATGTCGCCGATGAATCGATTAAAAGAATAGCAAGAGGATATAGAGGCCTACCATCAGGGACTTCTATAAACATGCGATCATCACCCTGTTTTTTTGAGAGCAGCAAAACCATTCTGTGGAGAACTTCGACATCGGGGTGGGTGATAGGATGGGCCATGATGACAATGCCATACACACTGTACTCAAGTAGAAGGAAAGAAGTCTTCAGAGCCTTGGTTGCGCGAGTGAGTCGCAGGTATGCTACTTATCCATCATTTTCACCCCACTGGTTTTCGATCTTGGGACGGCGCATGCTGGAAGCAGTAACGACCTTTTCAAGGCTTCGTTACTCTTTTCGCTGCATGCAAGATACTTTCTGCTACAGCCTAAAGCGTTTGTCGGTTTGATCGCTGCACCGCCTAAGAGAAAGCGGAGAATCCCGTAGTGGTTCTAGAACGCTGCTCGCGATGGATTGAAGCGCTCACACCAGTCAGAAAGAGGCAGGCGACGAACGGTGTGATCACAGCTGCAGAACGGTGGCGCTCGATTGCGCTGACCCTTGGAGGAAAAAGTAAGTCTGGATTCTGGACATTTGATAGCTTGGCATCAAAGCATTGTGTGTTGTCGTTTAGAGGTGAGGCTAGGCTGCTTTAGGGATCATGCAGGCGTGTTTTGACGGCGGAGGACCCGCTGTGGCGTCTCCCTTCCGTCTCGTCACACCTGAAACCATTTGGGAAATATGCACCCTCTTGGGTCTGCCACGGTACGTTCGCGCCTCCAAAAGGGACGTGCTGCTGTTCATTGGTTGTTGCGCCACGTGATCCCGAGTCATTGAATGAAAACAGCAATATCAGCCAGTCAAGGGCGTCAGATCCCCAGCCTACTCTTCTTCTCTGCCTGATCGTGTATCGCTATCACTAGATTTTCCAAACTTTCCGTCATTGACAGGCTGAGACACGTCCGTGCCTAGGAAGAATAGCCGAGACTAAAGAAATATCTTCCCTCTTCTCTGGCTACGCCTCTCCGCCCTTGTGGGGAAAAGCACAGAAGATTCGATTGCGCTGACGGTCCCACGAGGCGCCGTTCTCCTGCTACTGTGGTTGTCGGTTGGAGTCCAGTCAGTGAATGGCGGCCATGTAGTGGCCAATGAATGAGTAGAGAGACTCCTCTATGACCAAGCCATCCACCGGAGGCTGGCTGAATATCTGGATTGGGTACCTTTTGAAGGCCTGGACTCTGGAATCGCTGCACAAAGGTCAGGTCCAGACCTTTTACGATCACTCCAAAGTACTTTAGGTACGTTTTCTACGCTATAGACCTGCAGGGAACTGATAGATAACTACAGAATGCTCGTCTCAGCTATGCCCGGGAACGCCATGTTTACCCACTCCATGACTTGCCCATCCTGGATTCCTTGCAATGTGCTCCGCAGAGTAAAAGATATAAGGATACTACTATTCCTAACGTTTTAGACTTCCATACTACCATGAACACCACGCGACTGATACGACTTAACTTGCACAAAAAGCTCTTTCTGTTACCTGCAGAATGTCTGAAACAAGCAAAGAGGAAGTGAAGCTGTCGGTTACCCTAGAAATTTGACGAATAGGTTTAAGTGACCACTTGCTCACGTGAGATAGTGATCCGTTCTCCGAAGAAGCCCACGAAAGGCGCCTCAAGGATCTCGACGAAGCCCACGTGCCTGCGGATGTTAATTTACTACTGTTGTGGGACACTCTTACCCACTGCGCCGAGCCAGGTGATTCAGATATAGTCCTTGAGAAGCTTGGTGTAGACATTGCCCACCTCTCCCTCGAATAGAAGGAAAAACAGGCTGCAGAAAGGAGCATGCCGAAGGCAAGTATCGTGTCAAGTTTGATGGCCGCAGCTTGCCTGAGCGGCATCCCACCTGGCCCGAAGCCTTTCAGCTGCACATAGAGGAAGCTAAGGGCTATTTCTACGTCCTGCAATCAAGCGAAGCCCGGCCGGACGATGATGAGAAAACCTATCCTACCGAGTTTGCCCCTGGTGACCCCAAAACTCGCATTGGCGACTTTGGTTTCCGCTTTGCGTGTGGCAGTGAGGCACGCAACTCAAATGGTAACCTGGTTGGCGAAGTGAACGACCAGATTGAGTTCAATTACGCCGAACACAAGATGACGGGAGAAATGCTTAGCCTGAAGTGGGACAAGACTAAATGGACGTCTGGTACGGCCGAGCTCACATTGCCAAACAAGGTCAAGTTAAGTTATGGTGAGATCAATGGCCTTGGCGGCGACTTCTTCGGAAGCTACAATCCGGTCTGCACTGGGAAAGACTTCGACCAACAATGTCAATACTTTATGGACGCTTTCCGTACCCTTGGTGAATCTGGCAAGGCCTCGGATGAAGTGATCAATCTCCGCCAAAACCGCAAAGAGGAGGTAGAAGCCATCGCGAAGGCTGTAGCCGAAGGAAAATCGACCTTCGAAGTATATAAGAGCATGAGGAAGGATGGCGTGATCCTGGGACTATCGCAAGACGACGAACAGGCACACTTGCTCACATTGAAGGGTGAGGGTCCCAGCTACCTGCGGTTGGCACAAATCAACCTTGATCACTTTGGAAATGACGCTGTAACCGCGTACAATGCCGGTCACTTCTGTGCATTGAAGAAAGCAGCTGAGGGGCAATTGGAAATTGCATATGCCATGAATGCCTTTGCCGATCATTATCTCGGTGATTGTTTCGCGTCTGGTCATTACAGAACTCCACGGAGGAGACTACATGGTAGCGAAACTGCTTTTGGAGCAGCATGGGACGCAGTCTCTGGAACACTGCAGAATGTCGTTGTAGGCAATTTCCGGAAATTTTACGAGGGAGCGATGAAAGTCATGGCTCCAGACCTGTGCGCGATGGTGAGCGTGACGAGGACCCTTTACTGACTTACACCACACACTTACTGACACTCTAATCCCAGCTTATGCACAACGAAGACAACAAACTCGTATCACGGTTAAGAACAAGAAGAAACAGGAGTTCTCTATCTGGGGCGACAAGCAGATGTTCGAGACGCAGAACGCGCAGAGCAAGGACATCGTGAGGGAAGGCCTACAGGCGTCGGTCAATGAGATTTACGAGGCTTTCGAGAGCAAAAGGGCCAAGAGACCCGAAGAAGGATACCATCCATGGGATTACGCGCCTGACCAGGTGGTAACCGCAAAGAGCCACTCGCCGCTTTTCATCGAGTATGAACCCTCCTGGTACACACCCTGGAAATGGGGCGTTAAGGTCCGAGAACCTCTCTGGGACCCATCGTCAAAGAACCACGTGGAGGTTGGTGGCAGTGCCGCACTCATCGAATTGTATAACAAGATCAGCACCAGCGATCAGTGGAAGAAGTACTGAGGATCTTTGGCCGGTATCTCATTGCTCGACAGAACGTGGTATGGGCTCCAACCGCTTGAAAGCGGGAGGAGTGAACAGATGTAGGTAGATTTTGAAGGAGAGAAAACAAAGTACCACTCGTACCCTCAGTATGAGACTATGTGCACGGAGAAACTTCAGAGGATTATCGATTATCGAGTCTTGACAGCTAGAGCAGACAGATATGTCTGCCTTATTCAGTTGCCTCTGTCACTCCTTCAATACCCTTCATCTTGATCCTTCAGAAATCAGGAATTTCAGCAGAGAATGAGATATGTGTTGTGCTCGTAATAGAGATATCTTTAGTGCCCAGGGCAAGCCTCAGCTGCTGGTCCAAAGATTGATAGAGCTTGGACCATTGCTGAGGCTGCTTTTGGAGATTATCGGCAGAAAGCCTGCAACAAGAATTTGTGGTGTGCGCTGGAAAAGCTTATGCATAAAGCGCGAATGATTAGAAAAGCAGTGAATGAAGTAGGTATCAGACCTAACGCCGCTTATACACCAATCTCCCCAAGGACATAGCAAAGGAAGCTTTTTGTCTAAAGTCTATTGGCGCAATGCATGTCAACGGAGAGCAGAAGACAGCGGCCGTGCATGAGCCACAGCTAGCCAACAGCAATTAGCCATCCACTGAAGATTTTGAATTGCTGACCTGGGTAAACTGGGAGGCATTTATGCGAGATATGGCCGATACAAGCGAGTTCGACGTAATGAATGTTGCCTATTAGCAGTTCACGATCACGATGCTTATCTATAAGAAACTATAATTACAAATCGGTCACACTTGGCAAGATGCCCTTAAGTATTAATTAACAACTCTACCAGACCCTTTTTTCCACCTGATGGCCAGCATCACTTCTTACAAGGTCGATTCAGGCTTAAATTGGAATTCGCTAAGCTATTCAACTACGATATGAAATTAGCATTCAGAGCAGCACACTCATCCTAATACCACCTGCATCACCTCGACCAAAAGCTTGGAAATTCTCCGCCGGGCTGTCAAGTGTTGGCCAGCCACTCAACATCGAGCAGAGGTTCAAAGTTGACTTGTTGGAAGGCGCCTATCAACAGTATTGCAACAGCCCAGTCTCACACCCAGAAGCTAGGTAGCCGCAAAGTCCCATCTCTTCCTAGTAGCCGGATTCCTATCGCTCTTCGTCTTCATCGCCTGGACCGCCTTCCCAGGAATTTGTGTCGGGTTCTATTCAATACCTTTGGAACTGGATTTCACGGTACGGTAAGTAGCCAATATACCTCAAAAGCCAATGGGCCGGGTCGTTTGTCATGAAACAATGAATGAATGTTGATCCAGGTTTCTGGATGGAGTGGTTATGGAATGCTGGTGGTGCCGACTGATCGGTAACACAGCGTGTTTCTTGACGAAGAGAAGGGTTACTCGAACAGCTGGAAAATGGAAGGGTCTTGAGACCTGTGGGACGTGATCCTGGAGGGTATGGCTTGAAGTAGCGAATCAGAACTTGTAATACAATCCACTCATGAAGCGCGATGTTCGAAATGAAGGCTGGATTGGATTGCGACGCTGAAACCAGCCCATCCTACACCGGGGTGTTTCCATATAGCCCTAGCCTTCGACACGGGTGAGGGTAGATTTTTCACCCATTTCATGCGCCGGACCACAGATCCATTTTCGACCCTCTTTTTACTTCCCGGGCAAAAACCGTTAGAATAATCACATCCGTCTGTGCAATCAGCCTTGAACGTCAATCACCAGACAAACGACATATCGTGCCCAAAATCATCGATAGCATGGTCTTGCAAATATGTAAAAGAACCATATCATGCTGCAGCAGACCTGTTGCTAATGGTAGTCTCCTACTACCAGCGGCGTCCCGATGTTCCCAGACCACGACACCACGTATTAAGACGAATAAGAAGACCTGATTACCATCTGTACTCGAGTAGTATCGTCTGTGCAGCCACATGGAGCTTCCGGATCGCGTGAGTACAAGATCTGTTCTGCGTGCATACCCCTGAACCTTCTGTGCCTTGAAGTCACCATTTTAAGGTACGCCGGGCCGTCAAACTCGCGATTTGATGTGCCCAAGTTACAGAACGCTTACCACTACACTAGCGTTGAATAATACAATGGTCGCCAGCAAAATTTGACTGATGTTTCGTATCTGAGCTGTTTTTCTTACCAGACACACGCTCACTACCAGCGTGCCTTCCAGTCCGCAAAACAGCCATCCTACGTCCTCTCGTTATTTCGAGCTACGGCCGTATGAATCGTGCGAGGCGCGGTAAAATGAGCGATCAGTCGTTGCTCGCTCGGAGGAGCAGCGGCGGAGCTAAGCCAAGTAGGTGCGGCTGGCCATAGATCACGATCTGGCCACAGCCTTGCAAACAGCCATGGCTTTCCTACATAGACATCGCAAGACTCCTATTCTCTGTTCTCACGGAGCCCGAACGCAGGCAATCACCCTCATGATCAGGGAAACTGTGTCTCAAGGTGATGCATATTATCAAGGATCGTCCTCTGATCATCGTCCAGCGGATGCAGCAACATGGCCTCTGCAGATCAGAGGCTGCAAGAGTCACGGAGCTCAACGTCCAAAGAACGAGCCGACGAAGGAATACCTGAGAGACCTCCCTCGCCACACGCTCTGAGCACTTCACAGGATGTATCCACGCGCCTTCGCAAGCGTGGTCAGTCCCCAAGCGCCGGCCACAGAATGAATATCAAGAACGGGTTGGGTGAGGAAAGCGCTGGCCACACAGCTGAAGTCAAGAATGGGTCAAGTGAGAGAGGCCAATCGCCCCCAGCAATAGCACGTGGTCTCTCCCCAATGATGACCGCAACTCTTACACCACCGCTCGGCCAATTCGTCATCAATCTACTTCTACAACTGGCAGGAATAGTCGCTGCCGTAGCGTTCGGTATCTTCGCTGTAGAGTCCTTGAACGTGGCAAAGCAGGCCAACATTGAAGCCCGAACTGCGAACCAGGTAGCTATGTTAGGAATCTGCACCCAAGTACGTTTTTGGCCGCCGATACACACTTCAAGAGCAGGACATTCGGCTGATGCGGTCACAGAGCAACAACAGCCTGGCTTTTTGTTCAAGGGTCCTTGCCAATAAGGACGCCGTATTTCCCAGCGAGGTAGCCTCGCTCTTCACTTCGGTAAATCCGACAAGTACAACAGCAGCAGGTTTCGCAACGTCGTCAACGACGCAAACTCATGCCACTACACCAGAGCAGACTTCTGGGGCCCCCAGTTCAGCTAGCATCATTTCGTCCAATTCAGCTACTAGCACTTCCAATTCGGCAGTTGCAACGAGTACAACAGCAGGAGACAGCGCAGCCTCGTCGTCGACGGTCAAAACCACCACTACACCAGTCCAGACCGTCGGGACGCCCGAGCCAAGCGCTACCCCCTCGACCGCCTCGGCCGCTTCTGCATCTCCTCGTCCGTCGACCCGCATCGTCATTGGTATCGTGGTCCCTGTGGTCTCTATACTTCTCGTGATCGCCTGTACCGCAATTTATATAAGACGCCGACGCTATCGAAGCAGCATTCTCTCAGAAGAACCAGAAGCAGTGTTGCACTCAGCAGAACCAGAAGCGGTGATCGCTGAGACTTCCGCTGCGGAGCCGCCCGGCCAAGGACCTTATCGTGATGATAGGATGGGAAAAGAGAGCGAGGAGATTGGACCCATACCTCCAGCAACAGGCCTAAAGAAATGGTGGAAGGTGTATAGTGCATTGTTCCTAGAGTCAACCGTGTCAACACGATGACATTCGCAGCTACCCTTCATAGGCCATTGAACCCGGGATACTGTGCTCTACCACCAAGCGAAAAGCGCGGTGGTAAAGATCAGAACTTTTGAGACATGACGAACGGAACTTGAGGATGGAGCCTAGTAAAGGAAGACCTCAACGGCATCGGCGCTATTCTTCTCAGCTGTGACTCAAGTGTGTGGTAGGTGAACCTTAGTATATATATATAGAGCTAAAGTACTGTGAGAACACCTCGCCTTCTCGATGGTATTGTCATTCAATACCGAGTATTAGCTCCTGTCTGGAAGAGGTTGATGGGAAGATGACGCGATCCTGCAGGGTTAGCCTTACCAGCCAGAATTCTCTGGAAACCCTCAGGAGAGACTTTGGCACAGCCATTTTTGTTTCCTGTGAAGCGGCCAGTAAGTGCAAGCAGCAGCCCCGCTATCAAGAGAAGTACTTACACTTGAAGGGATGGCATGAATTCAATCCATGACTCTACTGTTAAAGGGCTTCTATACAAGTATGGATGATTTGCCATCTCTTATCACTGGCTTATCAATCTTCTCAAGCTCAAGACAAGGTCCTCGTATCAGTCTTCAGAGACCCAAAAGAGAGTCGGACCAGCCGACCAAGAGCTTTATGGAAGCTCCTCTTATTCTGGGGGCATATGGTTCGCGATTTTGAAGCTCCTGTTTCCTCGGCATAGATGAGATGGTATGCTCGCTCGAGCTGTCTTCGGCAACATTCTCTTAGCTTGAATCCTTACTAGAACTACAATGCGAGAAGAGAGCGAGGTTCATGCTACGGACGCTGAACGTGTCAACAGATGAAATTTTTGCAGCATCGAATGGTAGCATGTGCGGGCTTTACTGTTCGTCCTCACAGAAGTCCACGCCTCTTCCGGCACGATAAGGGTCAATGTAATACCCAAGACATACGTCAAACTAAATCAACCATCAAACCAAAGTAAAGCCCACTGTCGATGCTAGAGCTTCGCATAGTTCGCATATAATCAGATAAGTCAGACCCCCGAGGTTTTGAAGCTGGAGTAGGGAGAGTGAAATCTCAGTGGGAAGAGTAGAAGTAGACCGGGATTGGAGAGTCTCTATATGTGGTTAAGTCTAAGGGGCTTAGTTCTCTTCTAAGGGAATTCGTTCATGATACCAAAACATGCGATTCTTTGCGGATCTTGGCTACGTACTTATTGTTACGTGTCGACTCTTGCTAGTCTCATCGGGTATGGTCTCCGCCCCTTTTTATTGTCGTAGTAATCGAGTCACCCTCAGCTCCAAGAAGTACTACGGCTACTTTCCCAGAGATATTGCTTGTGATTAATGCTCTTTATATTGCGGTTATTACCCCCAACAAACGAAGGTTGCGAGACTGCTTTTTCTCTACACCGAGTAGGCCTCCCGGTTCATCCATGTTATGGAAGGTAGACAAAAGATACAACTAGTGTCGAGCGTACAGAGATAGATTGCTTCGTGTCGTCCTAAATAGACCTAACACCGGCCGACGAGCCTGTTACATACCTCGTATGGCGAACTAGCGCCGCTCTCTGAGGAAGGGCCTCCGCATGCAGCAGCGCAGCCAATGGGAAGACATCTCTTGCCCGTATCGATGCCTCAGGCACGCAGCTCTCACGTGATATCAGAGGGGTAACTGGCAGAGGTGTAACATCGGCTGACAAGATGCGTGCCGGCAAAAGTTGGATTGGCGACCTAGCGCCGTTCTCCGAGAAAGGGTTTGCGAGTGCGTGCAGCTGTGCAGCCAATGAGAGGAAGCGTCGAGAGGGAGCAATCACGTCATACCGCTGTCTGGAAATTTACGAATCAGGGAATCTAAGAATATTTTGATCGGTGGCATCGCAGAACTCGATGAGCATCGAACCGAGAATAAGCTCTCTTGCCGATATGTTTGTGCAAACCATGTTTCTTGTCGTCAAGCCCGTTGAAATGGTCTTCGCACTTAGGCAAAGCCTTCATCTAGGGCATCGACTCTTGGTTTCTTCGATCACCAACATGGACTCGGACATTGACGAGCACTGATATGGCTTAGCTCGCTTTACAGCTTCGATATTTGCAGGCATTCGAATCTTCGAGCATGTAACTGGGGGTGTCGTCAGAGGTGCCGTCTCTATCAAGCAGGCGTAGGTGAGCATCAAGAGTACACAATACAATATTTGCTACCTTGAGAAGGGGCGATAGACCTGGAGAGTACTAAGACGTGCTGAGTGATTATTCTGATGACATGCATAGAAAGAAAAGGATAGCGATTATCTTGTGGGTTATGTAGCTCTGTAGCTCGTACATGAAAACTGCCGCTTTGGAATATCCTATGAGGCGATAAGTGCTGCTACATTTCCAGGAGTTATAGAGAAAGTAGCCAACCCCAAGAGGATATAGAAAAAGGGAGCGAATCCCCAATAAAACATACAAGAAGGGGAGCGATCATCATGCACCCCCACTGCGATATTGCTCAATCACTGCTTTAGCTATTGGACCCACGGTCTCCTACGCCACTGGAGTCGAATTGACAGAGGGATGCTCAGGGGTAGGATTTTTGCGCCCTTTGTCCGCCTCTGTTTCTTCTTCTTATATATCTTCGATTGTGGTTTCTCACAGCGCCTGATATGGTGAAAGAATATGATGAGAAGATTATGCGAGATAGTTTCAAGGGGAATATCATGGTGCATGCATAGTAGACGGCCTGAAAAAGGCACGCTTGAGGGATGGGCGGCTTTACCATAGCTGGATGGGCATCAGAGGAAAATTGCTTCTGGGAATTTCTAGTTTGATGATGAGGAGGTAGTGAGGAGAGTGTTGATGGTATTTATAAGGTGTTGCTTCTATGGTGTATGTCACCTTCCCCATGCGCTCTTTATACGACGCGCCTAGCACGACTTCTCTTCTTCTGTCTATGAACCTCGTCACGTCTTGAGACTAAGATCCTAGCTGATGTAGTTTTCTAGTACAGAAATACTGAGAATTCCTCGGCGCCCTCCTCTTTCCCTCCCTCCGTCTCTCTATTCTTTATATATTCAAATCGCATAGCCTTAGTTCTCAAAAAAGAACATTCGTTCTTGATGTTCCAAGAGACATATTCTTGCATGTCTTAGCCACAGACTTGTTGTCGATACGTCTCCTCACACTTCTGTCCTCGAACATAATCTTCGTTTCTCTCGATCGTAGTAATAAAGTCGCCCTCAAGTTCAAGATATGTTACATCTGATTCAAAAATGTTGCTTGCAGTTGAACGATCTTACAATCTGGTCTTTCCTTGCAGGAAATTTGCTCGTGGTACAATTTTTTGCTACACCAATCGGGCTTGCCAGCTGATTGGAGTAGTCTTGTCCGACGCTAAAGATGCACCCACTCAAAATGGCGAGTCTCCATCAGCGGAAGGGACTGAAAATAAGCTTCTTTGAAACGGGCACTAAAAATTCCAGGGTTTTCCGCCTCGTCGGTCCAAGTGGAAATTGGCGACCTAGCGCCATTTCATGGGAAAGCCCTTCCGAACACATGCAGCAGCATAACCAATCGGAGTGGTGTTGACATTTAGCCGGATTATGCCCCGAACTTATTCATCTTCATGCTGTTTGCCTCAATTGACGTCATGTGTACTCTTCGAAAAGATGAAGCTCCTGTAATGCATGCGATCCAAAAACAAGCGGACGGCCAGATCTCCTGGTGCAAGGTGGAAGTCGGTAGGTCATGGATATTCGCATACATATTTCGTGTTGGCCCATCAACTACGGTATTGAAAGATGAAATCTTCCGCAAGAGCAAAGAAAACAGCATGAACACTATGGAAGGCGGCGATTTCGTATCTCAGCAACTGCTCGCCATAGCCTCGGACGTAACCTCTTACTTGGAATCTAGGCTGTGGAGGTTCATTATTGCATTGTCGTCAATCGTTGATATGTAAAGACCGAGGTCCGAATCCTCTTACAGAGGAAGTGGTGAATTGGGAACAACAAAAAGAATTACTCCGCCGGGAGGAATTGGTACATGCTAAGGGTCTCTTTCCTGGCTCCTCCACGATCCGGGCGTAGGAGGCAGAGTTCTCGATGTAAAGGGAGGGGCGAACAAGCGAGCCAAGTCAACCACTGACGGCCGAGTATCTGCGTCTGCGCAAATGCATTCTCACACAGAAGCACCAGAGTCAATGCGATAGTGAGCTTAGGGCAGATTCACATCTTCCGTCAGCTTGCTGAGGGAAAACAACCTTGTAGTACATTCGCCCTGAACAAAGGAGCTGCTAACCTACTAGCTCTTTCAAATATTGGAGCCTGCCGTAAGTCAGCTCCGCCTTGTTTATAGCGCCAGAACTCAAAGTCAAATCGGCAAGCTCCTGTTTTCTTCGTTGCAGGTTTATGACCTGCTCCTCCCATGTGTCTTTCATAACATATCGTGTTGTCGTGACTTCTCTGGACTGACCGAGTCTATGGATACGATCTAGGGCCTGGGATTCGCTCATTGGATTCCATTGAGGTTCGACGATGTATGCTTGTGACGCTGCTGTCAAGTCGAGACCAACTCCGCCGCACGATATGGTTGCCAGAAGAACTTTAATGCCGGAATTGCTGCGGAATACCCGCAGGACATTCGCTCGACTGGTCGCGGATGACGTTCCATCCAATCTAACGCATCGTACGGATTTGGAACGAAGTTGCTGCTGAAGGATATCGAGAGTCTTTGTCCACGCAGTAAAGACAACGCTAGACGAATATCAGTATTATCCTTGGATTATGAGCGGAAAGACCAAACATTTTGGTGTCATCCGTAGTTTGCAGCAGATCTTGCACTATACGCTTAATCTTTGTTGGCACACAGTCTGCTCGATCGACTACGGCGCAACTTTGTACCATTGAAAAAGGATCCTCGGCATCGAAAACATCATTCATATCAAAACTGCAGTCTCCGAAGGACTGACGTGGGAAATGATTGCAGACTTTGAGATAGCCTGACGCCGCTCCTAGTCGGTCACTGACACAGGTAGAACACAAGACTGTCAGAGCTTCCTCAATGTAAGGCTCATCTTCGTGCTCGTTGTCTAATTCGCTAGACAAGGCTGAGCTTAGGTCCTGAGCACACTCAGGATTGGAGCATCTTGCTAGTCCAACGGCGTCTAGATGGTCGAAACGTGACTGAGCAGCTTTCTGTGTCCATATGGGGTTGCTGGTTGAGGCCTGAGTCACACCGTAGGCATACTCCTTGCCCTGGAGGCCGTGATTGCAGACTAAGCGCAGTTGATTGAGCATCTTCAGGATATTGAACAGTGTTGCGCTACCACCTTCGCGGTCCACTCTGCCAATACCCTGGCGCGTGCTGCTCCTTATGTACTCATACAGTTGCCGCTCCTCGTTGTTGAGTTCAAGCTTGACTGTGCGATCCTGCCGAGGCGGTAGTTCGATAGTGTGTTTGGGTCGCCGAATAGATAGGCAATTCACAAGGTTCTTAAGTTTAGCCACAGAATATGGGTCAGATCTCGCTTTCCAATTGTGCGTGACGTGAGTGTTGAAAACCTTGATATCACAAAACGGCGAGCACTGAAGAAATTTGAATAAGCTGTAAAGATCTGTCAATCGGTTTTGAATTGGTGTCCCAGTCACTGCCCATTTCCTGTCAGCTCGTAGAGCGCACACCGATCTTGCAAAAGTTTTGGAGGGCTCTCGAGCGATGTGTGCTACCATGTTTAGTAACTTGACTAGGCACCCGGGCATAGTAGACTACGTACCTTCGTCTAAGACCACTCTTCTCCATGTCGCTGCATGGAGGTTCCCGACCTCCCCTGGTCTCTTAACCCCAAGACTGGCTTTCCAATCTATGCGAACAACGGAATAGGTCGTAATAACCAAGGTATACTCTTCCAGATGTTCAAGAAGCGTTGTGCGTGCTTTACCATAGTAAATGCAATAACGAATTGCACTTGATGTTTTTAGGTGTCTGTAGTGTGATTAACCAGTGGAGACTAGCTATGCGTCATGGCGACGGTTCACCTTTGTAACTCATCTTTCCAAGTTTGAATTACTTGGAAGAATTAGTAAGATTCAGAAACGGGGCAGCTTCACTGCCTTCACCTACAAGTTTTCGGCACCACCAGTAGTGTTTGACATTGGTTTTCAGACTGCTCGTATCTCTTCTGATCTTCTAGATCAGCGGCAATCAGAGCAATGATACTGAGAGATTTTCCGAGGCCCGGTGCATCAATTAGAAGACCGCCTCGAAATTGTTCTGGGGGTCGCATTTGCTTCTGGCCCGTGATATTATTGATGTAAATCTTCTGGCCTTGAGCATCAACCTCCTCATTCCAGATGTCACTGTGACGTCCGTCCATAGCCCAACCTGACTCTCGCTGCAACATAAATGTTAG
>JAABUL010002825.1_pt1 | contig 27595 bp, 26 predicted proteins | sample 5559151 | NCBI WGS metagenome assembly JAABUL01 (sample SAMN10711876, study PRJNA513368) | rock metagenome | isolation source: Antarctica rocks | place: Antarctica: Victoria Land, Pudding Butte sud | reverse complement strand
GAGCGTGCGGCCGCAGTTGACGTTTTGACATAGCCTCGGTTTAGGGCGAGATAGGCGTTGGAGGTCGTGGTGTCGTAGGTGCGTGGACATATCCCGTAACCGGACGATCTTGGCGCAGAGATGGCATCCGGTGGTGCGTGCGCCGTCGGTAAGTTCGTGGGGGGTGAGATTCGAGAGGATGACTTCTGCGTCTGAGAAGGCGGGGTCGTCGGGGCCTTGCTGGGGGACGATCAGGTGGCAGAATTGGCAGAGGATGGGTTGTGCGGGGCAGGTTGTTGTGCGGTGGTGGGCTAGAGCGTGCATGCTGGGTGCTAGGTGGCCGCAGTCTTTGCAGGTTTGAGGGGTGTGGAAATGGGAGTCGTGGTTTTGCTGCTGAGAGTGGGTGGAGCCGTAGGCGGAGTCGTGGGGACAGTGCCAATGGTTTTGCCATGATGGGGAGGACTTTTGGAAGACTTGGGAGCAGTGCGGACAGAGGATGTTGTTGCGGAGGCAGAAGTTTTCGTGGAGCATCATGGTTTGCTTGGGGACCCGTTGATGGCAGTTCTTGCATCGGATGTCGTTGGATTTGGGAGGAGTAGAATCGTCCGAGGTGGGCTGTTGGGTGGAAGATATAGCGTCGCTGGTAGGGACTGCTTGCAGATGGTAGGATATTAGCTTGCCTGACTTTGCGGCAGGGTCGACTTCATGACAGCCTTTCACGGATATCCAGAGTGCTTCGGCATTCTCCATTGAGGTGTTGGTATGCTCGATCTTAATCCTTTTCATGCTTCTGCTTGACAAGTCGCTGAAAATATACTCCTCTTCACGAGGTCTGGCTAGTTGCTTCGGACTTGTAGGAGTAACGAATAGCTCTAGGTCAAAGTCAGGGTCGTCCGCCTCCAGCTCCACCTCGAGACCTCGAGTACGATCCCACTCCTCGACGGTGTAGTCGACGTACTCGCCAACCAGCACCTGACCCGAGGTTGACTGGCCGATCGGGATGTTCCCGCCTCTAGAACTGCCTGTGCTGGTACCTGGCGAGTGCTGATTCCTCTGCATCCGTTTCTTCAAAGTTTCTCTTGCCTGTTCCTCGTTCAAGGCTTCAATATCCACCTCCAAGTCCGTGTCAACGAGCGAGACTGCCTCATGGCTAGGCTTGAGCTCGTCAACCAAGAATCGGTATTCCTCCCTGCCAGCTGTAACTGTCAGAATCTCGCCGTGTGTTAGAGTCGTAAAATTATCGCGCAAACTCCTTTCCAGAAGCGCTTTCCAATCCTCCGGGTCATAGCCTGCCTCGAGAGGTCGAAGCTTGACGTAGGTCCCCTTTGATAGCTCTTGAACATGGACCGTCAACCTACTCAGCTCATTGCTTGCCGACTCCGGGCCATCCCCAATAGACCCATTTGCCGGCTCCAGGCTCTTGTCACTGAATCCTAACGAATCCCTCAAAAACGGGCTTATACCCAACAGCCCAGCTTCCGAGGAGAACTCTCGTATACCCGCAAAGACAATTCTCCCATTCTCAGGGTTTACCAAGCGAAAGGTAAGCGGGTGTGGAAGCGTCTGTTGTCTCTCGACAATGTCCGCCCGGGCTTGGCGTTCTGCGGCGACACTGTATGGATTGTAGGGATCGAAATCACTTTCAACGAGGCCAGCTTTACTCGTGACGATAGTAGTAGCAGCGGTTAGCAGCTGTTCTAAAGCTGAAGGTGGTAGTATGATTTTGTCGCCCTTTAGAACAGGCGTTTCCGCGGCTGGAAGCACAGAGAACTGGGATGACCATTTGAGCGGGTTGGGACTGGTTATCGCCGTCATGGCGGATCTTCAAAGTTTTGAGGATCTGTTACCACGCGCGAATGGTAGAATGCGATTGTACTTGTAAAGGTTTCCATTATTGCAGCAGGCGATACGGCGAAGCTGGAGCAGTGTTCTGAATATTCAGCCGAGGTTTTGTCATCTTTATCGATAAGCATGGCACACCAGAAGGCAGAAAGTGCATTAATTCATTTTCGCATTTTCACCACCATGTCAAAGCCGCTTTTCACGGTCGAATGAGGTCAAATTTTCGATCATAGTAGAATCACTATAGTGTCTGTCAATCGACCGAAAGAATATGTCACAATATGCGTTCTAGTCAAGTCGTGGATATCAAAGTTTAGGGTTATATTTAGGCTTGTGAACAGATTGCACGAACCCTAGAATAAACCCTAAGAATACATCTTGTAAACGTAGGAAATTTGACACAATCTCTCGATCAATTGATAGACACTATAGTGATTCTGCCATGATCTAGAATTTGACCTCATTCGACCGTGGAAAGCGACTTTGACATGGTGGTGAAAATGCGAAAATGAATTAATGCACTTTTTGGCCTATGGTGTGCCATAATAAGACTCTTAGCGCGGTTCGTTTGCCGCTATCAACTTAATCTTTGGCAAAGTTTTACCTATTTCAGGCAGAATCAAGACCTAGTGGCACAGCAAAGGCGGCGCGCCCGCCATTGCTCGCTACTTTTCCTCCCTTACCGCTCTTCGATACCGCTCATACTGGTCAGAGCTTCTTTGTCGCGCAATGGAGGACCGGCAACAGCTCGTGGTGGTCGACCAGCACGTTAGTGCTTCCAGGGAAATCTGTCAATGCGGATGTGGTATGAAACCTCACAGCTACCCGCAAGCCATTGTCGCCCCAGTGCAATGTGTAAAGTAGCCCTTTGCGATGGTTGGCATTCTCTCTGAGCTTTTCTGACTCATCTTGAGTTTACTGCTCCTTTGATTGCCATATCAGAGGCCTCGATTCGATGGCCCAACATATATTGTCCCAGCTACCCCCCATTCACATTGATGCGACTCAGCTTTGCAACCAGAAAGCTCCATGTAGAATGCTCTTCAGTGGCGCAAGTTGATCAACGTCATCTTCGATCCATCCGTTGGACAAGGGGTCCGCCGGCTTCTGGCGGAATTTTTTTATCGAGCATTCTTTGGAGAGCTGGTTAGTCTAACGGAGGTCAAACCGATCTCTCTTAGGCTCTACACATCCATCATGTTGGAGATTACCAGTTCCTGGACAATTTGGACCCGATGAAAACCCTGTGTCAGGGCAGTGCATACCTCAAAATCACTCGGTATCGGAGTTCTGGGTCTGCTGTTGGACGTCATACTGGCTTCACAGCCAGCTTGGACGTTTGGAATGTTCACGGTGTGGCTGCAGGCGGACTGGACCAGCACTTTACTCGTCAAAGGTTGGAGGATAGATGCTACACTCGGTCGGCTCGCGTAAGTCCGATTTTAGAGATCGAGTATTGTGTCTACTCGATTTGAGAGGACAGCGCGACAGCTGACTCAACAAGGTCTAGCTTTGCAATCTTATCCCACAGAACTGAGCCATAGCGGGCTTCTGCAAGACAAAGCGACTGAGCGTGGAATACTTGATGAAGCTCTATGTTGACGGAAACTTCAGTTGAAGCTGATTGTTTGCAAGTAGCGTGTTGCAGTACTGGGAGAAAAGCAAGAAGTGAATGTTTGATTTCCTTTGACATCTCATCCATTAGTTCACATCACGCAAGTTGGACGGCGATCGTAGTTTCCTTCACATGATGCTCGGCAGTATATGATCTACCGTTCCGGCCACACATATCCACTTTATTTCAATACGTTCCGAACTTGCCACCTTCTCCAACATCTCCTCGGCCATCAAATCCACTCTCAGAACCCATATCTCCTCAAAAGAGTATATTCCTCCATGTTCATTGCTAGAGGCAGTCGAAACGCTGATGTTCAAGGTAGATACCAGCCGTGCTCGACCACTACGACCCCTCATTTACGATGGGCGCCTGGGGCTATGGTCTCTTTTAGTCCGATAGTGACCTGGACGTCTTGGACGAAATTTCCAGCGATGTCGGCAAGCGCATCAACGAGCCAGACGTCCACCTCTACCATCCAGAGAACCGCAAGCATGTGGTCAATAAGCTCAACGATGGCGTCTTCCGCCAACTTCTCAAGGAGTACCAAGCCAAGAAGTGAAAGCACGGCATCATCTTGCTCGGAGCGGCCAGTATGCAGCTCGGCGGTCACATCTCCGAAGACGACCTGAAAATGCTACGTACAACGCTCAGGAACACGCCAATGTTCGACGAGGCCAAGGTGCAGATGGAAAAAGGATTGACTGAGTATAAGAATGACGGCACCGCGTGGGACTTTGGGAGCAAGGGGTTGGTTGACACCATGATGTCCATGGGTGAAGGTGGTGCAGCTAGTGGAGGTGAGCAAGCAGTAGCTGCAAGTCAATTTCCCCTGTAGGCACACACTGACTCCTCCAGGCTCCATGGGAGGATTCATGATGAATGTCCCGCAGGACTGGTCAAAGATGGCTCAGCAAAAGCCGAAGGGGCAATAGGTGGAGGACGGGGGCGATTTCGCTGAATAAGCGTCTGAACTGCCAGGGCTACCTACTTCTACTGAGTGCTTTATCTTGAGCTTCCCATCCTTACTGGTCGCCATGTCTTGAGCTTCTTATTGCGAGTGACCATGAGATAGATTATCGCTGATAGATTAATAGCTAGCTCCCACGGAGCACAAGCTTTACCGTAGAATGAGTGATTGTGGCGAATATGGACTCACCGCGTCCTGATCTCTACTTTAGTTGTTCATTTGCAGCATAAGTATCTTTCAACATTGCCAAGCTAGCGAATGACGCTACAGTAAGTAAACATAATATAGCATCACCCACAAGGTAGCTACCTTATCTTATTCTTCAGCGATGTTCTCAGCCCTATGAAAAGGCCAGCTGCTAGCTCATCTGTCGCCTCTTGCTTAAAGGGATCAGTCTTTCTAACCGCCACAAGTACTCCTACTTGTAGACCCTCTTTGCAGTCAAGCTCTCTGCCAAAGGTCCAGCAGTCACGGATTTCCGGTACTGTGATCTCGCTTGGCGCTCATGGTTTACGTATAGGATTCTCGACGTTTCCTGTTTCACCCGTTTTGGGAGAACTGCAAGTGGGATCTTCGACCATTTCCCCATCAACGGCCTCTGAAACAGGCCTTGTAGCCCCGATGATGTGTGCCTTTGGCGCTGGTGCTTCACCAATGATGGATTTGGCCAGTCGAAGGAGTGGGGTAGGAAGTCGAGGAATATTAATGGGGGACAATGCGAGCGCCAACAGCAGTGCACTTTCTTACAGTTCAGGGGAGGTAATTCGAGGCTCAGGGATGATATCTCTCTTTTGAGTTCTATGTTGATGGTTGCTATACTTATTGGGATCCTGGTGGTCTGGCTGTGAGATGATTGAAGTGATTACGATACTGGTTCAGGTCATACGCTCAGCCGAGCTTTGTGGTCGCTCTAATAGTCCATTCCATCTCTGTGTATCTTGCCACTTATTCTGAAGTATGCCCGGGGAATATCGTTCAATCGAACTCAATACCCAGTGTGGAGTGTGTAACACCGTAGGGTGTCCGAGCATATTAGTTCATCATTTTTCTCGTTCTTCAAATCAGTCAATATGTTGCAGGGGCTCCATGACGAGATGCTTGGAAAATCGGAAGAGAAACGATGGCAAATGTCGCGTGCGTTTTAGCAACAGTCGATGAGGAAGGTAGAAGAAATGGAACTTCAAAATGAAGAAAGAATGATCGAGTATCTTTATTCCTCAAGGTCGTAGCAGAGGTGGAGGGTTTCCCACATACTTTGGAAAGGTACCATCTGGAAATTTTTCGGCCCACTCGCTTGTCAGTGGATCCACTCTCTTCGCGCCAAGCTCTAGCAGCAACTTGACCACACAATCCTGTCCATACATCATCGCAGTGAGTATTGGGGCTGGTTCTCCATCGTAAACGGTACTGTCGATATCGACTCCAGCTTCGACCAGGACACGGATCACTTCCTCATACCCCATCATAGATGCACGATCGAAAGCACTCTCTCCACATTCGAAAGCTTTGATATCGGCTCCTCTATCTAGGAGGAGTCGCATCATGCTCACATGTTGACTCATCGCTGCCTCGTACAGTGGATTCTGGAATCCGCTTCCAGAATCTGCATTGACGTCGGCACCATTGTCAAGGAGGACTCGCACAACATCCTCATGACCGTATCTCGCTGCCCGGTTGATGGCACCTCTGTCATGCCCTTTCGAATTGAAAAGGGCCCCCTTCTCCAGTAGCAAAGACACAATGAGAGCGTAGCCGCCGGCGGCAGCTTCTGTTGGTACGTGTATATACCCGAACCCTGTGTAATTGACGTCAATCCCGTTGTCCAGCATCGTCTGGACCAATTGAAGATGACCGATACCAGCAGCCACCACTAGAATTTCTGATTGTAGGCCTTTGCGATTGGCAGAATTGTATCTATCGAGCATGTATTTGACCAGATTGACATGACCATGCCGCGCGGCATCCAATACCGCATTCTCGTAGGCGACTCCCACAGTCTGGAGTCCGTATATCGACTCTGAAAGAAGTCTGACGATCGTGTCATCGCCTCTTCGGGAGGCTGCTTGCAGTGCGGTATCTTCACCATGGCAATGCAGCGCGAGCCCACCTGTGTTGCTGACGTTTGCCCCCTGCTCGAGCAGTAACCGCACCACTTCGACATTTCCTCGCCCCGCTGCCGCCCTCAACGGGAAACCAAAGTACGCGCTGTTTGTATCGACGTCCACGCCCTTGCGAAGCAAAGATGCCACGACATCCAATTTTCCGAGAAACGCCGCGGCAGCAAGGATGTGACTTGAGTCACTGCTCGAAATTTTGATTGTGCACATGCTACTATCTGAAAGCATCATTCCTGCAGTACTGAAGGGGCCTAGATGGAACACTGCGGCCGTCAAAAGGGCCTCTGTAATGCGGCTTTGTGGTACATCAATCTGATCTGTGCAAAGATTTTGTACCGACTGAGCGATTCGATAGATTGTGTACAGATGAGGAACCTCGTCACATGGGGCGCTGTTAAGTCTCAGGAGCAACAATTTGGCCATTATCGGCCTTTCTATCCACGGAAAGTATCCGTTGCCGTGTCTACAGCCTTGACGCACGCAGATGACTTTGCGGGCTAGTATAACATCTAGGATTGCGTAATTGAACCGCCCTGCTGCGGTCAGTATTCGTTGTAACTCCTTTGTGTTCGTCGTGTTTGCTTACCGCAAACGGCTCTTAGAGTCAACACTTTGCTCAATCCGAAATGGTTGACAAGCTCGTCGAAGATTCGCCGAAGTGGTAGCTATGGCAGTGCCATCAAGCTAGCGTTGGTTGATGACATGTTGGTCAGTAAGTTCAACCTTTTGCCAGAGTCGCTCGCTGCGCAACCTGGTCCGGACCAACAACATGACCAAACAGCTTCTCTGACTGCCAGTACATTACCGCAGGCCTCCGCGTGCTTTTCTGTTCATCGCTGTGATGCTGCCAGGGGTAGCATGGTCCGTCGCTTATTAGCGATTCATCAGTCTTCTTTGTTAGATCCTGCGAGTGAAATCGCTGCAAGACTTCTTCGCCCTTGAACTTCTCACGCAATCCGCGATCAAAGACGGTATTGGAAGAGATGGCGGGGAACACTCAGAAGTCCACAACCTGTTCTGTATTGAAGTTGGTGGTTGCAAGGCATGGAGTCTGCAAAGCTACTACTCGTTTTCACCTTTCAATGCAATCCACCTATCAATGCAACGCGCTAGTGGTTTAGGTGCGGGATTCAGGGCTATAAGTTTCAACCTTAGATTTATCCACCTAAATTACTAGCACGTTGCATTGATCGATGGATTGCATTAATAGGTGGAAACGAGTACCGATCGGGTTAGCGCCTCGGCATCCCGTTTGTAAGTATTACTAAACCACGCCTCCATAAGGTACACACTTCAGTTAACCAAGCACCTCCATTCTGAGTGTCAGTCTGATCCCATTGAGGCAAGTCGCAATCGACGAATCCCTGTCTGAACGGCCGCTTTAGCGCTATCCTTGCCCCCAACAGATGCGTCCATGTCGCAGGGAAGCGAATACTTGACTCTCTGGCATGTTTTATCAAACCATTTAATTCTCCTCGAGGTTTGCCCAGTCCTACCTGTTTCTGCGCTGCTAGCTCTAGCCGGCACTTCGAGGTCATTTGCGCGCCTGATATATAATACGCCTGGTGTCTTCAGATATTTGAAGTTATCTACCACCCACGGTCGGCCTCCGCGGTCGGAGGTCAAGACATTGTATGGAACCGATTACAGAGGCTGGACAGCGGGCGGCCTCACCCCGAGAGATCATTATGCTCAAGATCTTTTAAATGTGTTTGATTTCCTCCGACAGAAGGCTGTGCTCCAGGACGTCACGACGCTTATGCTCGACGGGCTCAACCTCCCAAGCGCGATCTTCAGCGAGGTCCTGTGCACGGAGGCGTTCAACATTCGACTTCTTTCGATTCGGCTGGTTAGATTACTTAGTGAGGATGCTGTTCAGAGAGTCTTGAGATATCTCATAAGGTCTTCGAGGCCAGAAGGCTCTCCTAAGTTGCAAGGGATTTATTACTTCAATCCCCTATCGACATCAAATTGGAGCTCCGAAGATGTGCAGTCTCCGGCGGCAGGAGTCACCACCACTGCAGGGGCTCAGCTTGGGACGAGACACTTTCATACCCCTATAGAGCGCGCACAAGCCTCACATGGCAACGGTATCGAGCCTTGGTACAATGGTCGCGGACGAATTCTTTACCCTTTTGCCGTCGAACAGACTTGGGCAGATCTGCTACAGGCTTGTGCCGGGACCATCTCATTTGATGCTGTGCTTTGCAGGCATTGTCTTGACAAAAGTGTGCGGCCGAAGATCGCCACTATCAGCCTAAGGGGTTGTGCCTCATGCCACAGCGCCCCTGAGGGTGCTGCCTATTCAGGACTGTCTCCTGTTGAACAGCTACCTCTGGTTTCACCACCTCCATTGTATGCGTCTACACTGAGAGCAGCACAGGCACCTCTCACGAGTGAAAGTGGAATACCAGCATTCTTCGCTCGTTGCGAAGAGTCCCTCTGCGATCGGTGGTGTCAAGCTTGCAATAGATGGTGGTGCGAATCATGCTACCAGATTCCCAACTCTGGCATCTCTCCAACCTTGCTTCACAGTCAGACCATCAAGGTGCATCGTAGTCTCTGTGTAGAAAGATGTCTTGTGGAGGAGCTCTACACCGGCGGTGGAGAAGGTGGCACGTGGGGATAATACATTCACTTTTCTTACTCATCCCACACTCTTGGTCCGGCGCACCAGAAGTTGGTGAAATTAGGATCTCATGCAAGCATACGCTGGACGTTTCGTGTCGCGATGGCGAATAGGCTCGATCACGCGTCGCAAGACCGAAACAGCGATGATCCTAGGCTCCGAAGCACCCTCAAGGCCCAAACAAAGGAGTTCGAGATCTGTAAACTTGGTGAATGGTAACAGTACAATTAAGTATAGCTGCCCCCGGTGATAAGTAGCAGTGGTTAGTCGGACTACCCCAAGACACTCCATTCAGCCGATCTTTGTTGCCTATCCTCCCATCTACTCCTTTCAGAAAGGCGCTTTAGCACATAGCAACAACATTTTACCGCCATCTTGAGACTCACATCTTGGAACTCAATGTTCCAATAAGATGGTACGAATAAGGTATGTGTGGCTTCGTCGCAGGCGCTGTCGAACAAGGCTGTGCTGCAGGATCTGCCAAAAATAACAACAAGGAAGCTGATTGATCGACCACCACAGTCGATCATATCAATATCGTCGCTCAACCTGATAGATCTGCATCGCCGCCCCTCGAGTATATTTTCTTGTCTCTACATTCATGTTCGCGAAGCCTCGAGGTGGATATGACTTCGACATTCAAGGGCTTGCTACGGTCGACCAAGTCGAGTCCACATGCAGGGCCCCACAATCCTTCCGCCGAGGCATTGTAAAGACAAGGATCACTTCACAAACCCATGACTCCAGCCGTCATCAAACCAGGCCCTAACTACGGCATCAAGGTACTCTAGGATGGTAGCGCTGAGGCCACGGCGGACATTGACATTGTATTCGTGCATGGACTGACAGGCAATGCGTGCAGCACATGGTTTCACCAAGATGCAGGTGTACATTGGCCAAGCGCGCTCCTAGGGTGTGATATCAAGGATGCTCAGATCCTGAGCTTTGGCTATGAATCTGTTATCATCAATATCTGGAAGCCAGCATCAAACAGTCGACTAAGCAACCATGCCGAGCACCTGGTCCGCAGTCTTGAGCGAGTTCGGAGAGACTCTCATACAGAAAATAGAGAGATTATTTTTGTTTCTCACAGTCTCGGTGGGCTTGTTACTAGTTTCCTTGTCTGTCCCGTCAAGTAAATCGCGATCTTTGACTGATAGCTATATGTGTAGTGCAGATACGAAATACCAATCAAGTCTATCGAGGTCCAAGGGCCCACTATGTCATCATACATCGCGCCGTTGACATGTTGAACACTTGTTGCCGTCGCGGATTTGATAAGTTCCTCCACAAGGTAGATTCTCTTCTCCAGGCTTGCCTAGATATAGGCTCTATGACAGAAACCCGTCTACACACCTCCTTTTTCGGTAATGTGCATCCCCCTTTTGGATAATCAGACCCCCCTCCGAGGAGATACTGTTTTGCACCAAAGGTTAGATGTCTTGTAGTACTATTCCAAGCCCAAATTATAGATAAAAGACCGTGGGATTTGACCCTGTATTGTAGAAGAACTAGTGTCGGGCACGAGCAACATTGGAGAGTCAATGCTTGATCGCCCTCTATATGATATAGTATGGTGATTATATGCTATCGGTAGTCTCCGCCATATGTCTGTTGCTGTGACGAAGGTTCCGCTGCTCTGCAAAGATGGTTTAGGTGGTTTAGTCCCAGAAGCAGTAGCTATGCAATGTTTAACGAGGGAAGCAGAGGGAATTGTTTGCATTTGAGTTGAAGCGAACAATAATCTGAAGATATGATTATGCTTCTAATCAAATTTGAATTGGAGTCCCAACTCGGTTTTATTATATCGAGATCATGGGTTTGGGATACTTCCGGAAGATTCCTGGTTTTCGGTGTGAGAACAGGTATCTTCTCCGAAAAGAGGTGTGAATGCCGAAAAGGGGGGTGCGTCAGGTAGACTGGTTTCCTTTATGAAACATAAAACGGCGGCTAGCAGCCTCACGCAGCCTTCGGGACTACCATCTCGAATAGACTGGGTAAAAGGCCCTACGAAAGTATTATCCGCTTCGCCTCAGGAGGGCATGAACAGGCTCCACCTCGCTCGTTGTTGTTAAATATGCCAAAAACGCTGGACTAGGGTACTGCTTACTCACCCATATCACACAGTGGCAGCTCAATTGCCTCAGTTCTCAGACGTGTCGCGCCAAGCCTCTTTGGGTTGGCGGCTGACAAGTAGTCTTCTAGCGACACGTCTGAGCCCAAAACCTTGTTTTTTAGGTCAAATCGCGTTATTTTGGTGCGTTTACATACAACTTCGAGTTACAAAGCCAAAATTTCTACAATATATACAAACGAGCATTACGTCAATATTACAACAACGTAGTTTGATTGATATTTTGAGTATCGTCGCTAGTTTTATATAAAATCTAGCGTTGAGCGAAGTCTATATGTACAAAAGTTAACGTTGTGTTGTTGTGCTAACATTAAACGTAAAAAGTAGCAAAAATAACAAAATTTTAACTACGTGCGCAAGCGACGTCAAAATTGCCTTTGTCAAGATTTTCTTAAATATGCTCTTAATTATAGTGCTTAACACATGTGTTTAATAAAAAATAAGAAAATCAAATGCGTTGTGTTAATAATAAGAAAAGAGAGCTTTTTACGTACTATACAAGTAATGTTGAAAAAGAAAAATTCTTGCGACAAGCACAAAAGCTATTAAGATTATTTCAAAAACATCAAGATAATACGTTTATAACACGCTAAACTTTAAATTTGTGTCAAGAATGCATTTTCTATGTATTCTATTAAATGTTATGCAGTTTGAGCTCGTAATTAAGGGTTTTGAGCTTAGACGTAAAAGCGCTCCTAATGTTAGTTAGCGACTTAGCATGCCAACCCGCCAGGGGCTTGGCAACTTCACTCTGAGAACTGAGGCAACAGCTCAAGACCCTCGCACGCTCATAGAGGCATTAGCAACAAACACTGTTGGAGCCAATAAAATGCGCCTGCGGGAGTCTTACCCGACCGGGCTAGCGCCTTGGCAATCCCATGTATGTTAGATCTTCTACATTATAGATTTTATAGACAAGCAATAGATGCATGGCTGCACTACACCACCTGCTTCAAGTGTTTGTGGGCATCGCATTTGGAGCTTCAGGCTCGGTGCGAGGGGCTTTCGGGAAGACTGAAAGGTCCAGTAAATGCAGTGTATCTGGACCATCCCAATAATGAGGTTCGTGGAGCTTGTGAGCGAGATTGGCGCTCATAGGCTTGATGTCCCTGCGTTCAGGCGGCTTGATCTGTTCGAGGGTCTGGAAGGCCCTGATCACGTCGACTACTGCCGTGAGCGGTCTTGCAGGGAATTGTAATGTCGGCGAAAGTGCTTAATTTACTGTAAGCATTGAAGGCTTGGCCGAGATCCTGGCTAGGCGGGCTTGCTTAGTCGCCGTTGCTATATTCGTCTTCGTATCTGTACTGTAGCTTTTCTTCCCGCAGTTTAAGGGCATGCTGTGCTTTGAGAACATTGAAGACACTGAGGTGCTTGAGACGGCAGAAGACAAATTGTTTCCGCTTACAGAGTTTCTTCGCGAAGCTGTACAGCCGCTCATCCTGTTCGGGAGCTGTCAAGCTGCAGAAGTTGCGCCGGCTGTCAATCCTAGAGCGCCAGGGTTCAGCTCGCGCTACATGTCGCAAAGCGTAAATACGTTGATCCCATCTGTTCATATCTCTGGCTTCATCGGGTATTTTGCAGAGAGATTCATCCGTATTGATTGATACGTGTGAATGATACGTGGAAAATGAGGGTCGCCCAAAAAATTATGGGGTTCGGGTTATGCAGACTTGGAGTCCCTCGATGATTTGTTGAAGTCTCTCGGCGATTTGCAATCTCCTGCTCCGATGAAGTCTTTTGCGGATTCCTTGGTGTTAACATATGTTCCTATTTCATTACAACTCTAGAAGAGGACGCAAGAGGGATTGAAACATTTCAGCCCATCAGGAAATAATTTCGTACCTCCCTCCTGTGCTGGAAGGTTAGTTGCTGCGCTGCTGAGTCTTCCATCCAGGACTCGGTCTTTTCGCTGCTTATCTGTGAAGCCATAGAAACTCTTGCTGACTGAGAACTGAAAACCCGCGCCGCTGGTGTAGCGCGAGAGACTTCATCCTGGCTCCGAAACGACCAGTATAACAGAGGACCAACTCGACGACTCCGCTGGAGCTTCTACAACGAACATGCACATCTGAATACAAAGCTTACTGCATTTTCGCCTTGGTTAATGGGAAAATATATGTTTAGGTGCTTGGGCCAGAAGCCAGCTCGCCTGCCTAATCAATAGATGCCACCAATGACGAATCTTATGAAAGGTCACCTGTAGGGTCACTAGAACCTTCGAGATCGCCTAAGACTCGCTATACCCAAGCGGCAGGGACAAATCGGATTGGGAGGGTGGGCCACAAAGAGACGAATGCTAGAGGAGGAAACACAGCGGGCGACCACCATCCTAGATAGTACTTTATGGAGGACGGCCTTGGACAATAAGCACTAGCCCTTGAGCCCTCGATCAAAAGCTTGGCATACTAACGTAGAGTCTAGACCTCTTGCCTGCAATTCTCCGCTAACTTTGATCGAAAAGCAATGCAACGCGCCACTCCAGCTCGAACAAAATCTCATCTTTCGTCGACACATCTCTAAAATAGTATTGGCTATAAACACTTGATACCGATCTGTGTTAAAAAATAGTAGAAAGTTCCAGATCGAACTACGCTAAAAATCAGCATTGCTGGAATGAGAATCTAAAGGCTTTCGGAATGGCGATAATATAAGCAAGGCAGCATGAATACGTATTCCAACCCTTCACAAAGCATCACCGCCTGCCCAGCCAGCTCTGCTGCATCTCAGGATATCCATCCCGTATAGCTGTTCACAACAGACAGAAAGTAGGACTACCTCTCTACTGACCGAGCCAGAGTGAATACCTCCCAAGCCTCGTCAGTGCTATAAGATGTTGCTAAAGAAAAAACCCTCAAGCATGATATCCTGTGATGAAGGTTACCAAAGAATATCCCGAGCATTGAAACGATACAGGACCGACGGTGAGATCTTAAGAGAGATAGAATGAACAAGCGAAATAGCTGGCAGCCCAATCTACTTGTAACCCCCGAAATTCAGTCAACTGTGTCTCCGCCCAGCCGCCGTCCAAGAGCAAGACCATGGATGATCTCTCAAAAGGAGTCCCTATCTGCGCAGCAAGCCGCGTATTGCTATCGGGAGCTGCACTTCAACCCTACTGCCCGTGAAGATTCCTGCCACATGGTGAGTTCGTGACCTTGACCGAGAGGTGGAGCATGCTAGCGCGCTTGGCGCAGACGAGTAAGAAAGAGTATTGAGTAGTGGAAGGTACCAGAACGATCTTCGATGTCGATAATCTATGAGATGTCATCTCAGCAGCTATAAACCTTGCAAAGCAGCCTTAGATTCCACCTAGTGAAGAGTGCTCTTGTGAAAGGCGTGAGGACCTAGAGCGGAGTGGTGAGTGGAAGGAAGGGTATGCTGGAGGGAAAGTCTGACGAAGCGGATGCTTTTGAAATAGACGGGAAGAGCTGAAGCTGCAGCTGTCGATAGGTTGCCCGCACGCGCCGGCGAAGGAGCCTGCCCTCTGACGCATCTTCAAGGTGACCAAGTGCCGTAGTTCTGTTATTGGCCTAGGTAGGTATCAAAGTGTGACGTTGCGCAAATTTGTTGCTGTCTTCTATAGGAAATACAGGACTAGCGGCTTCAGGTCTGTGGCCCGTCTATAAGTACGGGGCACCAAGTCATATAATCTCAATTCTGACTCGATGCTGTCGTGTATCCAAAGGTTCAAGGCTTTTCGTTTGGTAAGGGGGTTATAGATTTCATGATTTCGTCGGAGACGCATATGCAAGGTTCTGCAGCATTCTTCCAGTCAACCGTAGGCTGGCATGAGCTGCGTCATCGCTGATCGTTCTAAGAATGATGGCGCTGGTGAATACTTCGGCACGGTCGAATATCTTGCTTATCCTAAGCGTTTTGCCATGTGCAGCTCTTTATCTTTTCGCTATCAGTAGGAAAGGTGGAGAGGTATTGGAGCCGCTGAAAGAAAGCAATATTCACGCCGGGCAGCGAGAGTCCGCCTCCCGCTTTCTCCTTCCCCCCAAACCTACGTTGGATTCGTTCAGGGGTAGAGTCGCACTGCAGCGAATAAGATGCTCTGCGAACGAGTCTAGAAATTCGAGCCATCAACCACCTGAAAGAGACGCAACCAGGAGGAACCGAGTATGGCCCAGCACATTTACTGTATTGCAGTCGAGAGTGTCTCTGGAGGCTGACACTCCACGCTTTTAGGATTGCCTTCGACTTCGCCATTGTCAACTCCGCGGGCGATGACTTCTTTAACAGCGTCTCTGTCTTCTACCATCGCCCTGCACCTGTCTCCAGATTTTCAAAGCGAGCCGAAAATCGCCCCATCAGAGATTGCCCTGATAGCCATGACTTCCTTTGCTCTCGGTGCGCTCGATTTCACAGCGTTGCACAATAAAGTCTTGTCTGTAGACCTCGACGAGGAGTCCCTCTTGGCAGCGGCATCCATTGGGGAGAGTGCCGCACAACCCAGATCTGCATGGAGGGCCGATCAGGGGTACACCGGGAGAGCGAAGGCTACTATGCATCGATTGTATGGTGTGTTAGCCAAGAGAACTTTGTCCAGATCGCCAAATTATTAGCAAACGGCAGATCAACGGGAGTTTTGGTCCAGACAGGTTTCCGCCCTGCTGTTGGACAGCAGTATTCTGTCAAGGCGGTCCTGGCAAGTTCAGATTCCCGAACGCCATTGGCAGCTCAGAGCTTGGAGATTGAGGCCCAAACAGCTGACAAGGTTGGAAATGTACAGGCATGGCGGACACTCAATGCGGGAGATAACCAGTGCAGCAATTGCGCCAGTGTAGGGATTTTGAGCGTTCCAGATGGAACAAAAAGAACAAAGACACATATTGAGGTGAAGTCGGGCACCGTGGATGGCTTGCTCTACCTCGCCTCTGTTGGAACGTGGGAACCGTGGGTAAAATGGAAACGGTTTTGGTGGCTTCTCCGTGCGAGCTGTAGGATATCTAATCAGCCAGCTCATTTTAGGTCTAGTAGGCACAGCTTAATCGTAAATTTCTTAACATGATGAGCAAATCAGTAAAATTGCAATGATCCTTGAAGTTTATGACCTCTTACACCAGATCTGTGCTGTCACGATAAGCCCTTCAGTACTCCCCTTGCATCGTCGACGGTAGGATAGTCTGCCAGAATCGCAGCAATGAGAGCCGAGTCCAGCTTTGGGAACTCAGCCTCCAGACGACTTTGCAATGCATTCTGGCTTCCAGAATCTCCGGGTTGAGTCTTAGCAGCTCCCTTGCGTTGTTTGGGTGGGCGGACGTAGTCAAACAGACTGCTCGACTCTGGCCTCGACTCGGGATCATGTCCATCTTCACGTACGTCTTGGGCCATACCCCAACGGCCTCCATTTGGAGCTGCAGTTACGCTGAGAGGTTGCTTTTGTGGCGTGCCTACCGCATCGTAGCTGAAGCTGGGCTGTGAGGCATCCGAAGAATCTTGATGGCCAGAGTTTGTAGAATTGGAGAGTGACTGCACGCGTCCGATCTGTCCATTTATGAGGCGGACTTTGATACCATGAGGGTGATCGTTTCGGGTGAGTATGTCGGCAACTTGACCAGTAGTGAGTTTTCCGCTGCCCTGATCTGCTTTCAAAACAATGTTTACGCCCGTGCCGGACTGCAGCTGGGTCATCTTGGGCACAGCCATCGTTCGAAGGACGCGCCAGACGGGTATCATGTATGGTGGGAAGGTATGATTCTTCTGCCTTCCCCGAGCCCAAGCTTCATGATACAACTATCTTCGATGGCGGTTTGCAAGTGAGATGTACGTATGACACAGGTACACTGGAAGACTACGTGTACAACAATAATATTGATCACATTTCTTCGACGTTGCACATGTGTCGCGGCACTCTTGCTCGCGATAGCTAGCGCCGGGTTTAAGCCTACAGTCCGGTCCTCTTATTCGAATTGCATTACTGTTGTCCGACCTCACATGCGAATATCCAGCGCGGGCTCAGCATCTTGCATGATTGCGAAAGAAGTTCGTGATCTTGAGGCTTACTTCATAATGAACTCCTCTCTGCGTAGTCTTCGGAGAATGATATTGAAGCAAGGCTGTAATGATCGGAAGAGGTGTATGTATGTAGGCTACTCACTTGTACACTTGACATTCCGGATACAGGGCACATGGACTTCGCAAGGCCTATGATTCAATCCGCACAGCTGCTCTACCCTACCTAAGCTAGGCCCCGAAGTAGCCACCTCCCCGGCTTTGACTTCAATGCTCGATGTACAAGTAGCTCAAGGAGCGAGGCACCCTATGCTGAAAGCTTACATCATGCTTCGCAAATCCGTCTTCCCCAATCAATCCACTCCATCTCCCAATATCCTCCTCAACAGTACAAACCCCAGGAACATGGTAGCCCCAATAGCAAACCAATGCCGTCTGACCCACGACTGGCCTGCATCTCTCGCTGCCTGGCCCCCTTCCCTCATAGCCCCAATCCCACTCCCAATGCCCTTCGGTCCCCATCTTAGCGCCGCAACCTCCGGCGAGCATTCCTTCGCCATCTGACCTTCCTCATCCGGTAGTAAGTTCCCCGTCGCCGCATCAACCCTATTCTTCTTCATCCATTCCCAGTTCTCTGCGTCCAGTTCGGCCCATTCCGCCTTGAACTTTACACCACCATCACCGGCCTTTACGGCGCCAATCCCCTTCGTACTCGAATTAACGCCCTTCTTCGGATCGGATTTGCTCCCTGCCCCCGTACTATTCCACCACCGCGTCCTCGCCGCATGCCACTTCCGCTCATTCTCAGTCCCATGTAGACTCCCCGTCGTCATTTCATCACTCGTCATAAAGCTCATCAGGCCAATCAAGATCGTGCTAACCTCCCACGCCGGGTTAAAGGATTTGGGGTGGAAATCCGAGATTGAGAGGCAGAGCTTGCTGGACGGTTGGAAGCGACCGCTGGGAGTGTGCATGCGGATTGCTGGGGGGGCGAAAGGGTAGTCGGGTGGGAAGAGAAGGGTGCCCCAATATTGACCTCCGACATATGGGGTGGAGGGCGGACCGGTGAGGATGTAGTGCCATTCCAGAATGTTAGATTCGGAGGGGTGGGCGATGATGTAAGGGGGTGGGTTGGCTTGGATAGTTTGGTATTCGCGGGTCAGCTGAGACATGTTAATGATAGATCGGAGCTAGGTATTGAAGGGCAACATACGCGCTTGTTGGCCGCTCGGGTTGCCATGGTTTGCACACTGATAAGTCTCTGGATCTTGTAAAGAGTAGATGTACACAATATGAGTTTTTGCAGAGGCAACCCTATTAGTGATTTCTAGCAACCACTGCAGACGTTACTGTGGAGGAAGATGAAGCTTTGTACGGGTGTGAAGAGATGTGACAGGAGCGGGATATAAGTTGTGATCTCGATGTACTCTAGGTGACTAGGTGTTGTCTTCTGGATGCCAAGGCCACGCCCTGCTCAGCCTTATGAAGCGCCACCCGCGACGCCACAAGCGTGCCGCTTGCAGTCTAGACCGCTTTGAGGTTTCCATCGTCGGTCTGTCGAGCTTAGCCCCAAATTTCGTCTGATCTTCGTCAATCCGGCACTTCAAATATCTGTTGACCGCGTTTTAACACTTGCGGTGCCCTCAATGGCTTCTACTACGGGCTCCGAAGAAGGCGTAAGTACTCATATTTACAATTCATGGCTGTATTACGACCATTGCTGCCGTTGGCTAAGTCCAGCAGATCTTCGAGCAGCTCCGACGCGGTGTTGACCCCAAGGTCCAGGAGGAGAAAGCTCGCTTGGCTGCCGAAAGACAAGCTGCGCATCAGGCGAAGGAGCAACGAAGACTAGCAGAGCTTGTACGTCGTCCGTGCAATCTGAAGCTGCTGGAGTGTGATCGCTAATGCCCAAGTTAAGATCGACTCCAACTCGACCCTGCCGACTACCATCTCCTCAATACGAGTCCTCAATGCCAATCACACCCGCAAAAGCTTCCTGGAGCGCATATTTGACCCCATTATAAGTGCGAACAAGGAACGTCCCTACACGCTTGCGGAAGCCATACGTGAGGTCTCGATCGGCGCGGACAAGCTCCACAGATACGGTACTCGAGACAGGACTGGATCCAAAGGAAAGGCTGACTGAGCTGGCAGACATCTTCCACCAACCCATATCCCTGTTCATCGACCGACCCTCTTCAACCGATCCCAATTCGACTCCGACCGACATCGACTTCTACCTTTCCGTCCGAGAGAAGTCTCGAATACTGCTCAAGACTGGCACGGATGTAGGCAACGCAGAAGGTTCAGCCTACGGAAACCTGCTTCTACGCAACATATTTGGCGGCGCCGAGTCATTAAACATAAATGCCTCATTCGGGACTCGGACACGCTCCGCATATCAGACAGCCTACGAGCAACCAATCTTCGCGGGCATTAAAGGCGACCTACGTGGTGAGATAGGGGGACTGGCAAGCTCGACGCAGAACAGCTTTGCCCGTCATGAAGAAGTACTCAAAGGCGCATGGGCGAAGGCAAGGTGGGTAGGTGATGGGGGTATACGGCAGGAATTAGCCTACAATGGCGTTTGGCGGCAGATCACTGGCCTCGCCAGCAATGCTTCTCCGACCGTGAGGGAAGATGCAGGCGACAGCTTCAAGAGCAGCGTTACGCATACATGGGTCAAAGATCGAAGGGACAACACCTTACTACCCCAAAGCGGATACTTTACGAAAACGATCTTAGAACTAGCAGGATGGGGTCCACTACTGGGCGATGTTGCCTTCGCGAAGTCCGAAATACAGACACAGGGCTCCGTGCCCGTTCCTATACCTGGCATCAAAGGTGATAGTGGCGTCTCTTTCACCACCGGCCTACGAGCTGGCCTTCTCTACCCACTTTCTCTCGGCTTCGACTTCGACTCGAAACCTACATACTCTCGGATCAACGACCGCTTTCAACTCGGCGGTCCAGGTGATATCCGAGGATTCCGACTTTCCGGCCTCGGGCCCCGTAACGGCACAGACGCAGTAGGCGGTGATCTCTACGCAGCAGCCAGTGCGAACCTCCTTTTCCCTATCCCAAGAGTAGGCTTGGACCGGCCATTCCGCTTCCAAGCATTTGTAAATGGAGGACGGTTGCTAGCGTTGAAAAGCACCGGAATGAATGAGAAAGGCGAATCCAGTGGGTCAGCGGTGCAGAAGAGTGTCTCCCGCACATTGCAAGAGCTTGGCAACGGCCTCCCAAGCATGGCAGCAGGATTCGGGCTCGTATACGCTCACCCAGCCGCGAGATTCGAGCTGAACTTCACACTGCCTTTAGTACTGCGAAGAGGGGAAGACGCTAGAAAAGGTTTACAATTTGGTATAGGGATAAACATGCTGTAACAATATACCCCGTAACCATACCGAATGTACAAAAGCCCAAATCCGGGTATACACTCATATGCAAAACTCCAAATACCGAGTCCACCTTACCAACCCAAGGCTCCTAGCTAAATATATCGATCCCTCTCACTCTTCCCCGTCCTCGCACTCTTCCCGAACAACCCGAACTCCGCCCACAGCCTCTCCCTCACAATCACTGCGCCCTCCCCCTCCGGCTCCGTCCCCACGTACCGCCCTTCCTCATCCCTCGCCCAGTAGGCCTCGTACTCGTCTCTGCTCATCCGCACATCTTTAACCCTCTGTTTCGTCTCCTCTGCGCTACCCTGTTTCGTTTCTTTCTGCCGGTTGATGAGCCGCGTGATCCAGAACGTGTGGTCGCATTGGTCGCGGTAGGTGTCGAGGCGGGTGATTTCTTCGGGGGTGAGGAGGGAGGAGAGGGGGATGGGGAGGGTGATCATGGAGGGCGGAGAAGAGGGGGTGGGGGCGAGAGGGCGGGTGGAGGAGGCGAGGGATGCGGTTTCTGTGTTTGCTGGTGACATTGTGGAAGGGGCTTTGCGAGCGAGATGTGCTGTGTGGATAGGTGGATATATAATGTATGGTGGAGGGCTGTGTTGTTGGTTGTGTGTCCCGCACCATAGAATGTCAGCCGATTGTATCAGTCGATCTCGTTGGTCTACATGCCGTTGGGTCTGCTCCGATAATAATATTCATACACAGCCCACTGACTAAAATACCTTAGTGCTCTCAGTCGCGTCAAAACTAGCGAAGGCGCTAACATTTGCCCTTTCAGAAACTAGAACTAAAAGCCACTCCACCATTGAACCAGCGCTATTAGGAATCGAACCTAATCAGACTAATAGACCAGAACCGGACACAGAAATAGAGGATATGTTTGAGATGCATCGGTTATAGTACACGCTTGTTCATAATGCATCACCCCCGAAAACCCTGATTTTGGCACATTGCGCAGGCCCAGTTTATCCAGCTCTTTACTCTTACTCTCGCAAAATTTCGTTGTCGTCGTCCTCTTTATTGTTGTAGGCAAGATTTGGCGAATAGCATTGTGCGATGTCATTGCATATGAGATTATTTCTTGACACAAAACCAGTATTAATGCTAACAAGATCTTATTAGACTTGAATTGCAACAAGATGCAATCGCGATAAAAAACAACAACGTCTAACAACGCCTGATAAGTTTTGCGAACGACAGCAGCCAACGTTGAGAAGCTGAATAAATTGAGCCTGCGCGATGTGCCAAAATCAGGGTTTTCGGGGGTGATGCATTATAAACAAGCGTGTACTATAACTGATGCATCTTAAATATATCCTCATCACTCCATGAACATCATCAACGAATGTGACAAAAAGGAGCACCCACGAGTGAGACGGATGCTCAGTCTGGCTTTCAGCATGTCCAATCTGATGAAGAACGAGGATGTACTAATTCGCCGTACCAATGAATTCCTCGATATCATTGGTGACTACAAGAGTGGAAGAGGAAGAAGGGGCATGGATGTATATTATGGGTGAAATGTCATTTGGCGAATTCTTGGGACTTGAGACTGAGAGAACAACCAGGTCTGCTCCAACATTCGTTCATAAACTTCGGGCTGTGACTTTGCAAGAGCACCGATACCATTGGTCCGACGCGATAGTGAAAGCAACTTACATGAACGATGTCATGCGCGCCGTAGTCTGTATTCCCGGCCTTTTCTCTGTCCTGGAGTGGTTTCCGCCCATTCACAGTCAAAGAACACTCTACCGACACGGCGAGTACGCAACGGAGCATACCGAAGCGTACGTTTTCTTCCTACACTTAATCTCTAGAAAGAGAATTCTCTAGAGAGAGTACTTCGAGTATCGAGAACTTACTCAATGTTTTATAGTCGCCTGAGGCTCAAAAGTGATCGCAAAGACATATGTATCATGTTCTCAACAGTAAAGGGCTTGCGGCAATCTCCAAAGAGATAGCTTCCCATTACAATGTCATTATGATGATCGGTGCTGTTACGACAGCTAAATTTTTATTTGGTGTCCTATACTACTTCGATCACAACCGCCAGGCACTCGGGAGACTTCAGAATGAGCTGCATAACATCTTTCCCAGCTTAGCAGATATCAATAGCCAAGAACTTCTGAATTGTGTATACCTCAACGCTGTGGTTGAAGGAGGGCTGAGAATCTGCCCACCAGCCGGTGCAGCGCACTTAAGTCGGATTGTTCCGCAGCGAGGGTGTGAAATTTCGGGAAAATTCATCCCTGAAGGTGTATGTTTCCAATCTATTTCGCCTTTTCTCTGGCTTTTCCCTTTCCTTCATCTCTCCTACCCTTCACATCATTACTGAACGCCTTGCCCTTGCCAGATTCGCGTATCTGTCCATCCTTGGTCCGTTCTGCGCGACCGTGCCAACTTCCACGAACCCTCCCACTTCATCCCCGAGCGCTGGATTGAGAGACCTCGCCGGAGGGTCGAATGGGAGATAAGCTGGAAAGGAGCCTGCCCTTCTCATACGGACCAAGGGGCTGTCTAGGAAGGAATTACGTATCGAGTTTTCTCCGCTGTTGCCCCCCCTACCCTACGGTTCTCTTCTGCGCGCAAGTCAAAAAATTGCTACGGAAATGTTTGTGGCTGATGTATCACGATTTGGCAGTCTCGCATACCTAGAGAGGCGCATGGTTCTCGCGAGGATGGTTTGGAAGTATGGCTTGTCTTGGTTCAACGCCGGAGATGTGGATTGGGGGAGAGACACAAAGGGCTATACGTTGTGGGGACAGCCACATTTGAGAGGTGGATTCCGAGAGAGGCAGTGAATTGATTGACAGAAAGGGAATGACAAGGGACTGGAAAAGCGCTGGACACGTCTTGTGCATTTTTCGCGGCCTCGGAAGGCGACGCTGCACAGTGTAGATAGGAACCGATAATCTGCCTACAAGTAAGACTGGAGTGCACTGGAGTGAACCGACCGTGAGAACGAGAGCAGATCTAAAGCTCAAGCTGGCATCAAAACAACATTTGAATCTCGCAATACAGCTGTAACAACGTTACGTCTCACTTGCAAATCTGGCTTTTGCTTGAGAAACAAGCTCGCCATATCTGGAGACAGCACGTTTGTATCAGTGCTGGCCAACACTTTTCTCCGTGAATAGAGTAGAGAGGGGTTTCTCTTCGTGATTTAGTCGCCGATCAATAGCCATAGCCGGCTGCTCCAGAAATCATCCTTTATGATATCACGGTACTCGATAGCTACGTTAGTCTTATTCGACCTCTTACATTCCTCTTCTAGTAGTGTCTTCGACGTTGCCAGCGTACCTTCCAAGGATAGGTCTACAGACGGCTTCGTTAATACCGATGGTTGAGTCTTTGCTTGTTGATGACAATCAGCTATCTAGCTTACATAAGGAAATTAGAAAGGCGTACATCTTGATGTAATGTAACAAGCTTCCATTCTTGGGAGATATAGGTAAATTTTCCATGCACACCCAGTTTCGGTAAGTAGCACACCCATCTTCTGTAAATACACACCCTATGGAATGACCAAAATCGTTATCAGTTGATATTACTTTGTTACAGACGACTGTTGCTGTTGTATCTTCCCTCGAACAATTGTGATTATATAGAGATAATTTGTTGGGAGTTGAGATAACCGTATCAAATCACTCTTGGTATGATGCAATGTTGAGGCGTCCACAGAACTCCCCAACCACTGTTAGGATGAACCTTCAGGCTAACAGGTGACTTGTTGAACCAAGGTAGGGTAGTGTTTTACTCGTAGGGTATCAGTCTCGGTATACTAGCAACAGACAGCAACCCGAACCCAAACATCCCAAACCCTCGATAATACAAAAAGCCACCGCTTCGAGGTTTCCTTTGAGAGTTTGTTGGTTGCAGACTCAACAAGAATACCCACACATTATCAATACGTCTTCGCAAGTCGTTGAGTTCTCAATGAAAGGCGGTCAACATTTCGATGGAGACTACCCCAGAGCCACTGATGCCAAAGCCTCGACTGGATGTTTGTCGAATGCTGTTGGGTACATGCTGGTTTTCCAACAGTCTTTAGAGCTAGGATACACGGCCACATGGTCCATGCATTGTAATTGTCCTATGCGGCGGCAGAAGACATATTACTGATATAGTAGCGAATGTTTGCAATCTTAAAAGTTGCACGTGGTCCTAGAAATTCCTGGAAAGTGTGGAGTCTCTGGTTCGATGTCTGCATTGCCAGTTTCTGGATGCAGAGGCATTGTACCGATACACTTTCAGCATTCGGAAAGTCTTACAGCTTTAGCAGCGTCAGCTTCAGCAGCGTCAGGTGCAAGTTTGACTACGTCATGTATGAGCTGCTTCCAAATGAGCAACGACGGTTTTTGCTGGCGGAGGTAAAATCGCTGGCATATACATTGCCAATATGTCAAGGGTGCTGAAATTTCCGGAAGAGCTCATGGTTCTTTGCTCGAGATGAGGCTACTGCTCCGGTGCCAGCTTCTAGTTTCAGGGCTAATTCCGTCGTCTCGGGGACGATGTGTTGAAGAATTTCTGACCTCTGAACAAGCAATGGGTAGACTGTGATCGAAGCCTATATGAGACCTTGGAGACGGGTCTGAAGATGGGGCGATAAATGTGATCATGCTGGCACGGCAAGAATCGAAGTCCGCTCGTGAGACACTGGTTGCAGTCTCATCATAGGCTCAGTTTAACCTTACTACAATTAAATATGCTTATTACTTCGCCCTGGTCTTCTCGTCGAATGTTGGCAGTGTGATGCCGTGCATACCACGATACGACGCCGGCTCAGGTGGTTGCCAATTCTTGAGCACCGCAGGATCGGCGATTTTGAGGACCTCAACCCCCAACGGGCGGCAGCATTTGAGCATATCATCCGGTCCCTCGGCTCCTTTATTCCATCCCCATGTGGACAAATCGCCACCAGGGCAGGTAGAAAGCGCACACAGGATATCAATCTCGGCGAAGAACTCGAAGTAGTCCCCCGGTCTTGCAGGCGAAGGCTGCCTAATCAATAGTCAGCATGTCGACGCCCCATCTACCAGCTACAGGGTCTAATTTATGACTCTGAGCTTACATGAAATACTGGCCGTCTTTGTTCAAGCCAGTCACTTGAAACACGTTCAGGACACTAGCCACGCGCAGGTTAGCACGAGTATTGGAATATAGCCCGAAAACAGTCGATGGGGTGCTATGAATTGTGAAAATTCAAGCACACATTCTCTCTAAGTTTCCAGCTGAATTGTTGAGATCACCTACTCGTGTACATCAGTCTCGTGGAGGCCGAAAGGTAACACCGCCCTAGTCAGGTTCGAATGGCAATGGAAATCGAAGGATTCCCCCGAAAGTATTTGGTTCACTTTGAACCGGCATCAGCTGGAATCCAACATGCTTTCGGGAACCGTGAAGTACCATAGGGGTCGCATCTTGTCCTGCATGAGAGAGGGGTGAGCATGGCCATATCTCTAATAAATTGAAGGGTGCTAACCCTAGAATGTCATGTACCCTTCCGCCAACACCATCTACACCGTAGTTGGAAAGAGAGTCACCCGTAATGGTAACGAGAGGTCGTAGGTATGGTAAACAGGACCATAGTCGATCGAAGACGGATACGTGGGAGCGGTGGAGCTGCCGTGTTCGAGCCGCCCAGAAGCGCTCTCTCGGATTATGTAGGCTCCATAGGTTCAAGTCACCTACTTGTGGGCCCAAAAGCGTATTTATACGACAAACATTGCCTTTTGGCAGTACCCATGCTCGGCCAGACCGGATGGGAATTGTAAAGGACTCGACCAGCTCTTTTGGCGCGTTGGCGATGCTGGTGTACAATGCTCGATCCGGGTGGATTGGAGAGCCTTCTGAGGCCAGGTAAGCCGGTTTAGGGACTTGATGCGTCATGGCCACGTTACATGGAACACCGAGGAGGTGGTCAAAGATGTCTTGCTGGCGCTGAGACAATATTGTCGTTCACTATTCTATGTTCCTGCAACTACTACCCGGAAGAAATTGCCTGTAAAGTAGACCGTCAAGCGAGCATTTGAGCGGGACTATCTGATTACTCCGAATCGACGACACTAGACGCGTCAGCATAGAGTCACAAACGCTCTAACATCTTTCTATTAGTGTAGAGTTGGTATGTTGCTCTCAGTGGATTCCGATACAACTGGATTACTACGTCAGAATCACATGGTCTGCCCACGAGTGATGAAGGGTATGGTTTCAGCTGGTATGATGACTCGCTGTCGGTCCATGACAAGACCTGGATACTATGGCAGAGAGTAGCAATATGATGAGCTTGACAAACTTAGTAGAATAGCATACAAAATGTCTATGCTCCAATGGAAATCTGCGCAACCGTTTCCTATGACTTGAAGCCTGATAGAGCGGGGCGATCAAAGCCTTGACAATACTAGGCGCGGAAAGATGACGTAGGTATGTGTTTGAAACTTCTGCCGATCACCCGAAAATTTGACATACCATTTGCTTGCTGATTGTTGCCCAAATTCCTGTGATATCAAGTCCGTTGTTCGTCTGCACAAGCTTAGATGATTTAGTCCACGCTTTCGCCGGTACGTAGCGGCTGATCTTCGGCGATCCTGTCGATCATCGATAAGGTCCCGCTCCCGCCTTGGCGATGGCTTCCTCACATGCTTCTCCTGCTTCCACAAGCTCGAGCTCCTTCAGTTCAGCTGCCAGCAGCAGTACTACTGGCGGTCGTAGTATCCAAAGCAGCCAGGCTCCGACCGCGTCTGCACCCCAGTCTACACTGGCGGGACATGCGACAGCCATGTCTTTGCAGGGCTCAGAGGCTCTGAGCCGGACCTTCCAAGAGCTCAAGTCCAAGAATCAAGACATCCGCCTCAAAGCGTCCTACGACCTGTACTCGTTGATAGTCTCGGCTGCCAGAGGTATCAATGCCGTGATCTTTCGAAGGCATCACTAATGTCGCTCTAGACTTGCCC
>JAABUL010002824.1_pt1 | contig 27609 bp, 27 predicted proteins | sample 5559151 | NCBI WGS metagenome assembly JAABUL01 (sample SAMN10711876, study PRJNA513368) | rock metagenome | isolation source: Antarctica rocks | place: Antarctica: Victoria Land, Pudding Butte sud | reverse complement strand
GCCGCGATGGAAGAACCCGCTCTGCTGGTCGAGGACCTGCGCGCGTTCTTCCGCCCCTTGCGCGAGGCCCGATGACGGCAACATGTGACCTGCGCGCCCGATGCTCGCCCCAACGCGCAGGGCGTCGCTCCATCATCTCACGCGCAAGCCGCCTGAGCACAGACAATCCATCGTATACTCATGATATTCACTAAGCCCAGCCATGCTAACGCGCTGATCGCCGTGTTCGCCCGTCCACAGCGCCGGCCTCTCCCCACGCCAATGATCGCGGTTGCCCACTTCTCGCTCATACGTCCTCCCGCCGACCCGCTACGATGAGGCGCTCCAGGTCGGTGGATGCGGCCGGCCGGTACGCCGGTACGCCTGCGCGACCGTGCGCACGGCGTCCCCATCCCTCGCATCGGCCGCGCCCAGCAGGCGCGTCAGATCATCCACGTCGCCGTCCTCCATAGCGTAGGTGCGCCACGTTTCATAGATTGTACGCCACGCGTAACCAGGGCGGGGGATATAAGCCGAGTTGAATTGTCCAAGCACGCTGGACCAGTGCCCCCTCCTCGCCGCCTGCATGGAATCCCATGACACGCACCGTTTCGCGGCCAATAACTGTGAGACCCACGATGACAAGGGGGCCGCTCGTGCGCGAGAAGGCGAAGTGTTTGGGCCAGTGGTCGAGGGTTATGTGGGTTGTGGCGAGAAAAGCGATTGAGTGCGGCGATTCGGTAGGACAGCGCGCGGGTAAGGGGCCGGCATCTGTTAGCCAGCCCGCGCCTGCCGGCGCTCCTTAGCCGCCTTAACCTCGGCCGCCATAAGGTCAGGGTCCGCATCAAGGGCCACATAGTAATCCGCGGCATCCTTGGCCTGGGCCATGATCTGCTCACGCGCTACCTCGACCGGGATACCCAAGTGCTGCGCGACAGCGTGTATGCCGCGCCCGTTCAAGGCGCGCCCCATCGCTGCGATCAACGTTTCCAGTTCGCCCATTTCCACCTCGGTGAGGGGACAGTCACCCCAATCGCGCAACTCCGTGAGCTCGCGTAGGCGCGCATCACGCTCAGGATCGAGAGGGGTATCGTCATCGGAGGAAGCAGTCCCCGCGCCTGCTGTCGCCACATCACGCACGTCGAGTAAGTCGTCTACGCGCACCTCCAGGGTCAGCGCGACCGCTTCGAGTATCTCGATGTCGGGGCGCTGCACGCGGCCGTTTCGCGCGAGCGCGGCGAGGACCTGATTATCAACGGCCAGACCGTACCGCACGGCAATGTGGTCACGCAGGTCCTCCAAGCCCAACCCAGCCTCCTGGAGCACGCTACCCACCCGCGAGTAGGCCGCTAACGACATTGTCCCTATCCTCCTCGCGTCGTCTTTTGTCGCGATGCTGGTTGCAGTGTACCGACACGGCCATCAGGCCGTCAACCAACGGACCGGCGCTACAAGCGCGACAAGGGCGTGCGCCCGCTCGACATCGCCAAGCGCCTGATCGACGACGGCTTCTACCCGCCGACGGTCTACTGGCCGCAGGTGGTAGAGGGGCGCCTGATGGCCGAGCCGACCGAGACGGAAGACAAGGAAACGCTGGACCGCTTCGCCGCCGCGCTGCACGCCATCGCGCGCGAGATCGAGACGGACCCCGCCCTCGTCAAAGGGGCGCCGCGCGAAACGCTCGTCGGCCGCATCGACGAGACCCGCGCCGCCCGCCAACCCGACCTGCGCTGGCGCAAGGGGAGTAGCCAGTAGCCGGTTGTCAGTAGTCATCAGTAATAGAGAGGGAGGCGGCGTGTTACGTGCCGCCTCCCTCCGTACTGTTTGCCCCGGAGTCTCTCACCGACAGCGATCACGTTAAGCCAGTTCCGCGGATTTATCGGCAGGCGTCCAGCCGAGCGCGAACACGATATGCTCAGTGTCCAGATCAGGGCGACGCACCAGCCCGGCTCGCTCGGCGGTCCGTATGGACGCGATGTTCGCCAGCCTGGTACGGGTGATCACCGGTAGATGCGGCATATAGCTCCGTGCGAGGCCCACCGCTGTCCGCACCACCTCGGTGGCATAGCCCCGGCCCCATGCGTCGGGCCTGAGCCGATAGTACAGGTTCAGCACGTCCCGGTCGCGCCACGTCAGGCGCATGATCCCGCCAAAGCCAAGGACCGTTTCACCCTCCAAGGGCGTGACGGCCCAATAGCCATAGCCGTCGTCTTCCCACCGGCGTAGCCAGCGGCGCAGTGTCTCCTCGCTCGCCGCACGGTCCGGTCGGGACCGGCGGGGTTGTGGCGATTGGTCGCGGGATCGCCGTGGACCGCGAACATCGCGGGGCCATCGTCGCCGTGGGGTTGGCGAAGGACGAGGTGGTCGGTGCGCACTTCGGCAAATACAGCCCTCAAGTTGGTCGGCGTGAACATTCTGACGGCAGTCATGGCCTCAGGCGGACAGCGCCCATGCGTGTCGCCCTTCGTCATATCGGTTATCCTCTTGCGCATCACCAATTAGCGCGCTTATGGTTGCCACGAACACTTCGCTGCGGCACGATAGTGCCGTCCGCATCCACGGCGCCCATGTCGGCAATGCGGGCCACTCTCCACTACGCCAGCGTAGGCGCGGAAAGGTCCGTCGCGAGCGTGGCGAACATCCCTGCCGTTCGCCCTATTATGTTGCGTGGTTGAGAACGCCTTTTAAGAGAATAGTGCCGCGCGCAGCCGGCCGAAAAAGGTGCGCCGCTGATCGGACAATTGGTTTTCGGACGAGTCGTCATAGATAGGGGCCGTTAGTTTCGGATCGCTTAGACGGCGCAGGCGATCAGCCTCCGCGCGCACATCCGGGGCGATCCGCGTGCTTCCGTCCCTTGCCGATCGGTCGGACCTGTTCTGTACCATCGTTGTTCCCTCCTGGCGCGCTCATCGCACGATAGCCGCTACCACTAACAGTACTGCCAGCCATGCTATCTGTGCAAGGAAGCACCGCACGGCAACCACGAGTCGCCGCTTCTTACGACTCAGAACAGCGCGATCCCTAGCATAAGCCCGTAGCAAAGCATCCGCGATGTAGGCCCGCGTTTCCTCTTCGGGACGTTCGTAGTAGGCGGTCAATGACGCAGGGTCTATGTCGATGACGTCATCGTCGGCATATGCCGTACCAGCAAAATATATGCCTGCGAGGAATAGTACCGCCTCAACCACTAATCCCCAGATGAACGGCTCGCGATAGGCATGCAGGGTGTTCGCGAACGCGGAGAAGCCACCGGCGACGATTCCCAAGAAAACGCTTGCGGACCCGAGGACAAAGCTTGCCCGCGTGTTCTGCGCTGTGCGCTCATCGAACAATCGAGAGGTGCGTTGTACTATCTGATCGAAGACGATTTCGCCGCTTGGCATATGAAGAGGGCTAGAGTTCGTATCCTCCATGTCGCCCCCCTTCATCGCGCACGAGGTGGTCTCGCGGGTCGTGGTGAGGGAGTCGATTGAGCGCGGCGATACGGCCGCGCAGCACGCGCGGATAAGGGGTAGGCATCGACTAGGCGGCCCGCCGGGCCCGGCGGCGCGCCTTGGCCGCGTCCACCTCGGCCGCCATGCGTTCAGGGTCGGCGACCAGCGACTCCCAAAAGTCCGCTGCGTCCTTGGCTTGGGCCATGATCTGCCCACGCGCCACCTCGACCGGGACACCGAGGCGCCTCGCGGCGGCGTGGATGTGGCGCTCGACCAATGTGCGCCTCATCGCCGCGATCAGCGTTTCCAACTCGCTCGTTTCCACCTCGGTGAGGGGACGGTCACCCCAATCGCGCAACTCCGTGAGCTCGCGTAGGCGCGCATCACGCTCAGGATCGAGAGGGGTATCGTCATCGGAGGAAGCAGTCCCCGCGCCTGCTGTCGCCACATCACGCACATCGAGTAAGTCGTCTACGCGCACCTCCAGGGTCAGCGCGACCGCTTCGAGTATCTCGATGTCGGGGCGCTGCACGCGGCCATTTCGCGCGAGCGCGGCGAGGACCTGATTATCAACGGCCAGACCGTACCGCACGGCAATGTGGTCACGCAGGTCCTCCAGGCCCAACCCAGCCGCCTGGAGCACGCTACCCACCCGCGAATAGACCGCTATTGCCATCACTCCTAACCTCCGCGCGTCGCGCACATCGCCTGACAACACACCATTGCTCCCAGTGTACCGATGCGTCCGTCGGGCCGTCAACCAACGGCCCGGCGCCAACAGCCCAGCGCTACAAGTGCGTGCGCCCGCTCGACATCGCCAAGCGCCTGATGGACGACGGCTTCTACCCACCGATGGCCTACGATGGACTGTCGATGCCACAAGCCACGATAAGCCGCTGTAGATGATCATCGGGATCGTAGAGGATGCGGCAGCCGTCGGTGACGACGCGGCGCGTCCCCACGTCAACCGGATCTGCCTGTGCCCACACTAGCGGCCCGATGTCTATCTCAACCTCTAGGCCCGAGGGGAGGACCAGCCGACGTTCGGCGATAGGTCCCCACTGTTGTGCACGGCTAATTCCCACCGCATCTAGCTCACGCGTCCACGCGCCCTCAGGGGTATAGAAGTCTGGCGTCGTGGTCAAGACAACGAGATCGATATCCGAATCAGGCCGCGCGGCATGCCGTGCCCACGACCCGACCAAAAGCAGCGCCCGAATGTCCGGCCGTGTTGCCGCCCAGTGCGACGCCTGCTGCACGACTCGTTCAACCTCGGTGGTGCGTGCGTCCGAGGTCAGATCTCGCGGACTCTCCACAATGGTCCCTCCTTGTGTGACGCCAGTCGCCGGAGTAGCAGAGTCATCTTTTAGATCAGCCGCTTACCCCCGCTGGTGCGTCCGTGAGAAAAGTGTGCAGCACGGCCGCTAGCTCCTCGGGGGCTTCCTCGGCCATGTGATGGCCGCAGTCAAGCGCACGGCCACGCAGGTCGTTGGCCCATGCGCGCCAGACACCGAGGACATCGCCATAGAGGTCCTCCAGGTCGTCCTGCGTTGCCCACACGACGAGTGTCGGGCACGCCAAACGCCTGCCGGCGCGTTGGTCGGCGTCGTCATGTGCGCGGTCGATACCCAGCCCCGCCCGATAGTCCTCGCACATGGCATGGACGGTCGCCGGATCATGGATGGCGCGCTGGTAGTCCTCTCACGCCTCCGCGCCCATCTGCTCGCGCGCGCCGCGGTACCAGGCGTCGGAGTCCGCACAGATCACCCGCTCGGCTGGCTTGGCTGTCTGTCCCAGGAAAAACCAGTGCCACCACCGAGCGGCGAAGTGGGCATTGCAGCGGGCCAGCGCCTCTCCGATCGGCACGGCGTCGAGCACCGCGAGGCGGCTGACCGCGGCGGGATAGTCCATGGCCAGCCGGAAGGCGACGTAGGCGCCGCGGTCGTGCCCCACCACGGCGAAGCGCTCGTGACCCAGAGCGCGCATCACGGCGAGGCCGTCGCGCGCTATGGCGCGCTTGGAGTACGGCTCATGGTCGGGGGTCGTCGGCGGCTTCGAGGACGCGCCGTAGCCACGCAGGTTTGGGCAGACCACGGTATAGTGGCGTGCGAGCAAGGGGGCGACGCGATGCCAGGTGGCATGAGTGCGCGGGTGGCCGTGCAGCAGCAGCACCGGCGGCCCGGAGCCGCCATGGCGGACCTTGAGGACAGCCTCGCCGGTGTCGATACGGTCCAGCGTGAAGCCCTCGAACATTGTCTTACCTCTCTCACCTTATGTGCCGTCGGGAACATAAGGACGTCATGTAACATGTCTTATGTTACCAAAACGGCCCTAATGGAAATAAGCGGATTCATCGGGTGGGCGTCCAACCGAGCGCGAACACGATGTGCTCGGTGTCCAGATCGGGGCGGCGCACCAGCCCGGCGCGTTCAGCGGTCTGTATGGACGCGATGTTCGCGGGCCTGGTCCGGGCGATCACCGGCAGGCTCGGCACATATTTGCGTGCAAGGGCCACCGCCGTCCGCGCCACCTCGGTGGCATAGCCCCGACCCCATGCGCCGGGTGTGAGTCGGTAGTACAGGTTCAGCACGTCCCGGTCGCGCCACGTCAGGCGCATGATCCCCCCAAAGCCGAGGACCGTCCCATCACCCAAGGGCGTGACGGCCCCATAGCCATAGCCGCCGTCCTCCCATTGGCGTAGCCAGCGACGCAGTGTCTCCTCGCTAGCCGCTCGGTCCGGGTCGGGGCCGGCGGGGTTGTAGCGATTGGTCGCGGGATCGCCGTGGACGGCGAACATCGCGGGGCCGTCGTCACTTCGGGGTTGGCGAAGGATGAGGCGGTCGGTGCGTACCTCGGCGAATACGGCCCTCAAGCTGGCCGGCGCGAACGTGCTGCCATCAGTCATGTCCGCGGGCGGATAGCGCCCCTGCGTGTCGTCCTTCGTCATACCAGTTATCCTCCGACCTACAACGCGTCCTGCTGGTGGTAGGCCGCGACCATCAACTCCAGTAAGCCGGCGCGGCCAATCGCCTTGAAGCAGAGCGCGTGCACGGTCACGCCGATGGCGCCGCGCCGCACATCGCCAAGCGACATAACGACCTCGTCGGCCGCCGCGATCGCTCGGCCGCAAACCGGGCACGACGCCCGCCCGGCCTCGCGCGCTACCCCCTCGACAACACGGACTTCCTCAACCGTCAACTCCCGCGCGTCGTCGTCCGCCATAGCACGCCCCCTCATTCCTAATGTCCCTATCTATATGATAAACGAGGGCGATTAGCTAATCCTCCCTGCTCTTCTCTTTACTCTTTGTGGCGCGCCCTGCCACGGTCGGCGTAGACGTGGATGTCGACGCCCGGCAACCGGCGCAGCAGGTCGCGCGTGACCGAGCCGTGCAGGAACTCGTACCAACGACTATGCGTGGGGTGGCCGATCACGACGTGCGTCACGCCGTGCGCCTGCGCATAGGCGACCAACTCGTCGACGATGCGGCCGCGCAACCGGACGACCGTGGCCCCGAGGTCGTCGGCAAGCTGCAGAGTTGCGCGCAACTGCCGCTCCTGCTCGATCGTCTGTGCCGCGCGTGGGCCGCGCTCCGGCTCGACGGTCACGACGACAAACCCGGCCTTGAGCGCCGCGGCCAGCCGCCACCCGCGCCGCATCAGGGCCTTGTCGCTCGCGCGATAGTCTACCGCCACCATGACCTGCTCGACGACCGGAGCCAACTCGGCGCGTCCCCCCTCGCGCATGTAGCGGTCGAGATCCTCCTCCACCTCTTTGGCCGTGGCGCGCAGGGCCAATTCGCGCAGGGCGGTCAAATTCCGCGGCGTGAAGAAGTTGTCGAGCGCCCGTTGCGCCTGATCAGGCGGGTAGATATTGCCGTGTTTCATGCGCTGGATCAGCGCCTCGGGTGTGATGTCGATCAACTCGACCTGCGCGGCATCGTTGAGCACCCAGTCGGGTACCGTTTCGCGCACGGCGACGCCGCTGAACTGGCCGACGACGTCGTTGAGGCTCTCGATGTGCTGGATGTTGAGCGTCGAGATCACGTCGATGCCTGCGTCGAGGATATCCTTCACGTCCTCATAGCGTTTCTCATGTCGCGAACCCGGCGCGTTGGTGTGCGCCAACTCGTCGACCAGGGCCACCCGCGGGCGGCGTGCGATCACGGCGTCGGTGTCCATCTCGCGCAGCGTGACCCCTTTATAGAGGATCTCGCGCGGCGGCACGACCTCCAGGTCGCCGATCTGCGCGGCGGTACGGGCGCGGCCATGTGTCTCCACGAAGCCAACCACCACGTCGGTCCCGCGCTCCTTGCGGCGGTGCGCTTCTTGCAACATCTCGTAGGTCTTACCCACACCGGGGGCCGACCCCAGATAGATGCGTAGCTGCCCCCTGGTTGAGGTCTCCTGGGCTTTGAGGCGCGCCAGCAGGGCGTCGGGGTCGGGCTGGTCGTGTTCTTTCACCATAGGTCTTACGTCCTCAGGCGCGGCGGCGCCGGCCACTCATGCTCACGTCCCTGTCCGCTGCCCGTGTGCGGTGCGGTCGCGGCGTCCAGGTCGTCGAGGGCCGGGACATAGCACAGGAGCACGCGGCACGGCGCGCGGCGCGCGATCCGCCACGCGGCCCGCGCCCGGCGCCAGCGCCGCCATATGCTACCTTGCCCGAGCGGCATGTAAATGGCGTCCGCCCCGGTTTCTCGGGCCTCGCCCACGATGGCGTCGGCGACATGGCGCGCCCGTGTGAGGCGCGTCTCGACGACGCCGTCGTAGGGCCGCGTGACCCGCTCCGCGTGATCGAGGGCGTCGTTCCCCGCCGCGTCCACGCGGGCCGGGAGCGGGTCGAGGGGCAACGACGGCGGCACGCGCGTCACGTAGAGGGCGACGACGCGCCCATCGCCGCCAACCTCCTCACAGGCCAGACGCAGCAGGTCGTCGGCCTGCGCGCTGCCATCATATGGGATGAGGATTGTCCTGAGCGCCATGGCTATCGTCTCGATTACTTCTTGGTCTGGTCGAGCACGAGGTTGAGCTCAAGCACGTTGACGCGCGGCGCGCCCAGCACGCCGAAGGTGCGCCCCACCGTGTAGTGATTCACCAGCGCTTGTACGGTCGACAGACTGAGGCCGCGCGCCCTGGCCACGCGCGCCACTTGTAGGTCGGCGTAGGCCGGGCTGATATCGGGGTCGAGTCCGCTGGCCGAGGTCGACACGGCGTCCGAGGGCAGCGGATAATTCGCCGGCAATCCATCTTCTTTGCGGATACTGTCGGCCAGCGCCACCGTCGTGGTCAGCAACTTCGTGCTGGTCGGGCCGAGGTTGGTCCCGCCCGAACTAGTGGCGTCATAGCCTGCGCCGGCGGCCGAGGCGCGCCCGTGGAAGTACCGCGGCTTGGTGAAGCTCTGCCCGATCAGGCGCGAGCCGATGACCTGCCCCTTGGCGTTGGTGATCAGTGAGCCGTTGGCCTGGTCGTGGAAGGCGCCCTGGGCCAGCCCTACCATCGCCAAGGGGTAGATGACGCCCGTCAGCACGACGAGCGCGATGGTCATCAGGATTGAGGTTCGAAGTAGGCGGACCATTAGAATGTCTCCTATTCAGTCGTGAGTCGTGAGTAGCCTATAGTCGAAGCGTACACATCGTGTTACGGATTGACGTCCGACTCACGACTCACGACTCACGACTACTGCGTGAGATGTAAGACGGTCAGGATGACGTCGATGATCTTGATGCCCACGAAGGGCACGACCACGCCGCCGAGGCCGTAGATGAGCAGGTTGCGGCGCAGGATCGCCGCCGCGCCCTCCGCGCGGTACGTGACGCCGCGCAGCGCCAGCGGGACCAGCGCCACGATGATCAGCGCGTTGAAGATGACGGCCGAGAGCACCGCCGAGTGCGGCGTCGAGAGCCGCATCACGTTGAGCGCGCCCAATTGCGGGAACTGGCGCGAGAACATGGCCGGCAGGATGGCGAAGTACTTGGCCACGTCGTTGGCGATGCTGAACGTGGTCAGCGCGCCGCGCGTGATCAGCAGTTGCTTGCCGATCGCCACGATCTCGATCAGCTTGGTCGGGTCGCTGTCCAGGTCGACCATGTTGCCGGCCTCTTTGGCCGCCTGCGTGCCCGTGTTCATGGCCACGCCCACGTCCGACTGCGCCAGCGCGGGCGCGTCGTTGGTCCCGTCGCCGGTCATCGCCACCAGCTTGCCCTCGCCCTGCTCGCGCCGGATCAGGGCGATCTTGTCCTCGGGCTTGGCCTGCGCGGCGAAGTCGTCGACGCCGGCCTCTTTGGCGATGGTCGCGGCGGTCAGCGGGTTGTCGCCCGTGACCATGATCGTCTTGATGCCCATGCGCCGTAACTCGTCGAAGCGCTCGCGCATGCCCGGTTTGACCGTGTCCTTGAGGTAGATCACGCCCAGCGCCTCGCCGTCCTGCTCCACGGCCAGCGGCGTCCCGCCCTCGCCAGAGATGCGGTCGGCCACCGTTTTCAGATCGGCCGGCGCGTGGGGCACGATGCGCGCGACGGAGTCGACGGCTCCCTTCATGGTACTGCGTCCGTCCACGCGCACGCCGCTCATGCGCGTCTCGGCGGTGAAGGGCACGAGCTCGGCGCGGTCGAGGAAGGAGCGGTCGACGTGGACGCCCTTCTCCTCGGCCAGGGCCACGATGCTCTTGCCCTCGGGCGTCTCGTCGGCCAGACTGGAGCGCAGCGCCGCCTCGGTGACCTCCTGCTCGCTGTGGCCGCCGACGGGCACGAACTGGAAGGCCAGGCGGTTGCCGAAGGTGATGGTGCCGGTTTTATCCAGCAGGAGGGTGTCCACGTCGCCGGCGGCCTCGACGGCGCGCCCACTCATGGCCAGCACGTTGAACTGCACCAGACGGTCCATGCCGGCGATGCCGATGGCCGACAAGAGCCCACCGATCGTGGTGGGGATCAGGCAGACCAGCAGCGCGATTAGCGTCACCACGTCGACGGGGCCGCCGGAATAGATGGCGAACGGTTGCAGCGTGTAGACGGCCAGCAGGAAGATGATCGTGAGCGAGGCCAGCAGAATGTTGAGCGCGATCTCGTTGGGCGTCTTCTGGCGGCTGGCCCCCTCCACGAGCGCGATCATGCGGTCGATGAAGGTCTCGCCGGGGTTGGCGGTGATGCGGATCTTCAGGCTGTCCGAGACGATTGTGGTGCCGCCCGTGACCGAGGAGCGGATGTCGGTGCCGGGCTCCTTGATCACGGGGGCGCTCTCGCCGGTAATCGCCGCTTCGTTGACCGAGGCCACGCCCTCCACGACGTCGCCGTCGCCGGGGATCAAGTCGCCGGCCTCGACCAGGACCAGGTCGCCGCGCCGCAACTCGGTCGCGGAGATGACCTGCGTCTGGCCGTTGTCGAGCAGCCGCTTGGCCTGGGCGTCGGTGCGCGTGCGGCGCAAGGTGTCGGCCTGGGCCTTGCCGCGGCCCTCGGCCATGGCCTCGGCGAAGTTGGCGAAGAGCACGGTGAGCCACAGCCACAGCGCGACGGCGGCGCTGAAGAAGCGGTCGCCGGCCGCGGCGGCGTCGAAGAGGGTGCGCACAAACTCGATCGTGGTGATGATCGCGCCAACGAGCACCACGAACATGACGGGGTTGCGCAGTTGCACGCGCGGGTCGAGCTTGCGGAAACTGTCGCCGATGGCGCGCCGCGTGATCGTGGGATCGAAGATGGAGAGCGCGCGGCTCTGGCGCCGCTGCTCGCCCAGCGGCGCGCGCGGCTCCCGCGGCTGCTCCGGCAGCGGTTGCTCTTGTCGCGGCTGCCGCTCTTGCGGTGTTGTGGTCATTTATTCCTCCTGGAGCCTACGGCTGCGGTCGCATGGCAGCGTACGGGCACTGCCGTGCCGGGATCAGGCACTGCCATGCCGGGATGTCGTAGGGGCGTATGGCATACGCCCTCGTCACAACCAGGGCGTATGCCATACGCCCCTACGACATCCAACCGACCGCAGTCGGTCGTGATTTGCCCTGCGACCGCGGCCGCAGGTTCAGAACGTCTTATGCGCATTCAAGAGCAATTGCTCGATGATGGCGCCGAGCGAGTACGCCGGGAAGTAGGTCAGCGCGGCTACGATGATGATCACGAAGACGAGCAGGATGCTGAAGGTCGCCCCCGTGGTGGGGAAGGTGCCCAGGTTGGCCGGGACGGTCTTCTTGCGTCCCATCGAGCCGGCGATGGCCAACAGCGGCGTCAGGAATAGAAAACGCCCGATCAGCATGGCGAAGGCGCCCGTCAGGTTGTAGAAGTTGGTGTTGCTGCTCAGGCCGCCGAAGGCCGAGCCGTTGTTGGCGTTGCTCGACGTGTAGAGGTACAGGATCTCCGAGAGACCGTGCGGCCCCGCGTTGAGGATCGACGCCGTGCCCCAACTCCCCGCCACGGCGATGGCCGCGAAGATTAGGATGTTGGCCGGCGAGATCAAGAGGGCCAGCGAGGCCATTTTGACCTCGAAGCTCTCGATCTTCTTGCCCAGGTACTCTGGCGTGCGTCCGACCATCAGCCCCGCGATGAAGACGGCGATGATGGCGTACATCAGCATGCCGTAGAGGCCCGCGCCGACCCCTCCGAAGATGACCTCGCCCGTGGCCATATTGGTCAGCGGGACCAGGCCGCCGATCGGCGTGTAGCTCTCGATCCAACTGTTGATGGCCCCACACGAGGCGTCGGTCGTGATGGTGGTAAAGAGGGCCGAGTCGGCGATGCCGAAGCGCACCTCTTTGCCTTCCATGTTGCCGCCCGACTGCGTGGCGCTCGCCGCCGTGGTGTAGTGCGCCTGCGACGCGATGAGCGCATTGCCTTTCTGCTCCGCGCCGACGGCCACGAAATAGCCGAGCGAGAACAGGATGAACATGGCGGCCCAGATGCTCCAGCCCTGCTTGGTATTGCCGACCCACTTGCCGAACATGTAGACGAGCCCCGATCCGATCAGGAAAATGGAGAGGATCTCGGCGAAATTGGAGAGCGGCGTGGGGTTCTCGAAGGGGTGGGCCGAGTTGGCGTTCATGAAGCCGCCGCCGTTGGTGCCGAACATCTTGATCGCCTCTTGCGAGGCCACCGGACCCTGCGCGATGTGCTGGATCACGCCTTCGACCGTGTGCGCTGCGGTGTAGGCGTTGAGGTTGTCCGGCGCGCCCTGCCATACCAGGAAGAGCCCGTAGACGATCACGACCGGCAGCAGGATATACAGGATGCAGCGCACCAGGTCGGCCCAGAAGTTGCCGATGCCCGACGCCGTGCGCCGCGCCAGGCCGCGCACGAGGGCCACGGCCCACACGATGCCCATAGCCGCGGAGAGGAAGTTGTGGAAGGCCAGCCCGGTCATCTGCGTGAGGTAGCTCATGGTGCTCTCGCCGCCGTAGTTCTGCCAGTTGGTGTTGGTCGTGAACGAGACGGCGGTGTTCCAGCCCAGGAACTCCGAGACGTTGGGCAACCCCTGCGGGTTGAAGAGCTTGCCGTGGAACTGCTGCGTGCGCATGATCAGATAGGTCAGCAGCAGGCTGAAGACGCTGATGGCCAGCGAGGCCAGCAGGTAGACGTACCAACTCATCTCCTCGCCCTCATCCGTGCCCGTCAGGCGGTAGATCCCGGCCTCGACGGGGCGCAGGATGGGGTGCAGGAAGGTGCGGCCGCCCGTGAAGACCGTGTACAGGTACGACCCGACCGGACGCGCGGTGAGCAGCAGGATAACGCTATAGACGGCCCAGAGGCCGAGGGCCTGTCCCGTGAACATTTAGAAGACCTCCGGGCGCACCAGCGCCACGAATAAGTAGACCAAGATCGCCAGTGAGACGATCGTCAGGATGATGTTCTCGATCATCGGCCACCCCTCCCCGTGCCCATCAGCCGGTCGCAGCCGGCGGCGAAGGCGACGTTGAGGGCGAAGAAGCCGACCGTCGCCAGGACAAATATCACGTCAAGCACTCTTTCTACCCTTTCAGTCCTTCAGTCCGCGCTCATGCCGTCGGCAGGGTCAGGCGCCGCGAGCCGTCCCGTCGCTTGCGCGACCAGCCGCAGCAGCGACTCCATCGGAAAGGGTTTCTCCAGCACGCCCGCCGCATGGAACTGGTGGCACAGCCGCGGGTTGGGCTGGAGCGCCGACATCACGATCACGGCCACGTCCGCGCCGCCGTCCCCGCGCAGGCTACGCACGATGTCCCAGCCCGAGCCGTCGGGTAGGTCGATGTCGAGCAACAGCACTGCCGGACGCTCCTCATCCAGCGCGGCCAGCGCCTCCGCCACCGTCGTCGCGTTGCGCGCCACGTAATCGCGCGCGGAGAGGTTATGTGTGATCGTGCGCGCCAGCGTCGGATCATCCTCGACCACCAGGACCAATTGCGCCGTCATCGCCGTCATGCCGCCTCCTCGATAAGCCACTACATACACCATAGAGAGAGGCGTATAAACAGGGCATAAACGGAGGGCCGGCGCGTATAAACAGTTGTAAACGGGCGTGTTGTTACGCGCGGCGCGTTTCCCGCGTTAATACAGCAGAAGGACAGGCGCCTATTGGGAGCGCCTGCATCGTCGCGGCGTTGTACCTACTGGGAGCGCCGGCGCTCCCAGTAGGTACGCGGACCACGTTACGGCGAGGGCAGCAGGCGGTAGCCGACGCCGGGCTCGGTGACGATATAGGCCGGGTGGGAGGGGTCGGGCTCGATCTTGCGCCGCAGGCGGTTGATGAAGACGCGCAGGTACTGCGTCTCGCTGCTGTAGTCGGGTCCCCACACGTCGGCCAGCAGCACGCGGTGCGTCGCGACTTTGCCAGCGTGACGCACGAGGTAGGCCAGCACGTCAAACTCGCGCGGCGTCAGGTCCAGCGGCGCGGCTCCACGCCAGGCTTGTCGTCGTGCGAGGTCGACGGCAAGGTCGCCCGCGCGTAGCGTCCCACTCTCCGCGTCCGCGCTGCCCAGCGCGACGGGGGGGCGGCGCAGTAGCGCGCGAACCCGCGCCAGCAACTCGTCCATGCCGAACGGCTTGGTCAGGTAGTCGTCGGCGCCGAGGTCGAGGGCGCGCACCTTGGCGCGCTCTTCGCCGCGCGCGGAGAGCACCAGGATGGGCACGGCGGACTGCCCGCGCAGGTCGCGGCAGACGTCGAGGCCGGAGAGCCCCGGCAGCATCAGGTCGAGAATGACGAGATCATACGCGCGTGCGAGAGCGGAGGCCAACGCCTCTTCGCCCGTTTCGACAGCGGTGACGTCGTAGCCGCGCGCGACGAGGTTGGCGCGTAGCGTGCGCCGGATGGCCGGCTCGTCGTCGACCACGAGGATGCGCGGCGCGCTCACGATAGCCTCTTTTCCCCGACCCGCTCCGGCGATGTAAGCTCGGCGTCCCGCCGCCTGTCGCTCTCCTCGATCGGCAGCGTGACCACGAACGTACTGCCGTGCCCGGCTCCAGTAGACGGCCCCGCGACGGCGACGCGGCCGCCGTGCGCCTCGACCAAACCCTTGACGATGGCGAGCCCCATGCCCGTCCCTCCAGCGCGGCCGGCCGAGCCGGCGATGCGGTAGAACTTGTCGAAGATTTTGTCGCGCTCGGACGGTGGGATGCCCGGCCCTCCGTCAGCGACGCTGATCCGCAGCGACCGCGACGCATCGCGTTCTTCCACGGCGGTAGATACGGTAATGGGCGCGCCGCGCGGCGAATACTTGGCCGCGTTCTCGGTCAGGTTGGTCAAGACCTGCTCGATCTGCACCGCGTCGAGCCGCACGGGTGGCAGGGCTCCGTCGCCGTCACGCACCACTGGGTGATCCGCCAGGCGCGGCTCCAGCCGCCGGATGACGCGGTCGACGAGCTCGCCGGCATCCTCCCATTCCCTGTCGGGGACGAGGGCGCCTGCCTCGATGCGCGAGAGGTCGAGCAGGTTGGAGACGAGGCGGGTCAGCCGGTCGGCCTCGGCGTCGATATCGGCGGCGAAGAGCCGGCGGTCCTCCTCGCCCCACCGCACGTCGTCCTGCAGCAGCGAGCTGGCCGCGGCCTTGATACCGGCCAGCGGCGTGCGCAGGTCGTGCGAGACCGAGGAGAGCAGCGCGCTCTTGAGGCGGTCGCTCTCACGCGCGATGGTGGCGGCGCGCTCCTCCTGGGCCAGCCGCGCCTGTTCCAGGGCGATCGCCGCCCCATTGGCGAAGGTTTCCAGCAGGTGTTCCCGCGCCACGTCGGGCCGCGCGCCGGGCGCGTACACGAGTTCGAGCACGCCGACCGGGCGCGTGTCGACGCGTAGCGGCAGGAAGTGCGCGCGCTCTTCGTGGGCGCGTGGGCGCGCCATACGGCCATGGCGTGGCTGGCCGCGCCCGTCTACCTGGCCCAGACCGGACTCCCGACCGTTGGCGTTGACCCACGTTGCCACCGCCGCGACATCGCGGCTGCTCTCAACGCGCAGGTCGGGCGGCATCGTCCCGGCCGCGGCGGCGGTGCGCCAGCCAGCCGGCGCCTCCGTGGGGAGCAGAATGGCGCAGGCTCCCAGGCCGAACGTCGCGCGCAGGCGCTCCGTCAAATCGGGCAGGACGCGCTCCAGGTCGCCCCCCGCGATGAGGGTCATGCTGAGGCTGTAGAGCGCCTCCGAACCGCGAGCCCGGCGCAGCGCCTCCTCGGCGCGGCGGCGCGCGATGCGCGAAAGCTGCCCCGTGAGGATGGCGACGGCCAGGAAGACGACCAGCGCCAGCACGTCGCGCGCGGTCCCCACGGTGACGGTATACAGCGGCGTTATGAAGTACCAGTCCCACACCAGAACAGCCACGATCGATACCACCACGCCGATACCGCGCCCACCAACGGCGGAGGAGAACAAGACGGGCACGAGAAAGAACAGGGGGATGCTCGGCCCCAATGGGCCATCCGCCCCCTGCCAATGCCCAAGGACGGGCACAAGTAGGGCGACGAGCGCCAGGCCGGCCACTAGCGCAAGGGCGGGACGCGGCGCGACGGGGTCGAGCGAGCGGAGACGGCCAGTATAGGACTTCATGCCATCAGTGTACTGCTACCTGCCGGCCGCTATCTTTGGTCGGGCGCGCTATGCTACAAGCATGAACAGACTGCAAAGGTTGATGATGAGTTCGCGCTGGATGCGCTTCGCCGTCAGCGCCCTCGCCGTGCTCCTGGCCAGCGTGGGCGCTGAGGCCGTGCGTCCTGTCCTTGGCATCGTCAATATCTCGCTCGTGTATCTGATCGTCGTCGTCGCGGTGGCCACGGTCTGGGGCCTGTGGCCCGCCCTCTTCGCCTCCCTACTGGCCGCGCTCGCGCTCGATCTCCTCGTCGTGCCTCCCGTGGGTAAGCTCACCGTCGCCAACCCCGGTGATTGGCTCACCATTCTCTTTTTCCTCGCCATCGCCGCGCTCACCGGACGCCTCGCCGCGGGCGCGCGAGCGCGCGCCGATGACGCGCAACGGCGCGAACGCGCTATGGCCGTGCTCTATGATCTGGGCACGGCGCTGATCGGCGAGGACGACCTGGCGGTTACGTTGCCTGCCATCGCGCGGCGCGCGGCCGGCGCCTTTGGGCTCGACGCCTGCCACATCCTGCTTCCCGATACAAACGACCGTCTCCGCGTCGTCGCGGAGTTTGGTCCGTGGGACGAGGTCGAGGGGCGGGGGGCGCAAGCGATCGTGCGCCAGGTCATCACATCGGGCCACGTCGCCACGGTGTACGAGCCGGTGAGTGCGAACGGGGCATATCCGCGTACGCCAACGATACGCCGGCGTGTGGGGGCGGCCTGGGGCGCGCTCTACTTGCCGCTCATGGTCGCGGGGACCGTCGTGGGGGTCATGCGTGTGGCGCGCGCCGGCGGCGCCACGCCGTTCGACGCCGAAGACGAACGCCTCCTGGTGACCTTTACGCAGCAGGCCACCCTGGCCATCGACAAGATGCGTTTGTCCGAGCGGGCGCGCCAGACAGCGGCGCTCGAAGAGGCCGATCGGGTCAAGACGGCCCTGCTCTCCGCCGTGTCCCACGACTTGCGCAGTCCATTGGCGGCAATCAAAACGGCTGTTACTGGTCTGCTTGAGCCCGGCGACGCCCTCGACGCGCGCGGACATAGCGAATTGCTCGAAGCCATCGACGTGGAGACGGACCGCCTGACGCGCCTCGTCGCCAACCTCCTCGACCTGTCGCGCCTCCAGGGCGGCGCCCTGCGCCCGCGCAAGGAATGGGTAGACATCGCCGAGATCGTCGCGGGTGTCGTCGACCGGCTTACGTCCCGCCTGCCCGGACAGCCTATCACGGTCGACGCGCCCGACGATCTACCCCTGATCCCCGCCGATTACGCGCGCATCGACCAGGTGTTGAGCAACCTGATCGAGAACGCCGCGGCGTACGCCCCTCCCGCCAGCCCGATTATGGTGACAGTGCGGGCGGACCGCGCTGGGATCAGGGTGCGCGTGCGGGACCAGGGACCGGGCATCCCTCGCGCGGAGCGCGAGCGCGTCTTCGAGCCGTTCTATCGTGGCGCGGCGACGGAGGGACTGGCGTCCGGCAGCGGATTGGGGCTGGCGATTTGCCGCGGCATCGTCGAGGCTCACGGCGGCTCCATCCAGATCGAGGCGGTGGATGGACCCGGCTTGAGCGTCGCGGTGTGGCTGCCGGGCGCCCCGCCGGTAGCGGAGGGCATGACGCGGGCGCGGGAGTTGGTCACGTCATGAGTCACGGGGCGCGTATCCTGGTCGTCGACGATGAGCCGCAGCTACTGCGCTCGTTACGAACGACGCTCGCGGCCCATGGGTACGATGTGCAGACGGCGACCACCGGGGAGGAAGCCCTGGACCTGCTCGCCGCGCGCTTACCCGACCTCGTCGTGCTTGACCTCGTCCTGCCGGGGCTCTCCGGCCTCGCGGTGTGCCAGGAGTTGCGGGCCCGCTCACCCGTGCCCATCTTGATCCTATCCGCGCGCGGCGACGAACGCGACAAGGTGGCCGCGCTCGACGCCGGCGCGGATGACTACCTGACCAAGCCGTTCGGGGTCAACGAACTGCTGGCGCGGATACGGGCCGCGCTGCGACGCGCCGTGGGGGCGCGCGGCCCGTCCACCATGGTGGAGTCGGGCGACCTGCGCATCGATGTCGACCGGCGCGTCGTCACCCGTGGGGGCGATGACATCCGGCTGACGCCCACCGAATTCGATCTCCTCAAGACGCTCGTCGCCAACGCGGGCCGGGTACTCACCCACGGGTACTTGCTCCGCGCCGTCTGGGGTCCACAATACGATGGCGAGAGCCAACTCGTCCGCGTCTTTATCGGTCAACTGCGTCGCAAGATCGAGCGCGATCCGGCGCGGCCGGCGCACATCGTGACCGAACCAGGGGTAGGATACAGGTTCCGCATCGACCCTTAACGGCTAGCGCCTCGGGCGCTGCCCTCACCCCCCACCCCATACGGATTGGTCTCTCTCCGCTGCGCTCCGACAGCCCAACCGGCCTCTCCCTGACGCGGGAGAGGGGGAGCCGCCCCTTCAACTCACTTGAGATACACCCTCCGCATTTCCTTATGAAACCTTTATATAGATCGTCGCTTTCCTTATGCCATCCTTATAGGTAGCCGCCATACTGGAACGAGAAAGGGTGATATGGCGGAGGGCAAGCAGTATGGCACGGATTCTAGTTCCTTTTGACGGCGGTCCGGCGAGCGAGGCGGCGCTACACGCGGCCTGTCGCATGGCCCACGCCAACGGCGACGAGGCGCATGTGGTCTACGTGATCCGCGTCTCGCGCCATTTACCGATCTGGGCAGACATGCCGGCGGCGCACGACCGCGCGGAGCGCATATTCGCGCGGGCGGACGCGATAGCCGAGAGCTATGGTGTCTTCCTAGGCGCCGTGCATGTCACGGCGCGGTACGCCGGTTGGGGTATCGTCGCGGCGGCCGAGGGCTATGACCTGGTGCTGTTCGGGTCGCGACGACGCCGGTTGTACCGGCGTATCCTGCCGGATACGACGGTACGCTACGTCGCGGCGCGGGCGCCGTGCCAGGTGCTCATATTGTCGGATGGCGCGGCAACACCACTAGTACACCCTCTAGACATACGGGAGATGCAGGCGCAAGGTTCATGACGCAAGGGTATATCACACACGAACACGAGATAGAGAAGGTCACCGACGCGCCAGCAGGGACGACGCCGGTGGGGGATGCCGAACTAGATGCGCTGCGCCGCGTCGGCCAGCATTGGTCGGCGTCCCCGCGTCCCCACGGTATAGACGGCGGCATCTCGCCCGATCTCACGACGCGCGAAACCAGGAGCGGACAACACCACGGCGGCCAGTATGTACGTGTGGGGCGGCGCGCCCGCGCGGAGTTCCGCCCGCTAGGGGGCGGCGTCATTCAGGCCACCGCGAAGGCGCCCCGCGCGCGCGGCGGCGTAGGCGCCGCCTTCACGGGGCTGCGCGAGCTTCTTATCGGCGACCCACTCTCTAGCGCGCAGGCCGCGCACGAGCGCCTGACCAAGGTCAAGGCGCTCGCCGTGCTCTCCTCCGACGCGCTCTCCTCGGTCGCGTACGCCACGGGGCAGATGGCCACGGTCCTGATCCTGGCCGGCACGGCCGCGCTCGGCAATTCGCTGGGCATCATGGCCGCCATCGCCCTGCTACTGGCCATTGTCGGCCTGTCCTACCGTCAAACCATCAAGGCTTATCCCAGGGGCGGCGGTTCCTACATCGTCTCGCGCGACAACCTGGGTGATCTCGCCGGGCTCGCCGCCGGCTCCTCGCTCATGATCGACTACGTGCTGACCGTGGCGGTGAGCATCACCGCCGGCGTCAACGCGTTGCAGGGCCTCGTCCCCGCGTTGATCCCCTATACAGTGGGGGTGAGCCTGGTGGTCGTCGCCGTGCTGCTGCTGGGCAACCTGCGCGGCATCCGCGAATCGGGCTCGATATTCGCGCTGCCCACGTATCTGTTCCTCATTGGCATGTACGCCATGATCGTCGTCGGCGCCTATTTGTTCCTGTCGACCGGCGCGCACGTCGTCCCCTACCATCCACAATACGCCGGCGCCACGACCGTCCACGCCGCGGAAGGCTTGAGCATCTTCCTTGTGCTACGCGCCTTTGCGTCGGGCTGCACCGCCCTGACCGGCGTGGAAGCAATCTCCGACGGCGTGCCTGCCTTCAAGCCCGTCGAGTGGAAGAACGCCCGCGCCACGCTCACGATCATGGTAGCGCTGGCTATTGGCATGTTCGTCGGCGTGACGCTGCTCGTACGCGCTTTCGGCCTCGTCCCAACGCCGGGCGACGGACCACCGACGCTGCTCACGCAATTAGCCGGTCGTGTCTTCGGCGCCAGCCCCATCTTCTGGTACCTCGAGATCACGACCGCCTTGATCCTGGCCCTGGCCGCCAACACGGCCTACTCCGACTTCCCGCGGCTGCTGTTCTTCATGGCGCGCGATGGCTTCGTGCCGCACCAGTTCGCCCACCGTGGCGACCGCCTGAGCTACTCCAACGGGATTATCCTGCTCACGCTTCTGGCCGCCGCGCTCATCATTTTCACCGGCGGCAACGTCAATGACCTGATCAACCTGTACGTGATCGGCGTCTTCAACTCGTTCACGCTCTCGCAGGCCAGCATGGTCAAGCGCTGGTGGACGCGGCGCGACCCCGCCCATCCCGATCACGAGCCGCGATGGCGCCGCAACATTACCCTCAATGGGATCGGCGCGGTCGTGACCTTCGTCGTGCTGCTCATCACCGCGGTCACCAAGTTCGCGCACGGCGCCTGGCTCGTCGTGGTGCTTGTCCCCATTTTGATGAGTACCTTCTGGCGCATCCATCGCCATTATGAGCGCACCAAGCGGCGCCTCGTCGCCGAAACGCCGCTGACGCCGGAGAAAATCGAGCACACCGTGCTCGTGCCCGTGGCCGATCTCAATCGCCCGGCCCTCCAGACCCTCGCCTACGCGCGTTCCATCAGTGACCGCGTCCTTGCCGTGCACGTCGTGGATAGCGAGGAAGACCAGGGGCGGATGCGCCAGAAGTGGGACGCCTGGGGCGACCATGTGCCGCTCGTCGTCATCGACTCGCCCTACCGCTCGATCGTGCCCCCACTGCTCGCCTACATCGACGCGATCGACCGGCAGAGCCCCACCGACACGCTCACCGTGGTGCTGCCCGAGTTCGTCAACATCCATTGGTGGGACGGTATCCTGCACAACCAGACGGCGCTACGCTTGAAGACGGCGCTGCTCTACCGACCCGGCACCGTCGTGATCAGTGTGCCCTACCACCTGCGGAGTCGGAAGTCGTGAGTCGGAAGTCGTGAGTCGGAGAACAAGTGGTGTAGCATGTCCGCGCACGCTTCCCACCACTACAGGCGTAGGCCGTTTTATTGCGGATCGTCGTCTTACTCACGACTCACGACTCCCGACTCTCACTTCCGCCGTCGAGCGCGAAGTGCTCGGGTAGACCGGCGGGCAGGTAGCCGATCTGGACGGGGCAGGGCGCGTTCTGCAGCACATGCCGCAGGGTCCCGCTGATGAAAAGAGACGTCCCCAACCGCTTGCTGTCGCGCAACCCAATAAAAATCGTGCGCGCCGCGCTCTCCGCGGCGTCGGCGACGATAGCCTCACCGATGGAGCGCGCGCGATCAACCTCCATGACGCAGGGTACACCGTAGCGTGTCACGATGCGCTCGGCCTGGTCGAAGAGGGCGTTGGCCCGCTCCTCCTCCTCGCGCGACAACGGGACGTCGAGCGGTAAGTGCCAGTTGCGCAAAACCACGTATAGCACCCGCACCTGCCCCCCGATGTCATTCGCGGAACGGGCGGCGAGGTGCAATTGCGACTCACTCATCGGGCTGCCGTCGTAAGCGACGAGCAGCACCGGCGCGTCCATCCGCGTACCTGTGCCCGCCTGCTCAGATATTGCCGCTGTCATCTCTCACCTCCGTTTCTTTATCGTTCCTCGAACTGCCGCTCCACGCTCTTGGTGATGGGCAAGTGCTGACGCCGCCGGTATAGCACGTAGAGGGTGGCGCCGCCGATCATCCAGGCCAGACCGACGTAGCGACTGAAGGGGTTGCCTAGCCCTTGCAAGACCCATACCCCCAGCGTACCCAGCCCCCCGATCACAGCCGTCAGCGGAATGCTACGTCCACCACCGACCGGAATGTTCAGAGGCGCGCGCCAGGTATGCTTGGCCCCGCGTAGACGCATTGCGATAAGCGACGCGTGGGCCATGGTAAATCCGAGCGTCGAGCCGAAGATGTAGAGGGCGGTCAGTAGCGTAATATCACCGGGGATGACGATCACGACCGCCACCACGGAGAAAAAGATAATCGCGACGCTCGGCGTGCCGAAGCGCGGGTGAATTTTGTTCAGGATCGCCGGCACCTGGCGGTACGTTCCCATGGAAAACGAGAGCCGCGAGGCGCCCAGGATACCAGCGTTCGCCGCGATCAGCAGAATTGTCGCGGCCAGGACGGCCACGAGGGGCTTCAGGATGTCGCTGGCCGGGTGCGGCAGTTGGCCGGCGATTCCGGCGACGGGATCTGTAATAAAGCCTTTGGGAGGTTGTTGGGCCAGCAGTGTGGTGTACTGACCGTGGCTGTCCTTAAACACCGGCAGCGCGGAAAGGGCTATGATCGAGATACCGATAAAGAGAATGAGCACGGCGAAGATCAATGTGGCATACGAGCGCGGTACCGTCTTCTCCGGGTCCTTGGCCTCCTCAGAGAGGTTCGAGATCGTCTCGATGCCCGTGTAAGCGACCATGGCGATGGCGGCGCCCTGGATGAAGTTGAGCCCTGAAGGCGCCGTGCCCCAATGGATCTGGCTCAGGAAGAAGGGGTGTGTAACCGTGACCATTACCACCAGAAAAATGCCGCCTACGATCACCAGCACGATCTCTGTGCCCAGGTCGAGCACGGCAAAGATAACGCTCAAGGTAGACGCCTCCTCCGCCCCGAGGAGATTGAGCCCCGCGAGCAGCAGGATGATAACGATCGCGCCGATGACGTCGGCTCTTTCCTGCTGGAAAATAGGGAAAAAGACACCTAGATAGCCCACGGCCGAGAAGGCCGAGATGGAGATGGTGACGGTGTAGGAGAGCAGCGTGCCCCAGCCTGTGATGAAGGAGACGAGCTCGTTGAAGCCCTGCCGCGCGAAGTTAGAGGCGCCGCCGGCCTCGGGGACGGCCACCGTCGCCTCGGTGTAGGTAAACACGGTCAGGATAAAAAAGACGCCGGCCAGAGCGAGCGCGAACGGCGTGGCCCCGAGGGCGAACACGGCGGTGACGCCGAGCGCATAGTAAATCGACGAGCCAACGTTGCCGTAGCCCGAGCTGAACAGGGCGGGCACGCCCAACGTGCGCTGCAGCCGCAACTCACGTTTGATCCGGCGCACGACGCGCGGGTTGCCCGCCAACTGGCCGGCCCGTAGCCCCTCGGCCGACCGGCCCTCCGGCTTGGCCATTATTGTACGCCTCCTCCACAGCAGCTTTATCCCGCATCCCGCGCGATCATTGCGCGCGGTGTTATGGAGTCATACTACCAGTTGGCGCGCCACTCTGCGTCGTCAACGCCGCTGACCCGCCGTCCGGACCTTTTAAGGCCAGGCCGCGCGCGCCAACAAAAAGAGCATTTGCGGTACTATACAAGCGATAGCGCTAGATGCCGAGGTTTTATGACGTTACGATATTTGATCATACGGGCGCGTGAAGACATCGCGGTCGTCTTCGCGAAGGACCCGGCGGCGACGAGCGTGTGGGAAGTCCTGCTCTACCCGCACCTGCACGCCCTATGGCTGCACCGCCTCGCCCACCATCTCTACCGCAAAGGGCAACGCTTCGTGCCCCGCCTGATCGCGCTCTTCGCGCGCTTCATCACCAGTGGCATCGACATCCACCCCGGCGCCACGATTGGCCGGCGCTTCTTCATTGATCACGGCTCCGGCGTCGTCATCGGCGAGACCGCCGAGATTGGCGACGACGTGATGCTCTACCACCAGGTCACGCTCGGCGCGACGGGTTGGTGGAAAGACATCAAGCGCGGCTATGGGGCTAAGCGCCACCCCACCATCGAAGACCACGTCGTGATTGGCTCTGGCGCGACGGTGCTTGGCCCTGTAACCGTCGGCGCGTGGAGCAAGGTCGGCGCGCAGGCGCTCGTCATCGAGTCGCTCCCGCCCCACTCCATCGTACTCGGCCACGCCGGCAGCATCATCCATCGCACCCCCGACGACACCATCACCACCGAGGAGCAGCCGGTGGATGATTGGGTGGTGTGACACGGAGCCTGCGACTGCCTTCCCGCAAGCGGGAAGGCAGTCGCAGGCTTCACTTCAATAGGGCGTCCCGCACTAAATCGGCCCCCACGAGGGTCGGGCAAACAGTCTTCAGGCCCAGGTCGCGGAAGATTTGGTCGCGCAGCGGGTCATTGATGCGCGCCACGACCTTGGGCACATGGAAAATCTCTCGCGCGACTTGGCTCGCGGCGATATTACGGTTGTCACCTGGCGAGCACGCGACGAAGGCGTCGGCCTGCTCAATGCCGGCGCGCTGCTGCACGTCGATATCGATGCCGGAGCCGAGCACGGTGCGGCCCTTGAAGCCGGTAGGCAGCCGATTGAAAGCCTCGGCCTCCTGGTCGATAACGGTGACATTGTGCCCTTTATGATCCAAATTGGTGGCCAGCAGCGCGCCCACGCGCCCGCAGCCGACGATGACTATGTTCATTTTTGCCCTCCGTATTGGTCGATGGTCGATGGTCGATGGTCGATGGTAAGACGGGCCAGTAATGCATCCGAACTGGTGCGCCATCACCGACCAACATCCCGACCAGAACCACTTCCGACTTCCGACTTCCGACTTCCGACTTCGTTGAGGCGCAGCATCGCGTACTCGCCTTTCATTTCTACAACTACTTCGCCCTCGGCCAGCAGCTGGTCGACGGCGCGCTCGATGGAGGCCCTGGAGGCGTGCGCGAGCGCGCCGAACAGCGGCGTCCTGGCGGCGTGCAGGCGGCGCGCCATCACCCCCTTGAGCACCTCGACCACCCCGGTCTTACCGTAGTCGAGCGGGAATTGCCCGACCAACCGTCGCACTCCCTCAGTGGGGTCGTCAAGCCGTGTGGCGTTGACGGCGGGTTCGGCCTCCGTCAACGTGACCGGACGGCACACGTCGCAGCGGCGGCACACCTCGGGCGCGTCGTGACCGAAGTGACGTGCGATGAAGTGATGGCGGCACTCCCGCGTGTCCAGGTAGGCGAAGAGCGCGCGCAGGCGGCGCTGATTGCGCGCGGCAAGGCCGTCGAGAATGCGCGACATATGCGCGGCTGTGTCGGACGGCGGCGGCAACAACTCGATGAGCATGTCGCGGCCCACGCCATGGTATGTCAGGCGCTTCTCGTCCTGCCAAGCCAGCAATTGGTCCTCCAGCGCGACCGGACCGAGCCCCAACTCGCCCGCGATCGCCACCAGGTCGAGCGGAGCCGAACGCGCCCTCCGGCCCGGCTCCGCGCCATCCAGGCGCGCCGCGCGCAAAAACGCGTCCCACACGCCGTCAGGCGTCGCTTCGTCCGCCTCGTTCGACAGTCCGTCTGGTGCAACTAGTGTTTTCTCCGAGGGGTTACTTTGCAGTGAGGCGTACCCCCTGGGACCGCCGGCATCTTGCCGGCCTACCGCTGCCGGCAAGATGCCGGCGGTCCCAGGGGGCGCCACGTCAAACAAAGCGCCCTGATTCGGCGCCAGCGACTCCCGACTTTCGACTTTCGACTCACGACTGGCGTCGTCGCCCGTAAGTACGACCGTCGCCCCGCGCGGGATATCGGGACCGCGCCGTAGCAGACCTGAATTCTCCAGGATGCTCATGGCGACGCGCAGGTCCACGTCACGCTGGCCTTCGAGTTCCAGGCGCTCACGCAGCGCCGGCGCGTCGACGAGCCCGCGCCCCTCCTTGAGCACGACCCGCACCTGGCGGTAGACCGCGCGCAGCCCAGCGATGTCGACGGCCTGCTCACGGCTCCAGCGCTTGAGGTTCGTGCGGTCGGCGCGCGCGTGCAGGAGCAGGCAGACGGCGGGTTTGCCGTCGCGACCGGCGCGCCCGGATTCCTGTGAGTAGGCCTCGAGTGAGCGTGGGGGGTTGTAGTGCACGATGAAGCGTACGTCGCTCTTATCGACGCCCATGCCAAAGGCGACCGTGGCGATCATCACGCGCACTTCGCCGTCCATAAAGCGGTCCTGCAGCATCGACCGCTCGGGCGTCCCCAGGCCGGCGTGGTAGGCGCGCGCATTGACGCCGGCCTGACGCAGCACCTTCTCCAGGCGCTCGGCGTTGTCGCGGCTGCTGACGTAGACGATGCCGGAGCCGCGTTGATGCTGCACGAACGGGACCAACACGCGCATCTTGTGGTCATCGTTCTCCACGCCATGCGTGACGAGGTAAAGGTTGTCGCGCAGCACGCCCGTGTTGACGAGGCACAGCTCACGGCCCAGCGCGGCGGCGATTTCGCCCATCATAGCCGGGGTGGCTGTCGCCGTCATCGCCAACACTTGAGGGCCGCCCAAATCCGGCAGTACGGAGCGGATGAACAGGTAATCGGGGCGGAAGTCGTGCCCCCACATGCTCAGGCAGTGCGCCTCGTCGATCACCACCAGGCGCACTCCCGCGCGGGCGAGCGCATGCACGAAAGGGCGCTGGCGCAGCCGCTCAGGCGCGGCGTAGACAAGGCGGTAGCGCCCCGCCGCGATCTCGCCCAGGCGCAGCTCCATCTCGGCGGTCTCCAGCACGCTGTTGACGAGCGTGGTCCGCGCGAGCAATGCGGGCGGCAACGAATCGACCTGGTCCTTCATCAGGGCGATCAACGGGGAGATGACGAGCGTGACGCGTCCTGTCTGTGGGTCGCCTGGGAGCGCGGGCGTCTCGCCCGTCCCCGCGCTCCCAGAGACGACGGGGACGGGCGAGACGCCCGCGCTCCCAGTATCATCGGAGGCGGGTGATGCGCCATCAGTAGTGAGGGCCGGAAGTTGGTAGCACAGCGACTTGCCCGCCCCGGTCGGCATCACGGCCAGCGTATCGCGCCCCGCCAATACGGCCGCGATGGTTTCTTCCTGCCCGGTGCGGAAATCTTCGTACCCGAACGCGTCGCGCAGCAGCGCGACAAGGCCGGCGTGCGCGGCGGGGTCCGGCAGGGGGGCGGGCGGCAGCACGACAGCGTCCTCATCCAGGAGTGCGTCATCGTCCCCCTCGTCCTCGTGGGATGTATGGGAGGAGG
>JAABUL010002822.1_pt1 | contig 27631 bp, 26 predicted proteins | sample 5559151 | NCBI WGS metagenome assembly JAABUL01 (sample SAMN10711876, study PRJNA513368) | rock metagenome | isolation source: Antarctica rocks | place: Antarctica: Victoria Land, Pudding Butte sud | reverse complement strand
CTTACTGTTCTTCTAGCGACTTCTGTATCAAAAGGACTCTCTCTCATTTCCCGTTTTTCCCCCATTTGGCCAAGATCATTTTGATCAGACCACTCCCGAGTGGACCGTCTTTTCTACCAAGTCTCTCCGATCTAATTTCTCCTGAGTTGTGCTTGTTCAATCGCAGATGTCGCTTCCTGGGAATAGCGGCATATGGACGGACTTATCTGGGTGGTTTCGCGATTCCTGTCCCTTCAAGACTCTGTCGCCAACCATCCAAAGAGCATGCCCTCGCCGGATTTGAAACCGACGTCCAAAACGTAAGCGATTGCACTACGTGCTGAAGGATCTTCTTGAAGCTACAGCCGCTTGTACGGCTCTCGGTTGAAGATATCTTCGGCTGTTCAAAGACTGCTAGGGCTTGGTGCAATAGTGGTGTGCAAGATGACGAGAACAATCAGCGCAACCTTGGAGCAAACGGCTACCCATGGCCAATCAGCACATCATTTGAGAGTGAAGTATGTTGGTTTACGAATCGGCCGAAATGTGAACACACTTTGGAACAATCCTATTCAGGTATGTATAGCATATTTCAACAAAGTAGGAGCGCCATATCTCGATTTACTGGTTTTCACAACAAGTACAGGCATCAACGGCCGCATACAATCTCCTGCAGTATCTAAAGCCCCCTTTCGCATCAGAATTTCCTCAGAACCTGTATCTGTTGACGGAATTTATTCCAAGGTCCTCTGTTTCCGCTACCTTCGATGGTCTTTCCGCTGATGCAGGTTGCTCTCCTGCAATAGTGGGATTGCTTCCATGGATCAAGAAAGAAAGCCACGTTACAAGAAGCTTTCCCAAAAACGTTCTGTATTTGGGAGACTATGGACCGTAAAGTACTTAGGACAAGCCTCAAAACTATAATTCAACAATGTCTCCCCCAAAAGATTTAGGCACCAGAGCACTAACAAAACCTACTACACCTCTTTTAATCGATTACCTCAATCTCTCCCGCAAAGTATCCTGATTCAACACGGGGAGCCAGTTAAAACTCGACTCATTACCGACATCGAGCCACGCATCCACAAGCCAAGATGTACGAAACCTAGCATTTTTAAAGGACAGCCGGGAAAAAGATCACTTTGCCAGCGGAACCTGACTCGGGCAGTCCGCTGTTACTATCTTCAGCTCCGCGGTAGCGATGTTGCTTTGCTGGCGCTGGTTAAGGGAAATGGGGTGTGCTGATGGTAGATGTTGGGGAAGGCTGTGGGTGTTGGAGCAAAGCGTAGAGGAGTATGAAGATAAGAACGTTGAGGTGAGGAGCGTGCATGGAATGGAGCCAGTGGGCAATGGATACCTCCATGGGGGTTGACGATGCCGAGTTCTGGTACGGTTGGGTAAATTTGACTTCGTGTAGCATCCGAGCGAATGCAGACGGAGAGGTAGATGGAAAATATAAAGCCATGAAAACTGGCTTAATGGATGTTCATAAGCACAACTTACCTTCGGAAGTTGGCTTTAGAGTACCTATCCGTCATACACCATGGAATCCTATGCCTAGAACTCGCTCGACCTCCCCCGATCTTATGAAACCACCCCAGACACGCTCCGGAAACTCCACCCAATGCATCTCATACACCATATCCTCGTACCTCAATATCGTTACATCCGCCCACCACACACCACCCCACACCCCAAACCCTCACGCTCCCCCCTCCCCTCCCCAAAATCTAAACATCCATCCCCTTCCCATCCGCTTCCCCACCCGTAACGGCCTTCCCCGTCTTCTTTATCTTCTCTAGCACGGTCTCGTACCCCAGTCCTTCATCCGCGTACACGTCGGCGGTTTGGTCGGGGAGGGAGACGGTGTAGGTTTTGACGCCTGTGTGGAGGTGGGGGAGTTAGTGGTGTGGTTATGCATTGGCGGGATGGGGTCAGGGAAGGATGTTTGGAAAGGATGAAGGGGAGAATAAAGGGAGGGATGTGGAGTGGAAGAGATAGGCTTTGTTGGGCAAATGGGGGAGAGAAAAGGGCGAGCTAACCTTCAGTCTTCTTAAGCACACGCTCCACAGCGCCGGAACAGCCAGAGCAGGTCATCGTGATATTGAATTTGTAATGGTGCGGCGCGCTGGTGTCTGCCATCTTCGCAGAACTTCTCCTTCAAAAGCTCGTATGTTTATGAAAGGTATCTCTGCGTTTCAATAATTCCTTAGAGGGAGGAGTCACTTGGAGCAATACGATGGGTCTTGTTTTGGAGAGAAAGGAGGAAGGAACAAAGGTGAGGTATTTATTCTCGTGAGACTGGCATGTAATGATGTAAGACGGTTGTGGCAAGTAGCGGTTACGAGGGCTCTGTTATGAGGCTTTTGCGCTATTGGTGGAATCACGTGCTGCTTATCGTGGATTTTCGGGATGGTTGAACGAGACACAATATTGACTGATCAAATGAAGACATGGCGAAGGGCAGGATTAGCACCTTCAGTAAAGTTGGATCAGTAAGTCGTTGAAGGTCATCGAGGGTTCTGATATCACGTGTACTATTACAACCTATCATTTGCTAGTATGTGAGATTTTCAAGCAGTCGAATGACCATTCAACCTTTTCACTACTGGAATAGAGGTTCCATCTCTCGTCAATGCTTCCTCCTATATCTAGATCCCTGCGTGTCAAATCTCCACATCCACCAACATCTGTCCGCACCCTTCCCCTTGCTATATAGCTTACATTCCTCACGCTGAATTTGACGCTGTCATCACCAACCCCATATATTCCGACAAAATTGTTGCCTCTAGTATTCCTGCGTATGAGGGAACCGACTTAGGCGATCTTGGCCTTCCTGTCCGTCGTTTCCCCGTCATCGGAATCCTAACGAAGAGGTATGTTCTGAGATATAATCTTGTAGATGAGAACATTCTCAACACAAGGAAAGGATTAAAGGTACAGAACTCAGTTGGAAGAGAGAATAGCAGGGACTAGAAAACGCAGGACTTGCTAAGAGCCAGTTCAAGAGAAGCAAAGAAAACAAGCTTAGAAGAACGCTAGCGAGTATCAATCTTTTGCTGATAGAAAACCAAGCTACTTAGAAGAAGAAGCGATTGATTTGTACTTAGCTAGATCATTAGATGAAATATTTTACAAGCTGGTTAATATAAATCTTGTTGGTCAGTAGGATAACCTGTTGAGTAGTCAACTCCAGTTGTACTGTAACTCACTTGCGCAACATGCATTTATACACAATAGGAATGGCTAAGATAATATCTATTTGAGGCTTCTTTACCGATAGTCCTCAATGTCAAACCGCGGGTGGTACATTGGACGTTCCATTCGGCATGGTCACCTCAGGAACGCCATCGTGAGCTGGTTGGTCCTTCGGTTTCTCCACTTGGAGAATTTCTTCTTGGATGACTTTCGCTAGTCCAGCCTTACAAGCAACTCTTCCAAGTTGCGAAACCAAGGAGTCCATGATCGACAATGCCGCCATTGCTTCCACAATGGGGACCGCGCGCGGGACTACACAGGGGTCATGTCGCCCCTTCGCCTCGAGGACATCCGAATCACCGGCATAGGTAACGGTATTTTGCGATTGGCCGATCGTTGCAGGCGGCTTGAACGCCACACGGAAATACACGCTCTCTCCATTTGATATGCCGCCTTGTATCCCACCAGAATTGTTGGTTTTGGTATTTAGGACGCGTTCACCGCCGACCTTGCTGGATGTAGAGGTAGCAGAATGGGTGAATGGATCGTTATGGACCGATCCAGGTACTTCGCAACCGCCAAAACCGGACCCGATCTCAAAGCCTTTTGTCGATGGAATGCTTAGCATAGCATGGGCCAGAACCGCTTCCAGCTTGTCGAAACATGGTTCGCCTAGCCCAACAGGCATCTTCCTTATGACACATGTCACCGTACCACCAATACTGTCATTCCGGTCTCGGTGTGCTGCAATGATTTCGGCCATGCGGTCCGAAGCTTCCTTGTTCGGACAGCGAACAGGTAAAAACGAGTCAACGTCTGCACGGGTGATCTTACTTAGAAGCTCAAGATAGGCAGGGTTTGTAGCGGCGGTGGGATTCGCAAGTGTAGGAGGGAACAGATGCTCTTGACCCACAGATGAAACAAATGCAACTATCTCAACGCCGTGAGCGACCGCCAAGTACTTTTCTGCAATAGCCCCAGCGGCTACACGGGCAAGTGTCTCCCTTGCACTGCTCCTTCCTCCACCACTGCTTGCCTTGACACCATACTTCATCAAGTACGTGTAGTCCGCATGGCTTGGTCTTGGGAATTTGTCCATGGTATTTCCGCCATAGTCCTTCGGGCGTTGATCCTCATTCTTGACCATCAATGCTATAGGTGTACCCAATGTTATGCCAAACTCTGTACCCGATTGGATCTGTACCCGGTCTTTTTCGTCTCGAGGGGTAGTGAGTGCACTTTGACCAGGGCGTCGTCGAGTGAGTTGAGGCTGAATATCACTTTCTGTAAGCTTCAAGCCTGGAGGGCAGCCGTCGACGATACATCCCACCGACAAGCAATGCGATTCTCCGTAGCTTCTACGTGTTAGCTTATGCTTCTGAACCGTGGGTAGGAAAAGGCATACGTAGTGACCCTGAAGTGCTGCCCGAATGTCGACATGCTGTGCTTTATGATGCTGACAGGTGGTGAGATTATGGGTAGAAAACTGAAAACAGGAGAGTTGGAGATGGGCTTGATACAGATAGCCGGCTCTTAATGCTTTGCTGGTGAAGTGAGAGTGTTAGTGTTATGAGTGGATACTCAGGTTGTGAGCGAGAAGGTTGATATCAGTTGAGCCCCGAAGAAGGCGCAATCCATTCTTAAGTTTTCACTATGTTTTTGTTGGGCTCGGCGGTATGGTACGATCAACTGGTCGCTGCTTCTTCGAACGAGTAAGTAATGTTCTGGGAATAGAAGAGAGCTAGAGCCCAAAGCGGTGAAGAAGGTGCTTTCTAAGGTGAGCGTTCCCGGCCGAATAGTTCAGAGTTATTGGACATGAGATGAGATAAGTAGGGTAATAAGCTAGGTGCTTCAACTGAACGACCTAGGAACTTGAACGTTGTAAGGATTGAATACTTACGATCAAATAGGTCGAGAGTCGTTGTCTGGTCTCTGATCAGAATTATCTAAAGTCCGTCACGTTGATAATTTTCAGGGCGGGGCAATTCCGCAGTGACTAAGCACATTGTGGGCCAACCTCTGCTCGCCTAAAGCAGTCGTTCAAGCTCTCTAGTATTGATTTCATGTATCAGTTGAGGTTTTTCCCATTCAAGACACACACTCTTCAAGTGCTCTCTTCGCTAAAGTCTCTTACCAATCCATTTGCTATTTCAAGGTACCAGTCGACGCTCAGCGCCTCCCAATTTCGAGAATCAGTCACGAGGCCTGCTTCAAAATACCAGACTTATATTTCTCGCAGTCGGGACCCGTACACTAACCTTTCTATCGAGCATTTTCTCCTGCAAAAATCACCGGCAGACTCCACAATTCTCTTTTTATACGTCAATACACCGTGTATAGTCATCGGAAGAAATCAAAATCCATGGCTCGAGGCAGACCTGAGGCTCGTACGAGATCACCCTGCATTTCCGGCCCAAGACCACCTTAGACAGCACGAACATAGTAAAATAGTGCTAGTTAGAAGACGATCCGGGGGTGGCACAGTGTTTCACGATGGGGGTAATGTCAACTATAGCGTGATATGTCCTACAGAAGAGTTTACCCGCGACAAACACGTGGAGATGGTAGTGCAAGCAATCCGAAAATTCAATTCCCGAGCTCGTGTCAACGAGAGACATGACGTTGTCATTGATCAGGGCGGTATACTTGCGGAAGGAAAGCGGCCTCACCCTAGTGATATGCATACAACTGCATATACTTCCGGATACGTGGCTCCCCTGAAAGTTTCAGGATCAGCCTATAAATTGACAAGGCAGAGGTCATTGCATCATGGAACATGTTTGCTTGCATCTCCAAATCTCGAGATAATATCCAGCTTTTTGAATTCTCCAGCGAAACCATTTGTGAAAGCCAGGGGCGTGGAAAGTGTACGCTCGCCTATTGGGAACGTGTATAATGAACCCGACTGTGTTGTGGAGGACATTGTTTCCAAACTTCAGTTTGAAGTTGTAGAAGCGTTCTCTAAAATGTACAAAATTTGCGAAGAGGGTATAGCTGGGATCACCCTGCCAGGTACTAGCTATAGCCCTTTGTGTAGCCGTCAAGTTAGTGGCTATGTCAACGATGAGCTGGTAAGAATTCCCGAGATACATAATGGAATTGAAGAACTAAAGGTCAGAAGTCTGTGACTAAAAGTTCCCCATTGGGTTTTAACTGACAGTGCCTACGGCGGTAGTCTCAAGACTGGATCTTTGGACAAACACCCCAGTTTATCTTATCAAGCCATGCATCCGAAGAAGATGATAGAGTCCGTCCACCGTTGCCTAAAGGAATTCCAACATCGGTATGCACCCTCTTACCGTTGTCATGCTTTTTCCAGAAGCGTAACTTTGAGACAGTCTGGGACAAGGAAGCTGACATCACGGCCAATACAGGCTCGTGTGTATCTCAAAATTAGAGCTGGGGCAGTCACCTCGAGCAAGATTAGCCTCTCAGCGCGTCATCGTGAGGCTAGTGACGAGGTCGAGAAGTTTGATACAGCCTTGAGAGGGAAAAATCTCCAGGATATCCACCAATTCAAGGACGTCTTGAGCGCAAAAAAATTTCCAAGGAGCGAAGCCGTTGCAAATGTGTCATCCTGGCTTGACACCATGTTCGGAAAGTAGGACGGATTTTCGCGTTCGGGGCACTCGAAAACCTAAGATCTCTTGCATTCGGGCATGAAAACCTTCCACCAATCATCCCCAGACTCGTGGGTCTCCATCTTTAGCTCTATATCTATGCCTTCTAGCTGTTTTACCATATCCTCCACTGAGCTTAAGAAGGTCTTCAATTTTTGGGAGCTTGCCTCCCAGTCTCTCTCGACCCCCTCCCATGTCTGGTTACGAATGTCCAAAGCTTCTTCTAACTTTGGAGTCAAGCCTAGGCTCTGAGGACCCCCTTTATCTTCGCAGTAACGGAGGATCGTTGCTTCCTCACGCAACCACACAACGTACAAGGCGCCTAGCTCAACCCTCAAGTATTCGTAATATCTCATATCCGGGAATTCATGAATGTGCGTTTTGCCATACTCCCAAGCGTCTTTGCCCGTGCTTACCCATATCATCATGGTACAGCGTACGTGGTCTCGCAGCCTTGTTGTCTTTTCTCTCGAATCGACGATCTCGTCGTAGACAAACTCGAAGTCACATAATGCTCGTCGAACGTTCTCCGGTATATCTGCTAGAGTATCGCTGCGTGGTGTAACGACGTTGCTTGTAAGAACCGAAGGACAATATCCGTAATTGACGGACTTGTTCACTACTTGAATATCCTTGATCGCAAGCTTGCATTGCCGCTTGATAGAAAGCATGGCCGCCTCTATACTAAGTCGTTTGCGTGGTCTCGGCTCCTTTCTTTCTCTGGCCTCTTCCAAGAGAAGTTTTGTAGGATCATTGAACTTTTGCGTCAGAGTCGGCGAAGGTGGCGGGGGCGAGTCCACTCTGTGGCGTGTCTCGTGCTGACGTGCAATTTCTTCAAAACCCTCCATCATGAAATTAAATTTCTTTTCCACATTAAAGAATTGAACAGCGCATATAAAGGAGTCTATGAGTGCATTCGTGCTTGCCTGCCTGATGTGAATCTTCTTGGCTATTGCCTCAATCCTTTTTGTAATATCTTCCTTGTCATCTGCTGTAGCATCAACCTTCTCGCTTGTCAACAGAATGATATTTTCCTCAACGCTCTCAAACTCTTGGAACATCTCATCGTAATGGGCCACACACTGCTCCAACTCCCTAAGCTCGAAGGTGTCGATTTCTTCTGATCGGGCAGCCACCTCTACGTCATTGTTCTTGTTGACTGTGTGGGTACCATGAAGACACCTCGTGGCAGCCCCGAACGCCTGGGTCGTTGCGTGGATCTGGCGACTGATTTCGGTATAAGTCATTCCCGTCGTAGCCTCTGGATTAAAGGGCGTGTGAATAGAGCCATGGATGTGAGGACATGTACATGCTGGTGATTGACCAAAAAATGCTTGTGTATTTAGCTTGTTGCGTGTATTCCTTTTGGTCCTCATGCTGACAGATCTCAGACTGAAGGATGGCCGAGCGATCAACAAGCCTCAAGATCCGCGTGAGGAATGAAAGTTCAAGGGAAGATGTGTTTTTTGTATGCTAACTTGAGGCTACGAGAGCTTGTGAGCTAGTAACACCAAATTATTCACAATCGCATTGTTCAATACCCTATGAACAAGGTGGACAGTAGTGAAGTATGGATGATCGCGACTTAATAACGCGTTTCTGTGCTAACTTGAACAGAAGTGTTTTTATAACACTGCTACCATGTTGAATCAGGTCGCGTTTATCCAAAGACCGGCTCTCAGTGCTTTGCTCTGCCCAGAACTGACATGTGAGGGAACGCCCTTTTCTGGCCAAGGTTCTACTAGGGAGGCTGTGAAAGATGCTTTGAACTCGTACAACGGTATTCCAGGTTTCGAGGATAACGCTTCTGCGTTTGCCTTAGAATTCCGACTCGGTGTGAGTCTGCATGTTTCATTCCACGATTTCTCTCTCACTTGCAAATCAAGATGTATATTCATGCTGATCACTGACGCCTGTCTTAATTGTTGAAATGATGCTCAAGAATTGAATGAATCCATCACTAATCCTCCGCTCTGCTACCAGAATGTATCGATCGAGAGCTTGGAGTCCTCTTACATGGAGCCAACAATCCTGTTATAGCTTGCGTCATTCGATTTCGAGAATAGAGTCTTGACATCGCTCCATTGTTCGTTGATAATCACTAATGTTCATTCCTCCCGCTGCAAAGCCGCTACAACGATATTTTAACACTACCTCCACACAAACGATCGACTTCTCAGGAAGCGTTGCTTGATCTACTTCGTCCCTTGATGCTCAATTGCCTGCAGAATTTGGGACGCACTTACGGCTGGTTAATTCCATGCGGACGACAGATCTTGAGACACTGGGAAGACGTGCTAGCTGTTTTCTCCCAACTGGGACGTGTCCGTCAGGGCTACCTTAGAAAAGAACCGTGTGATAGGTTTTAGCTATGAACGGGCCGATTTCGCAATATTCAGGATCTATCATCTACGCGTCGCATGCCCACCATCAACCGCAACACGTTCAAGTAGACTCATTTAAATTCTAGGGTTGGGTGAGAACTTGCTTTGCCCTTACGATATTTGCTAACCATGATGTAAAATCCCGTCTCGTGACACGATTTACCATGACATAAATTACTATCGTACCTTATTACCATGATATGTAAAATACTGTACTCTCGCTTAAGTCTCCCGCCGCACCTAAACTTGACATCAAGGGTAAACGCAAAAAGATCGAGAGTTGGGTAGTTTCATCACAAAGGGCGTACAGTCCGATTCTTTATGGTCATCACGATGCCGGCTCCATGCTTCCGCCAGTACCCGCGCTGGGGTCCTTCACCGTCCACTATACCAATATCTGTCAGGACTAGCGGAAGATCAGTGTCGTTTTCCTACCGATTCTACAACAGTGCCTTAGACAGACATAGTCTTGCAAACTCCGAAAGCATCTTGCCACCGAGCGAAAGATCAAGAAGACTCATAAGTTGGCGTTGATGGAAAGCTTTAAAAATCCCCACGGTCAAAGCTCCCCAAGAGATGCCAGTGTTCAAGAAGAGGAACACCGGCCGAGTCTTGTGGACACCTGTTTTTGATTTTGTTTGGAGAGAGCTTGGGAAGAGGAAGAGTCGGCTAATACGGATTGCGCTGATGTCTCAGGACTCGGGCTGTTCCTGAAATTTCTTTTCCTCAAGGCCATGACACTTGAATTCAATCCAACATTGAATACTGCTGCTTAGTGCATCTATCCCACAAGCCCTTTCGTCGGTTGGAAAACGAAGTATCGTGACTTAGGCCGGTTACAAGTACCGCAGACTGTGAAAGCTCCACCTAAATGAGTAAAATAAGAAATTAGGCAAATCTTGGTGTTCTTCGCCTTACCAGTCACTGGTTCAGATTTCCGACATTCTTATAAACTATTTGGGTTAAGAGACTTGACTGGCTGGCCAAGCATGCTTGAATACAAGTTTCCCAAATTCATCAATGTGGAAGTCACGACCTATGCTGGGCGCAAGCCGTAAACTATGTTTTCTGAACACAGGACCCAAAAAGTCTGAAATGCTTCTTTGCTGCAAATATACTGTAAGCAAATATGCCCTCCCCTTGCATACCGCCTTCGTCTCATATCCTAATCGCCTTCGTGCTACTGACGATTGATACCTGCTATTCATTAGGGAAAGCTCGACTGCCGTGTTGATGCTCACATACCTCGAAGTAAGTGTGACCTAGCCACCAGTCGCCTGTAACCACATCCACCCTCTATCCTTTTCTTCACAAATTTGCAGATCGTCAGCAGCACCCTAAGTGGTTAGCAAGCCCCTCCTTATCTTCCATTGGAAGACATTTCTCCTTCACAAAATGCCACCTCGCATAGATCCATATAGATTATTAGCACTAAACTATCCTTATAATTCTGTTGGTGGAGCGGAGCGGATGGAGCAATATACTGGACTCGACTCGTTAGTATGCGAAGTCGGTTGAATGGCTCGAGCGACTTGACGAACCTACGCTAACCGGAGCCTTAAGATATGGTCATGACACTCTGTGGCGAATCATGATAATCAAGGGGGTCCGAACAAGTTCTCCAGTTGGTTAAGAAGAACAACGGCTTGTTGATTGGAGTAGAAGACGTCTGGGTAGGTGTAGTCCCATGCTATGTTGAGTCGTCGATGGCGAAGCCCCCTCTCGCATCCTCTACCTGGAACGCCCCTTGTACACTTGGAATGGTCGCTGAAGCTGTCACCACGGATGTAGGTGTATTTGTATTTGTCCTCGGGTGTTACCTCCCATCCGCGCAATTTGCCGACCAAATAATCCAATGGTTCAGGCCAGACGAATAAGTTCTTTTCGTGCTCAGGTTGGCCATCATCATTAAATAGGTAATATTCCGGTATCGGACACTACGACAATTAGCTTTGGACCTCTAGAAATTGGAGATGCAGCACGCACTTACCTGCCAGGTACCTATCCATCTCTCATGCACATGAACCTCATCCTCCTTGGAAAATGCCACACTCTTCCGTACACTAGGCTTGTACCCTTGGTTGGCCTTTCGAAGGATCCCCTTGAGCTGGGGAGGGGGATTTTTGGGCTTGGGAATGGCTGGAAAGTTGGTGGGTCTCGCACAGATATCGTGGAATCTGGAAGCTTTGGGGGCTGATGGGGTCGGCGGTACTAACGTGGAATCAGCGGTCAGATTTGCGACTTGGTCAACATCGGCAATTGGTGATGACTTACCAACTACTGAGGCAGGAGGAGCTGAAGTAGCAGCAGGCACATTGCGGAAATCTAAGCTCTCAACAAGCAAGGTCATCGGTGAAATTGCCCGGGGGCGGGGGCATCTTGGAGGCCTGGTTGGAACAGCTGTAGTGGTGACTGTGGTCAAGTTAGCAAACGAGACCTCGAAGATAATGAGTGCTTGAGTAACTTACCCGGCTGGCGACTCGCATCAGGAGCGCGAGTGCGTTCAGCTTTGCGTGCCTCGTAAGCGGCGAGTCGAGCTTGGACACGTCGAACATCGCTTATTACTTCTGAGAATGGTTTGTTGCCGACGTGGCTGGCGTCGGCAAGGCGCTCCCGTCGAGCTTGCACTTTTTCGGAACGGGTCGTTGGAATGGCGACGTCGACAGTCGAGGGCGTTCGCCTCGTTGTCGTAGATGGTTGCAGAGCCGGCCGGTTCCGGATGATAGAAGTCGACTGTGGCTGGGTCGATGCTGGAGGGTTCGAGCGCAGAGCCGACCTATTCATTCGGATGCTAGAGACTGACTGTGACTGGGTCAGCTTTGAAGAGGAAGGAATCAGGGCCGGCCGGGTCCGGTTGCCTGTAATCGACTGTGACTGGGTCGATGTCGGAACGTTAGAATGCAGAGCCGGCCTATTCATCCGGATGCTAGAGACTGACTGTGACTGGGTCAGCTTTGAAGAGGAAGGAATCAGGGCCGGCCGGGTCCGGTTGCCTGTAATCGACTGTGACTGGGTCGATGTCGGAGCGTTAGAATGCAGAGCCGGCCTATTCATCCGGATGCTGGAGACTGACTGTGACTGGGTCAGCGTTGGAGAGGAAGGACCCAGGGCCGGCCGGTTCCGGTTGCCTGAGATGGGCTGTGACGGGGCCCATGGTTGACTGCGAGACAGACGAGCTGCTGCGCGGTCGGCGATAGAGAGGGCGACCCTGTGTTGAGACATTGCAAAGCAAGACTCTAACAGCAGGTGAGGAGGTGTGATGTTGGTGAGATCGATGTGAACAGTTATGACTGAAGTCAATTGTTCAACAAGATGAAACGCAGTGTACTGGTTTCATGAGGAAAGAAGAAAGAAAGAGGAAGAAAAACGGAGGGGATGGGGTTTATAAACAATCCGGTCCTGCAAGTAGGGAACCTTCTCAGGGGCAACGAGAACAGTGGAACGTTGCTATGTGACTACTTCTCTGGAAAGCTGGTACGCTTGCACAGGGTACGAAGGTGCTGCCAAGACTGGTATGCTCCTGCCTTGGAAAACGGCAGAAGCATTTGGAAGAGCATTTCGAGTGCTCTTTGAGAGGAATCGTGGAAATTCCATGATAGAAGATAGGCCGCAGGCTCGTTCTTTGACTTTGCTGTCGATAGAAGCTCTTTTATCAGATATACTAACGATCTGCTTCTACAGAATTGCCATTTTGCCTTCATTATCACTAGCCGAATGCTCCCATTCTTGCAATTCCATCCACTTTGTGTGTTGACTCACTCTTGTAAATCCTACTTTCATCTCAGCTGTGCGTACCTTTCATAAAAACCTCCTGTGGAGGGTATTGTACTTTCCGCTATGTCGTTTCAACCCTTAGCCTTCTCTTTCACTTTCTGAGAATTAATCCTCGAGTAATACCACTTTTACGAGCTATACGTTATACGCCTCTGACAGCTCATAGAAGACATAGCAGCGACTACTAAACCCACATAACACTCGCATTTACATCTCCAATCTCCCATGTCCGATCTTAGCTAGTACTCACAACACCAGACAACTGTCAAATAGATCAGAGCCGATTCAGCGTTATCTAACTATGGCATTTCGCTTAAAGGGTTCTACATCTCTTTCGTGGTGCAGCTTTCTACGAGGCGCTTCTTGACTATTGCACTATATTGCCAGAGTTAAGATAATAAGTTCTGATGACTATTCTGAGTACACCCCCAAGATAACGTGCTCTGAAGTCCAGTCCTTTGTTTCCAGATACCACAGTCGCCCCGAAAACCCCACGTCTTCTCCCAAGCCACTTCACTCTCCATCACTATATCCCAGCAGTACTAGCTCAACCATCTGCCACTACTCAGATGCTTCCACCAGCTTCGAACTGTTGATAAATGCTTTCCCCAAGCTTTCGATCAATTATAACGTTCATCTCCTATCTTCCACAGAAAGAGCAGCCTGCGATTTCCAAGCTTAGGTATAGTCTTGTCGGTGTATAGTCGTAGAAAGAGCAAGATTTCTGGTGCCTTCTATGTGTTGATACCGCAGCGTTGAAAGCATGACGATGAGAGGAGGGTTGGTCGCTAGAGACGGTGATGGCTGGAGTTGGATACTGGGATTGGGACTTTAGTGGATATTCATGCAGGATGGGTAGCTGACTTGTATGGCTGTCGGTGTTATTTGGGGCGGGGGGGAAGAGATAGGTGTAGACGACGCTGGCGGTGTGGTATGAGTGTGCTGGAGAGAGGATGGGGTATTGTGAAGAGCGGGGGAATAGGAAGGTTCGAGGATCGATTTTTATGGAACCGTAATATGCTCCTCGGTGAGAGCTCGTGATGATGTAGTCTGAGAAAACTGGAAAGGGTTGGGTGTAGTAGGTTCTAGCACGAAAAGGCGCCCACTCGACCACACTTTTGGCAGGTCCGACCCTGCTATGTATGCCTTCCGCAAATGCTTGACTCCAATTCTTCTACTGGATACACTGAAGGACAGAAGCTTTTGAGAATCCTAGTAGAAAGAAGTAGCCTGACTTTGGATGTGTATTTTCCGGCAGTGTCTCCCTTTGCTTTTGTCTCTCATACCTCCTACGTCCCATATTGGGCGGTTTGTGAGATTTCCCCTACCCCGATGCGTTGTATACAAGGATGCTCGTCTTGTGTATAGGGTCGAAACCTTCTAATCTAACTAGATGCTTATGGAAACACAATCCCGGCGTGTCGAAGAGACGAGTATAAGACCACGGGGTGGCTGAAGTGGAGTTCTGACGGAAGGATGGAATAACGAGAAGGCTTTAAGTAGATGGGAGACGCCAATAAGCCGAATACACAGTCTATGCCTGAGATTCCCAAACCCTCAGAACCCGCATCATCAATTGGATACGATATGTATTAACCGACATGACACCTCTACTCTATGCGCTCCCCGTACACAAAGCCCTTGTAAACACCGCGATCCCACATCCGCGAGAGAAGATACGCCTCGATACAAACACCATTCTCAAACAGTGCAACTGTCATATCGAAACTCCAGAAGTTTCTCTTTCTGCTCAACCAGTTGTTCTTCATCTTGCTTCGATTCTAAGGCCCTACAAGACTATATGGCTTATATCCGACCTTTTTGGCAATACCAGTTTGTCTGTTTCGAGTAATGGCTGGGCTCCTGCTTTCAGGTTTTGCATCCACTTCAAGTTCTCACGTCGATTTCATCAGCCTCTAAGCATAGGCATCTTCCTATTCTATGCATATCCTGCTCTCTTCGTTGACAGCTTCGTGTGACGTTGGGATTGAGTACTGTAATTAGTTTCTGAGCTACTGTAGATGGTATGGGACTGCTGGTTTAATACGTTGGCGGATATCTGGGGGTTCGTATTACGGTACTGTATTAAATACGGTTTTGACGAAGTCCATACTGAAGATAATTTGAAGAGCCAGCTTGACTGAAGGCTGTCGGCAAGCGGAGTGGGGGCATGAAAAGGCATAGAAGGTGGCAACCGCCACCTCGTTGTTATCGATTATCAATAGCCTCGACAACAAGATGAAGAACATGAGGAAAATATATATATTTTGTTCTCATTCATGGTTTTTCTGCATTTCTTCGAATTCAGTCAAAAATGCGCTTTTGTCTCACTCATTCACTTCACAGATTCAGTCGCTTAGATAGAGAATATGCCTTGACATCTCTGAGCGCCTTCCGGGCCAAAATTTGGCTCTGAGAGCTGTCAAGGGGCGTCGAATTTGCCTAAACAAATGTATTGTTTAAACGAAGTCGATGCCCGATACAGTAGACTGTGATTCAGAGTTATATACATATCTCCATCAGAGAAGTTACCCTAATCTCAAATCAGTCAAGCGCAGTCTGTAAGCATCAAATTGAGAGCGGCTTTGAAAGCTTGGGAGTAGAGCCCGTTGAGAAACATTGAATTCATTGCTAGCTAGTAGATGAAACTCATGTTCCTCAAATCATGTTCTTCGTTATTGGCCGTTAAACAAAATGCCCACACAACCCAGCTCTTCAAGAAGCAGAACAACAAATGGACGTGAACAAACATAAAACGTCCTCATTGCGGTGATTGCTCTAGATAAAAAGGTGAAATGGCTGCCCTTGGAATAGGGAGTTGAAAGCATCATGGTTACAAGTACGGAGACGTTTCCGTGCTCTGAAGCTGGACGTATGGACCACTCTTCCACGGTCCAGGACCCTGCAACGGCGAATCCTCGTATCTGTTGCTTTCGTCTTTAACGTCTCCGGTTTCATGTTCCTGACCCTTCTGCTGAATGAGCTCAGGGACTCCTTGATGGCCGTTGAGCTTCAACTGTACACGAATCCCTCCTGCAATTCGATCATCTTCATCAGCATCCCAAAGCTCGTCATGCTTCTTATGCTCGGCCACAACCGTGTCCGCGATACTGGATCCACCCATTGAGCTCGCAGTAACAACGCTTTTGATATCGGTGTAGTCAAATTTCGGCAAGCCTTGCCAGCCCTTGGTCCGTATAAATTCTTCGAGGAAAATGACGACAATGACAGAATTGACAGCGAAGACGGAGTACACGTAGCCTTTGGTGCCGAGACTAATGCCACCGACGGTCAAATTTCCGTTCCGCGTTGAGGTAGAGTTTTCCAAAACGATCTGCGCACTGGAAAAGGCAAGAAGAAAGTCGTCTAGAAGAGACTCGAGAGCCATTTCAATGCTCTTTATTAGAGGGTCGTGGTTGCGACTTTGATCGAGAGCCGCGATGCTGGAACTCCCGGCATCAAAAGATATCTCTGACCCGCTCATCGTTTCAAATTGAACATCAGAGAGAAACATCTCGCCGATGTTAGATGTGTGTATTGAGTTGCCCAGGATAGATAGGTCCACAAGTTGGCGTAATGCCCGGGTCGCTATGTTTCCCAGACCCGGCTGACCCTGAGCGGTGTAATTGCTACAGTCCGTAACCAATTCCTCGAACACATCTCCTAATGAATTACAGTTCCAAGCTTTGAAGGTTGCGTTCGTCTGCGCTGTAGGATCCATGTCTTCGGCGGAACCTTGTCTCGTAACGTTAATAGACAAGGACGAGAGATCTACATTGACGCGGAATTCGGTAGGCGCAAAAGTCACATTGCACTGAGTATTATTGAGAGGCAAATAGCTACCCTGACCTGCTGCGATTGCGATGATGCCTCTTCCTCCGGTGTTGACGTGTTCTGGATGGGCATTCATGCAGACAATGTTGGAGCCGTTGGTCGCGGTGTACTGATAATACCAATCCATAGCATTGTCTGGGGTAGAGCCTTTGCAAATGTATACATTAGGAGTATAACTAGCTGATTGCCTTTCATATAGTGTCGTTATCCATTGAGAGCTCGAATTGAACTCGCAAGACACGCTAACATCGTATCCGACTTCAGTATAATTATACGCAAAGGCATGTTGGTAGCCTTGGCCAAGGGGCGGGTAAAGACCAACGGATGCTCCAACACCGTACGAACGTGAAGTATATGTGAAGCCAGTTTTGTCACTTCTCGGAAGCCCCTTCGTTTTATGTGCGTCGTAAACGACTCCAGCAGCAGTGTTGACGATGGATTCTCCTCTGTCAAATGCTGGGGTGTAAGAGAATGTTCCTAATTTCTGACGATATACGGGATGGGGCGCATCTGGCCACCATGTCTGGTTCCAAGATGTCTCGTCAGGATCAGGCGCATAATGTGAGACATTGATATTCCGAGGAATAATGTGCGTTGACAGAACAGGAGTAAGAGCACCAGTCCAAAGTGTCCCTGGAATAGCTGCGAAGGCACTAAATAGTAGCGCAGGAATGAAGTATTTCAATGGTAAGCCATAATCAGTTCTATTGAATGATATAGCTCTCCACCATTTCAGGCGGTCGAGGGTCGTTGCATATTTGGCTAACTTTATTCTTGTCGCGAAATTGAACGCTGACGTTAAGGCGTAGAGATGCAAACATCCGAAGATAGTTGTTAAGATATGTAGGATGACCTGAACTGATGCTCGGTTGGAGCTAATGAAGCCATATAGCTTGTCGTTAAGATATGTTGGTCGATTGATGTAAGCGAGAAGTACAGATGACATGCAGGTGGTAAGGGACAAGCCTATTGCTGGCAGGTACTTCGACAGAGTAGTTGCCCAAGTGCTGATTCTGATATGGCTTGATGACAGAGTACTCGCCCAAGTGCTGACTCTGTTATAGGTTGATGACTTTTCTGAAGTTTCACTCTGTCCCCAAAACCGGACCACTCTCGGGAACCACTTCTTACGAGCCTTCTCGTTATTTGCAAGCGCTCCTATACTGCAGTCCTTAGCCATTGAAGCCGTATATTCTCAATTAGATTTATAGGAGCAGAGAAGTGCTATAGCTTCCCAACGGTTTTTGGGATATAGGGTATACTGTCTGATTTTGAAATTATGAGCACGCAAAGTCTACTTTCCGAGGCAGGACAATTCCTATAAAGAGGTACGGTGACTCCGGCAGCTATCAAAGCCTCGGTCCTGTAGAAGGGACGCACTTTTCCGTGCTGTCGTCGTGAGAAGGAGCCATTGGATTGCAAGCTCCAGGTCCAGACACATTGCGCTCGAAGGGTCTCCGCAGGTCCTGATGAGGAGCGATGTGTTTAACCGGTTGTGGGCGAATAGAGCCAACCCTGTGGACAGATGTTCCACTCGCCCTTACTCGAAACAGTGAGATCATCATCAGCCCCGCTTTCTTGTCATGTGTTGAGAGCGGAGAGTATGAGAAGATAATTGAAGAGGGGCGGCGGCAGCGCGCAGTAAGTTCGTTTCCAGACGTCACACAGAAGCAATGCTATACTTGAAATCTTTAGTTCAGTTCTGTTGGTTGTGATTGAAAGAACGTAACACTACCAGCAGGGTCTATCAAGGACAAGAGCAACATTTCGAGAATAGACTAAAAACCAGGTAAGATATGTAGACAATCCATACCACACCTCGGATCGGGATCCGAGTAAGGAATCTGGAGACTTCTGATAGTCGGGTAAGGTAGCTAACCGTGGTAGTGGCTGGTATATCAACAGAGGTGTCAACCTTCTAAGTTACCTACTATATTGGCGATTTACCACCTTATTAAACGGGATGGAGCCCGCACGCAAAGCTCTTTTGAGTTGCGATTGTTGGGAACGGTTCAATGTATAGATATGCGAGCTTAGAGTGAAACGACAGCTATCGTAGTATTGAAAACCCGGGAGCGCTCATTGTTATGGATGGCTGCCAGCGATTTTGCATTCAGCCTGGGCACAATGCATGAGGATGCATACGAAGACACTTGACATATGTACGACATGAGAAAAAAAAGAAATCGTACAGGGGAATATTTACGCTGAAAGGTGCGGTTACATGTAGTGATCAGTGCAGTTTTGAGCGATGTTGGCTCCCTCGACACCCGATCGGCCCATCCAGGTTTCACATATTGTCCCACTTGGTATAGTCACCGGTTTCCTTGAGAGCGAAAATTTGGGCTCAATTGTCTTTGCTCGCTTCCACGGCCGAGGAATTATCCATGGAAAGAAGATGATGTTCGACAATGAATAATAGGACCTCATTGAGCCTTTTCATGTTCGCGTTATTTCACTAGAGTACCAGAGGAAAGCAACGCGAGCCGAGCCGCTAACACCTGCCGCCTACCTAGACAACGCGATTATGGAGAAAATCTTCGGTCGATGCTCTTGCACTATGGGTAGAAATGAGCAGAGGCTGTAAGCCTTGGGTAAAGAAAACTGGTTTACAACAGTATTCTAATGCATTGCGATTTGATGATAGAGGAGTTATAGGGAAAGTCAATTCAACGGCATGACTGGTGAGCGCCAACGATCTTTGAATTGATTTCTGATCGGAAGTATTGCAAACAATCCGGTTCAGTGGAATTCACTCAAATTTATGGTGTCTCGTCTTCCTGTCTTTGCATCATCTGATCTTCTAGCACTTGGCACGTCCATTTGTCTCATCTTACGCTCTCTGACCCCCTACTCCACCGCTTGTTTCCTTCTCTGAATTTCTTTCGTATGCTGGGGGCTGTTAAGAGCTGTTGCGCCGCTACTTTTTATGCTCTCCTATTCTCCTGTTTCCTGCCCAAGATCTTGTTCCGAGACTTTTCCTCCATTCGGGTGACTGGAAGGTATAGATCTTTTTCTGTAGCTCGAATCTGGTGGCCGAGGGAGTGACGACCTGCGGCGAATGTTGAAGAAAACCCTAAAGGAAAGCAAGCAAGATACGATGACCGCTGCAGGCATCAAATCATATCAGCTCTAGGATTTAGCGACGACCCTACGATGGCAGATAACTCACACACGCTTGCTTCGATCATTGACCAAAGGCCAAGCCAGACTACATCTACATGATGTGCAGAAGCGCTTGTCTCAACGACACGAACAATCGCAAAGACAACGTCAACTAAGCCGAGAAGAAAGATCCCGGCCAGACCAGTTTTCTGCTTTCGATCGATCCGTAAGTCCCATACGAGCCGGAGGGGAAGTGCCATGACTGCGAGAACGATCATTTAATGACGTCCTAGGAGAGAACGAGTGAGATACTGACTTAGGAAATCGCAGAGGATGTCGACCACTGTGGAGTAGTAAAGGCTAGCATTCGACACCGATATGTCTCTTCGCGTCTCGCAAGCGCCTGCAATTATGAGCTTGCTGTGTATGGTTTCTATGATTTGAGCCTCACCTAGGGTAAAATAAGTCGATATCGGATAGCAGGCGGCTAACTGTATAGCCCAGCAGCCGAAATAAGAAAGCAAAGTGAAGATGCACGCGACTGTCCACCAGATTAGGTGACCCGGGAGGTTTGCAAACAGCTTCTGATAGTACATCAAGAAGGACATCTTGACCGCCCATAAGCAAGTCCAGTATAGTACGATAATTGCAAATTGGAGCTTGAGGAAAAAGTGTGCTGATGGCCCGATATCTGGAGTAAAAGGCTCTTCTCCTTGGGATATCCTCCTGATCCGGAATATCGGTGAAGTGATGTAGTGATACATGGTGGCCATGGAAATAAGGATAGCAAGGGCGAAGCAAACGCAAGCATCGTTAGCGGAGACTCGGCCATGAACATGTCGGTTGATCAGTAGTCGACAAGCGACGAAGAAAATTGCGAGAGCAACAGCGGTCCACACGACTGCCTGTAGACGCAATGTAAGTAGAGCAAGGGTGGTTCTCATGCGCGAAACAGACCTGGAAGACTGTGGGAGTGAGGCCGCCAATTTTGGTCACCATTCTGAATTTAGAGACTTGCAGATTGGATACAAGGAAGGCATTGTGAGGGTTATATGTCCCTTGCTCCAACTTCATCCCTTGCGTGTGGTAACAACAGGTTTGCATTCCTGTGGCTATATCCTAAAAGTCCAATCTGTCCCATATAACGACACGCGATTTTCAGTACCTTCAACCTAGAATGTACCATCAACCACTCTCGTCATTGTTAGGGACAGTACTCCTTCTAAGCTTCTGTGAAGCTTGGGTCAACGCCCAGACAAGTGTCTGCACGAGACAGAATGTGAGCCGAACAGAGGATAGGATTCCATATGGACCCACCAGTTATGATTGCGTGGGTAGTTCTCAAAATTTCCCAGCCTGATAGCTAAGATGTTGCACTCGACAGTGTTATCGACTGAGATTCCGATTTGGCTCGCAAATTTCGTTCCCTAATTCGACCGTCTACAACGACCAGCAGAACGGTACCGATGGCTACTGGACTCAGCAGGAAGCGTCTATAACGCCAGCTTGCCGACTTGCGCCCAAGTCCACCGAAGATGTCTCGGTTGCTGTTGCAATACTCTCCCACTCTCTGTGCAAATTTGCGGTACGGGGAGGAGGTCACATGTCCTGGGCAGGCGCAGCGAACATTCAAGATGGAGTTACCATTGATTTGGGTTTGATGAAGGACGTGACCGTCTCACCAAATAGTACCACCATATCCGTTGGTAGTGGAGCACGATGGCAGGACGTTTACTCGAAGCTCGATGCAATGAATCTTTCGGTTGCTGGTGGTCGTGTGTATGATGTAGGGGTCGGAGGATTATTACTTGGAGGTGAAATGCTTCGTTAGTCTCTCCAGTCCTGTTTTCTAACTAACAAAAACCCCAGGTGGCAATTCATTCTTTGCGGCGCGGTACGGATTTGCCTGCGATAATGTCGCGAATTTCGAGGTCAGTTTATCTCTCGCAGTCAATCTTGTAATTAAGCTGACGCACTAAGATCATCTTGGACGGCGGCCGAGTCGTCAATGCCAATGCTCGCGAAAATTCGGACCTTTTCAAGGCGTTGAAGGGGGCTTCCAACAATCTTGGGATAGTGACACGATTTGACCTGAAAACTTTCCAACAGGGGAAGCTGTGGGGAGGGTTCATTATCTACCCATTCACAACTGCTACACGGCAACTGCAGAGTCTGCAAAGTTTCACCACAGCTTCAGGTGCTGGAGTTGATCCATTTGCGTCGCTTATCAATGCATTCATCTTTACCGCGGCAGGACCGAGCTTTATTGCAAACCAATATACCTATACTAAAGCCGAAGCATACCCTAAGATATTCGAGAATCTCACAAACATACAACCGCAATTACATAGTACCATGCGAATCACCAATCTGACAAACCTTACTATTGAGCTTGGTGCTGGTGAGTTGTCCTTATTCCATCACGGCCATATCAATCTTGTGGTCGAGGCTAATACTATCATGACCAGGTACCCCTAATGGATTTCGGTAAGCAGCCCTAACATATTCGTGATGGGCGAAGTCTCTCTCCTTACTAATTTTCAAAACCTAGCCAACTATTTGGGACAGCGACTTTTGCAAATGATGCAACATTATTTGCACATCTACTCACTCTTGCTGAAGCAGCATTTCTACCTGTCCAAATCGTCAATTCGTTTCAAGCTAGTTTTGTCTTGCAGCCGATCCCAAAGTCCATTACGAGTAAAGCCGCTCTGAATGGAGGCAACTCCCTCGGCCTAAAGCCGGAAGATGGGGACTTGGTTTGTATGTATCACTCCTCCTTACGGTCGCCGGTCAACAAGATAGACAGAGACTGATATCATAATCCTAGGGCTCGATCTCACCATACAATGGTCTGACGCCAAGGATGATGCAGCCATCAACGCCGCTACCGAATCGCTTCTGCGTCAAGCGATTCAGTACGCCCAGTCCCAAGGTCAATACAATGGATATCTGTATCTGAACTACGCCCTGCAGCAACAGGACCCTATCGCCGGATACGGAAGGGAGAATCAAGCCTTTTTACGTGCGATGTCCAAGAAGTATGATCCTCATGGGACCTTTCAGAAGCTGGTGCCAGGTGGTTTCAAATTGTATCGTAACGATTCGACGTGCTGTTGAGAGCAAAAGCCCATATATACTCGCACTGTTCCGTGGGTTCATTTGTGAGCAATCTAGGTTCAATTAAAGCTAAGTGGGGTCCTCCAGAAGTGCGCAAGTTACAAGGGAATCCAAGACCCTGAACGGAGCCAAGCATTTCAATTTGCGTCATCTATAGTTATAGGGGTTAAATTCATCACCATGTGAATAAATCCTCACAGCCGCAGAAGTAATTGGGGGGATGGATTTGCGCGCTTCCCCATGTGCTGCTGCCTTGTTTATCCAATGGACCATAGTGGAAATATGTTATACGACATTTTAGGAGGAACAGTCTGTGAACTTGCTCAGTAGCTCGTCATCACATACTCAAAAGTCTTTTGGCGTGAAAGTCCATTCCACGGTCATGCCTAAGTACCTACCTAGCCAACAGAAGATCTATTAATATTAGGGTCTGAGCCTCTGAGGTTTCGCGCATCTACGTATGCTAAGCCCAGCTGGGGCTTAGCGTGTTACGCATGCTCGGCAATTATTACTTGCCTTAGCTCCGATCTAATACCCGAGATTTCTTGACCACAAATTCCCACCTTTCCACCTTCACATCCTGCGAAACAACATCTTTCTTGTCTCTTGACACTATCTAAACTTCACGACTGGAGGCGGAATAGCACCGACAAATACATACCTTCCTAGACGACATGGATTTACTACAGAAGAAGCTCTGTACGAGAAATTCTTCAGGGAGATGTCGCTAGTATTTGCTTGAACCATCCCACGGAGGGTATCCCTCCACCGAGCTGTACCCCCTTCTGTTGCTCTCATCGTTGTCTTTCTACCAAAATGAATCCCGAACTCCAGCAGAAAATCATCACCCGTCATGGCCACCTTGTCTCCCACTCAGACTCCCCATCCCATGTCAGCAATCCTGGTACCCCGAGCATGGAGAACAGTGGACCTCCTTCTCCTACCAGTGGACCAATGGTCAACTTTGCAGAAGTAGTTCCTGGTCTATATCGCAGTAGCTTCCCAAGAAGCGGTAACTTCGAGCACCTGCAGTCCCTTGGCTTGAAAACTATCCTGTGCGGGCTCCAACCAGTTCAGAAAACCAGAAGTTCAAGCTGATCACTTCTAGCACCCTGGTTGGAGAGGATTATCCTGCTGAGAATGTCGAGTTTATGGAGGGGAACGGCATCCAGCATTTCCAAATTCCTATCCCAGCGCACAAGGATCCGTCAATTGTCATTCCTCCCGAAAGTATTGCCAAGGCTCTCAAGATCATGTCGGATCCGTCTAAATATCCTCTATTAGTGCATTGCAATAAGGGGAAGGTAACGCATCGAGTTTTGGCATGCTGTTGCTGGCAATGCTAATAGATCTCTTAGCACCGGACTGGGTGTATTATGGCGTGCTATCGGAAGATCTACCATGACTGGAAAATCGACGCTATACTTACAGAGTGGGTACTACAACATTATACTTCCTATTCAGATTTTTGCTAACAGATGTAGGTATCGCAAGTATGCAGGCAGCAAATGGCGAACCCTGGATGTAGCTTTCATCAGTCGATTCGAACCAGAAGAGGTGATAGCTATAGTTGAAGCCACGAAAGGTATCCCAATTCCGGCTACCAAGCGGCCATCACTTTCAACGGTGCCATTTCCAACGCCGCCAGCATCGGACGGATATGAGTGGGAAGAAGATTGATACGTTGAGTTCGCTATTGGAAAACCCATCGAAGACACGAGGTTATATTGCTGTTATTATTTGGTGTGGCATTACTGAATACCCCAACATCGCATTGGTCTACTCGATCACGATACCAGTCTTGTATTTGGCATTCGAAAAGTTAGGATACATATGATTAGTTATGCGTAATGCCCAACAGGCAACACAAAATTTTTACCAGTCGACAGGATAATAAGCCAGTTTCTTCTCTTCTGTCGCTCTACCTTGCTTAAATAGTTTCTACTCACAGGCTTTGGAAAATATGCAAGATTCATTTTTTCCGTTTGCTTCTACACAATCTCTCACTATAGAACATTGACCAACACAATTGACATTAACCACATGCCGACATACTGATTTCTACTGACGGACCAACTACGACGATCAAACTAACAACTACTCTTCTACCACCGTGGTACCATTGTTTCCCCCCCCAAGGCTTCACGCATGGGTTAAAGAAAGAGTCGCTTTCATTTTCAAGTCAAGTGCCACTCATCCAGTGAACTGTTTCCCCACACAGCCAACTTCCGAAATTCCTTCAATCTCCACCCAAAAAAGCGATTTCTCGCATAGCGCTTTTAATAATTATTTCGGAAGAGCCAGGGGTATAAATTTTCTCCATTTCCCTAATTCTTCCGTCAACTTCTCACTTCTTTCAGCTATGTACGTACCTCATCATCCCCTCAAGCAACCCTCTTCCACACCCGTCATCAAAATCCCCACCTAAAATCCCATTACCACAAAAAGCATATCCATTCAACTATCGCAGACATCCCAGTTCTCACCCAACCCTACAACCCCCCTTTCCCCTCCCCATCACATCCCCTCCTTCTCCCTCCCCCACAAAACAAGCTCTCAAACATCCCAACAGCAACCCTCGCATACAGATCGATGCAGGAGCTGCATCCGGCAATGTAGTGCCCGCAGTACCAGCACCAGCCGCCTGCGTTGGGGATGTTGCATTGGCAGCAGCGCGTCATTCTTTATTTTTTATTTTTTATCTATTTTATTTTTGGGTTTGTCTAGGATTTGCTGGGGATTGAGATTGAGATTGGGGGGTTTGATAGTGGGCGGTGGTGTGCGTACGAGGGTTGGGAGCTGTGGTATGGGTGAATGCTCAAACTGCTGAGATTGAGATCTGGCAAAAATGAGATGGGCAAATGGGGGTGTTTATATGCACCCTGAAATACAGCCGTGGGAAAGCGAGTAGAGAGGACGTTGTCGTTGTTCTTGCGTGTTTGTTTGGCTTTGTCGGAGACAATAGTGGATTATGAGGGTTTTGAAAGGCTTCTAGCGGTGAAACGAAAAGGTTGTTTGTTTGTTCAGAATGGTCGGGGAGGAATGGGAGTATGGGAGTGTGAGTTTGATGAAGAAAATACTATTTCTTCCGGAGATAATTGACAGGCGGCCAAGGCATCAGCTACTTCTACTCCCCGAGCACGCTCTCGTAGGGAAACGACACTCTTATCGACCTCATGTCCCAAGTCTCCCTCTCGCACCCCGCCCCAGTGTCTCAAGCTGAAAGTCCCAGCCAGCGATGTCTTGATCGGGAAATTCAGCACTTCTGCCTGAAGCAACCAACATCCCATCTCGAAGCTCGCAGATCCATCCCTCGATCTGCTCGCAGCCACGGGTTTTGAAGCTCTTTCGAGAAGATGGAGAATTCGCATCGACTGCTCAAATCAACACTGCCTGGTCGAACATCTCCATGCCTCGTCCCTACCTACATTGAACTTACGCATTCTATTCCTCCCCCATGTTCGAAAGCCCTCAGAGCTTCTTTTCAAGCCCAAAGACGTTCCTAGCGGTAATAGCCTATCTTTGAGAGGGAAGGTCACGTTTTCTCAGTTACGGGTGTGAGCGGAGTTTTTGGGGCTCAGCTTACATTGTTTGATGATTCTGCAAGCTGGTGGTGAAAGAGGGGAGTATGGGCGATGGGGAAGGGTGCGCACGTGTGGTGGAGGTTGGTTGGTTGGTTGGAAAGTATTGTTGGTGAATTGGATCATTAGATTCGAGGAGTGAGGAATGTGATGATCGGCTTTGGCTTAGCTGGGTTACAATCTTCGGGTTATTGTTCTTGTGATTCTTTCCCCTTTGCTTTTTACAAGAGAAGACTTATATATTTCGTCTCTTTGGAAATCCTGCATGACTCTTCTTTTATCATCATCATTCCCAATTTCTTTCCCAACCTCACCGTCATTATTGCTGGTATTGATACCATTTGTCGCAACTTGTCAAGCCACTCGGCTGTTTTTCGAATACACCGGACGTGGCCTTGATCAGATATGTATACCAACAATCCAAACATTATTAGCATCTTCATACATGCTTTCTCCCGACTTTTAATCGCTCGTCCTTCAGCTCTCTCCTCTTCAACCCCCGTTTCAACTTCTCTAAACCTTCGCTCTCTTTTTATGCACTTCTTTTTCCATCTCTTATCTTTTTATAATGCTTTTTTACTAGATTTCTTCTCTCTTTTTTTTTTTGGAACTGAGGGACGAGGATGCGAGAAGAGGCTTGGATGATGAGAGCAGAAGTACGATGAAAATTACGTGAGGGGGTGCAAGAGGTTTAGGAGAGATAAAGAGAAGAGATAGACGAATAAACCAGAGACGGGATATGGTTCTCTTCTCTTCATACTATCCTTTCTCTTCCCCCCTTTGACCTCCCCCTCCACCACCCGCTCCCCCTTCTCCGAGCCCCACTCCCTTCACACAAAACCCTACCCCATTCTACCCCCTCCCCCCCCATCCCTCACCCCTTCTAACCCTCTCCCTCCCTCCCTCCCCCCTCCCTTATCAACATCCACAAAACAACCAACCAAAAAAAACCCCCCAAAAAACCCCCAACACCACCACCCAACACCCCACCCCCCCCCCCCCCCCCCCCCCCCCCCCCCGACCCGCGCGCGCGCGG
>JAABUL010002819.1_pt1 | contig 27664 bp, 43 predicted proteins | sample 5559151 | NCBI WGS metagenome assembly JAABUL01 (sample SAMN10711876, study PRJNA513368) | rock metagenome | isolation source: Antarctica rocks | place: Antarctica: Victoria Land, Pudding Butte sud | reverse complement strand
GACTGCACATTGGGTTTTGCGGGCTTGCTGCGCGTTCCTGATATTGGTGGCAGCTGGTATCCAGATGTCTCAATGGCGGCCACAAGCGGCACAGGTGGCGCGTGATACAATTAAGGTGTGCTCATGCTTGCTGGTGCTTTCCATCGCGGTGCCAGGTTTGAAGTTCACATTTCTTGTTATGCCTGCATGCCTCCGCAGGGCGTTTGCGGATTTCTATTCGCGGGCGCAGGGCTTCAACGACGTCTTCGGCATCCATGCTTCGTCCGTCCACATCGATCCTAGGTGGTCTGTAGCCATGGCGGCAGCCTACGACGAGGCAACGTTGCGTGCGGCGGCGGGGGCGGCATGTGTAAAGGAGGTCTACGAGTACCAGGCAAGCAAGTCCTCTTGTGTGCCAATTTGGGTCAACAAGAGTTCCTGAGTGTCTCGCCAACCAACACTCAACTGGTCGTTGTTGCTCATGCTTGGTACATTGCGTGATCGAAGCACTGTAGTATCTTCATCGTTGTGCTCACGTTTTGTATCTTGACATTTCACTGCAAGCAACGTTTATCTGCCGCCTTGCTTGACTCTGCAGTTGGAGCTGCCGCTGTGCGAGTGGACCGTCATCAACGACGCCTACAAGGATGAAGCCAACGAGTGGACGCTGCGCAACGGCCTGGGCCCGCTTCATCGCGCAGAGCTCAGCCGCGAAGACGCCGCCTGCATGGCGCTGGAGTTGGGCGACAAGCTGCAGGGCACCCCCAAGGTCCAGATCATGGTGCAGCGCCACGGCAACATCATCGTCGTCCCACCGGGCTTCCCTCACCACGTGCGCCTTGAGGCCTTAAACTTTCCTGGGAAAGCCTCGAATATTTCAGAGCGCTTGCCTTCACAGATGTCAAACGCTGCCTGCCATCAGGCGCCTTCCCTGTATCTGACTGCCTGCCGCAATTCGATTGCCTTGTGCAGTTCAACTTAGCTTGCTTGTCATCCATGACGATGATCTCAGGCTGAGTGCATGATGGCAGGCGTCGTCAGCACTGTCCTTTTGTTGCAATTGATCCATGCAGGTCCCACCAGTTCACTTCTTGCTGCCGAACTCGGACCGTGTCGACGAATTACGGTGTTGGTTGCAGGTGCGCAATCTGCAACCGGTGTGCAAATATACCGCGGACGTGGCATTTGCGCACGGGCTGCCGCTCATCGCGGAGGCGCGGCGGGCCGTCCAGGGAGGGTGCTTCCAGGGGCACACCTGCCCCGACTCCATGGATATGCAGGGCACAGTGATGGCGGCGATCGTCAACTGCACGCAAGGGTGCCGCCTGAAGTAGGCGGCACGCTTCTGGTCACAGGATTGCTGCGTCTGGCAGACGTGCCAACAATGTACATGTGGTGCCGTGGGGACAGCCTCGCAGTGATTCTCCACCCTGATTGCACTGCCGTCCGTGATTTGTGAACGTAATGATTGTGACAGCGCCGGGTTGCCATGATTTTTGCAATCGTGAACCACAATGCCGCTGCCGCATTGGACACTACCTTTAAATGAGAAGGAATCGCACACACAAACAAAACCCTTCTTCATGACCATGCAAAATTAGTGCTTCTCATAGAACTTGCCATCACGGTGCAGCACCACCCACTTTTGCGAGTCGGTGGGGTGATCCACCACAATGATCGGGGTCGGCGCCACCATGTTACCGCGTGTGTATGGCAGCGGTTGCACTGGCAAATGCATTCGAGACCATCTCTGAACCCGCCCATGGGAGAAATTTGATTGCCAACGATTCGTGGAGAAGGTCACCCGCCCCTTTCGAATCTCCTTTCAAGGAGCGGACACGTGCGTCACAAGGCAACTTGTCCCGAGGGGCAGCGCCCTTTGTTGCCCGAGAGCCCTTTCGAACCTCCTTTCAAGGGGCGGACACCTGTGTTACTTGGCAACTACCAACTGCTTCTTCTCCACCTTCTTCTTCAAACTCCAAGCCTGCCTACAATCAAACGAATTGTTCTCAGCCGCTAGTAAGGCAATCAGCAGGCACACGTGTTCACCATGGTGCAGTTGGATGATTACCCTGGTACCTACAGCCACTAGTCCGCACCACGGTGCCAGCCCATGGTGCACCAAGCTGCACTCTGCGGTTCACCACAAAACCAGGGTATACCGTGGTAGCCCATGGTTTATCGCCGTGGTAAAGTGGGTTTTTCCCGTGTAGAGATGCAGCAACTGTTCCAAGGCATACCTCCCAGACGCACTCACGGATGCGCGTGCTGCCCGCTTTCTTCAACTGCAGCTTGGCGGTCGGGATGTCGGTGGTGGTGTCGTCCACACTGTAGATAACCACGACTTTGTCTTCAAAGATGCGCCGCTCTTCGTCCGCCTTCTCCCATCCTGCAGGCTCATGGCAGATAAGGTGATGGCCATGAAGGACTTTTCCGGCTCTGATCAGATAACGGTGTGCTTTCTACAGGGACGAGGTTGTTTCGATCTCGCTCACCCTGATACGTGAAGAAGGCGGCGGTTCCCAATCCGCCCATCATGAACGGCGGGAGGCTGACGGGGTTCGACAGAAAGTCGATGGTTCCGTATTTCCGGTAAGCGAGCACGAAGTCCAGGCAGACAAAGGCGAGAAGCCCTGCAGAGCGGTTATCCGCCCTTTCCTGTGCGATGCGAAAGCGCGTGCCTGCCTCGAGGGCCGTTTTTATGAGCACCTGCATTGCCGGCAGTGCATGCACGAGGTGCTTCATCAGTCGCATTTCAAAATCCTCGCACCATCAGCAGTTCGCATGGAAGACTGCAAGGAGCGGCACGCATGTCATGACACACCTGTCTGGCCTTGTTTGACAGACTCGCCGAAAGGACGGGGTTGAAGCGAGCCTGAAATGACCAGAACATGTCAGTAACAACACATCACCTCGTTGATCAAAAGTGCAAGACTGTTCCGATCAGACCAGTGCAAGCACTGCCCGTCATGGTGCTGTGTGGCATCAGCAGGTGCACTGGCGCACGCAGTCGTGCGAGATGCAAGAAAGCTACATACAGCAGGATGAAACGATCCTGGAGTCATGTTCGTAAAGCTGCGAGCGTGCTTGTGCTGCTTTGATATTCCTCGCCAAGCTCAAATTCGTCTGCAAGTTCACAAACCCACCGACCTGCACGCGCGGCAGTGCATGCTGCTGCAGCAGCAGCTTGCCGTAGTGCGGGCGGATGAGCTTTGCCAGGCCCTTGCCCAGGCCGCGCGGCACATCGAGTCCAGCTGACTGCAGCATGCCGATCGGTGCTGCCGTCCTCAGTTTCACAGCACGGCAGCACGAAGCCGCCCGCGGCAGTGATACGAGCTACCAGATGACCCTTCTGCTGGCTTGATGCAGCACAAGTAGCAAAGTCCAGTAGCAAGTGGGCGGCACAGCAAGCTGCACTTGGCCCAGTTCGAGTTTCGGAAGCATGGGTTGGTCAAATTAGCCACGATTAGCGTTTCTGGGTTCGAGCGTGAACTAGCAAATGGATGCTGAATGCCGAATGGGAGGTCAGGAAAGGCTGTGGCATTGAGATAGGCAGAAATCGGAAAGCAGCAGGAGGCAGCCCCCCGATGAAGGCACTAATAGTACCCGGCTTGCAGCAGTGCACGCGTGTAATGGCAGACTGACACCGCGCATGAGGTGGAAAAGCAGCCATGGCGAGAGTGCAACACGGCCAGCGAAAACAGCAGTTGCAACACAGCGGCGGCTGAGCGCGCGGTCAAGCTGGCTGTCAGGACAGCGGTGCAGAATTTGCAGGTAGACCTCCTCATCGAAGTGGCTGTCGGAAGGAACATCAGCCAGCATGCCTCTGTGTGCCCGGCGGTGGCAGGTGTATCGCGACCAAGGCATTGGCAGCCTGCCCAATGTAACCCTTGCCATTGCGGAGGTGGCGTATCATGTAGACCACCCGCCCGCCGGTTTCCGCGGTTCACACGTCAGCCACCTTTATCTGTTTACGCTTGCGTTTTTTGGTGTCATGTGTGGCGGGCGCAGCGGGTGCGGCCGGGGCGGGGGCGGCGGTGGACGCGCGGCGCTTCTCCGCCAACGGCTGACGCGCGGCAGCGCGCGCGGCGCGCAGCTCGTGCAGGGCCGCCTGCAGAAGGCAGGCGAGTCAGCAAGGTGGCTGAGAAACGACAACCAAATGCACCTTCATGCAGCGAGATGAGACAGACAAGTAGCGGTGGGGCTTGGTGGTGCTGGGCGCTCTGAAAAGTGGGCGGCTGGGGGCACACCTCCTTAGCGGCGCTGGCCTAAACCCTAAACCCTAACTGACAGGGTGCACGCGGCGGGTGGTGTCGGGCTGCGCCTTGCTGTTCTTGGGCGCCTTCGCCTTCTTCTTGGAGGGCTTGCGCGCAGGGGTCTCGAGCTTGACGGCGACAAGCACGGTCGCAGGCTCTGGCCACTGCTGCGCCTCCTACAGACATTGTAGAGGCACTTCATGTGTAGATGCAGGGCACGCGTCGCGGCGGCGGCGGTGAGGCCCAATGGTGTTTCCGTTGCAGCGGCAAACTTCAGAGGTCGGCGGTGCATGCAGGGGGTGGGTTGGTGGCAGGAAGCCGCACCAAGGGCGGTGGCGGCGACGGCGACGGAGATACGGACGGTGAGGCGGAAGGTGACGACACGGCGCGGTGGGCGCGGCGGCGCAATAGCTGCGGCACAACAATGAGGCTTGGGCCACTGTGGAAACTGCCTGAACAGGGGCTATCATTGCTGAGCGTATGTGCTAGCACAACAGCTGGTTCATAGCAAAGCGCCCACCCCCGGCTTGCCATCGTCGTCGAAGGAGGAGTCCTCCAGCACCATGACGTCGCCCTAAACCCTAAAACCTTCCTGTCTATGCTCAGGTGGAGGGCCTGGCGCCGGCGATGTCGACGCCGTCCGCGGCCAGCATGCTATCGGCTCGCAGTGTGCTGACGAAATTGTGCACTATGGAGCGCGGCTTCAGCAGCCGCACCGACGCGACCTTCTACTCCGCGTGCGAGGGGCCGCTCAGTAGGTGTTTTGGCGGCGTTCGCAAACCGTACCCTCTGCGCACTGGAGCTGGCGCCCCTTGAGTTGTAGCCAGTTACAGCGTGTCGGCATGGCGCACCAGGTGCGCCAGGCAGCCTGCAGGCAGGTGTTCCCACAGGCGCATGCTGCAAACCTCTTCGTGAGCTGCATATGCCTCGTTCACATTGCAATCTTGTGCGCTGACAGCACGTGTGGACAGCATCTCATCTGTGGCATGCACTAAAGTGACCCCTGCTCTGATGCACCTTTGCCCCAGCGATCCATGGTTGGTTTCTTGGGACGTGCATGAACAAGGTAGCGTACGCGGTGGCTGTGGGGCCGCAAGCAGGTCATCGGAAACAAGCCTTCCGGCATCAAATAGCCAGACGTGGGAGCAATGGGCAGGAGAACGACAGAGGTTATTTACGGCCAAACAGAAATTGGGACGGATGACTGGGCGGCGAAGTGGTTTGTGGTGGCAGCTGCAACAGTGGGACAGCGATCACCGGGAGAGTGGAGGTGGCTTAAACTTCCCCCAGGTTTTTAAGATGATACTCCCCCAGGTTTTTAAGATGATACTTGTGCACGAACCTGAGATCTGCACAAAGCATCGTTGTCCATGGCCCAAGTGAAGTGCAGCAGTCGCCGACTACGGATGTCAAACGGCGTTTGACATCCGTAGCACTGCCTGGCAACAAAGAAACAGACATCAGCGGCGCTGTGCCACACCACAGAATTACACAACATTGGAGCACTGTCCAAACATGATGCAGCCGCCAAGAATCTCTCTTGGAACCACGAGCGGCGCACACTTCACCATGCTACTGTCAGCAGGCCTGGGCGCAGCTTGACCGATGAACGACACTAGTCGGTTTCAAAGCTCCGTCTGGCACCTGCCTGCTATCTAGTGCTGTTCATCCTTGTCAAACCCCCACGAACCGGTCACTAGGGGTGAAATCCCTAGGGGCGAAATCCCTTCGCCCTCTCCTGCAGCTGAGAGGCTGTGATGGGGTCAGGCATTTTTTTCAGCAAGTCATCATCCTCACGCAGACAGAGGTACCGGCCCACCATCGACGTGAGTCCGACCGTATACACGTCATGCCCGGCCTGCTGCGCAGATGTTGTCACCCGCCGCAGCAGCTGCAGTGTTGCCGAGGACGCGGTCGCCGATGAGGCAGCTACCGACGATCGGAGCCTGGCCGCCCAGGACTGCACTGATGATGCCGCCGCAGCAGGCATGGCGTCTGTCTGGGCGCTGGCGGCTGGACCCTGCTGCCGGTCTGATGCCGCCTTGCCGCCGGCGGGCGCGAGCGCCGAGCCCGCCAACCATCTCTCGCTGCGCGAAGGCACGCTACTGCCAGGCTCAAACGACGGGGCGTCGCAAGACAGGTTTGCTGCAGCAGGCCGCTGTGCGCCACCGGCAGCGGTCCCCACTGCCGCATCCGCATTCAGCACTGCCGCGGGCAGAGCTGCTGCCGCCTCCTGTTTCGCCGTCGACGGCGCTGCTTGCTGCCGAGGAGCCTCCAAGGCCGGGAACAGCGGCTGCTGCTGCTTAGCCGTCAGAGGCGACAGCAGCGCCTCTTTGCAGGGCGCTCGAACCACTCACCTGATCGCACCGCAGAAGCCGCGGCGACGAGGCACAGGAACGCTGCAGCGAAGAGAAAAGACCTCTGTGAAGTCATGATGCCGAGTTGGTGTAAAATTGACGCGGCCGGATGAAGTGGCAGACGCTGGTGGATCCGGCAACCCTTGACACACGGGATTCTGCAGGTTCTCCTGCGGCTCCGGTCCCCTGATCCCTCTCACGTTTTTCGGAATGAACTGAAGCAGTCGAGTGCCAGTGTGCACTTTGCTCGCCGCATGAGTGCTGCAACACAGCGCTGACGGGATCGCGCTGCCGCGGAGGGACGGAGGCTGTCGGCTTGCGCAAGCATGCACCAGTAGCCCTCGAGGTCGGTGCGGTGCCGACTCCTATCTGCACTCTACACTCTCCACAGGCGGCGAAAGTCCTCGAAACCTGCCATGTAGGTACAGAACCTCTTGAAAAATAGTCCAGAGCGGTCGCGCGGCATGCGCCTGCACGGGCCGCCGGCCGGATAAGTTTATCGTGTCGACACGACCTGCTCACACGTCGTTGCCTCGCCGTGGCACTTGCTCCAGAGGGGCTCTGGGGTCATGGTTGCAAATTATGACTCCAGCGCCGGCCTGCATGGGCCAGAGATTGGACCGTTCACAGCCGCCCCCAAATTATGTCAAAGTCGTGTGCATTACATACACGTTCGCACGTGCGCACCTTCCTGTGCTTCAGCACATTTATTTGAGTTTTCCGAAATCAGGTGACGAGCAGTTCGAAGGCGACGCACCAGGCTACTTTGTTGTGCCTGGTGACCTGGTGAGCTCATTTCTCCCCGTTGAGCTGAATTCGAAGGCCCTGCTCTGGATCTGCACTTGTGCGTGTGGCACACTGCTGCTTCTGAAATGCAAGTGCTGCACGCAGACCATCGCCATCATCGACCCTGTAACTCAGACGACTGTCAAGAACATCACGGAGTTCAATGGCACAGCGCTGCTCGGCCCGAACGGCACCACACCCCGCAAGTGCGCCGCTGCTGCTTTTTTGAACAAGCGGCAGTTTCTGGCATGTGTGTAAATCTAGTACATCCGCAGCTGCTGCTCACCCTCCACCGCAGCTTGGGCCACATCAATGCCGCCGCACAGCTGGCATGCATTCTCCGGCAGACAAGTCGTCTGCGCTGCCAGGCGATGGGCCAGACCCATTCTGCCATATCGCCACTGCTGTGATGCCAGCTTGATTCTTGGACTGGCAGGTGGGGCGACGCGATCTACGCTGAAGACCCGAGCAACGACCGCTTTTACATGTTCATCAACGAGAAGTCACTTTGGTCCTTCAGATGTGGTGCGGGAGCTCAGCCGCATGCCGATGTTGAGCGCATGCCGGTGTCCAGCGCTTGCATCAAGCTGCACTGGCAGTGTCGTGCTCGTCGATGTGGTGTCTCCAAGAGGCAGGCAAGCGTGACTGTTGGTGCAGAATGTCTTCTGCGGCACTCCCGCCGTGTCGTGCACATTTGATCTGGTGGCACCAAGAGGCAAGCAAGCAGGCATGAGCATCTACGTGCTGAACCCTGAACCCTACTGTCGCAGGTGGATGTCTACACCGATGATGACGGCTCCACCTACTCTCACGTCACCGTCGTCGACACCGTACAGCAGGAGGCACGCTCTCCGTGTTGCTCACGTCCCGTTTTTGCGCAAACCTGAGCAATATCCGGCTCGTTTCAGAGCGCTCAACACGCTAATTATCAATAATGCCGCGAAAGAAGGCCGGCAACTTTCAACCCGGTTTGCACTTGCGTGCAGATCGTTGCGCGCGTGCGCGCCGGGCCCGCGCTGGTGCACGGCTACAGTGTATTCGAGCAGAACGAGGTACAGTACATACATGTTTGAATCCGTACACGAAGTCATCCTGGTGCAATGTTGCGAACTCGCCTGAGTACACATTCGAAATTTATCCTTCTTGGAGGGAAGGCGCCTTGCTGCCCGTTGTCCGCATCCGCCGCTTTGAGCCGCTTAGGCCTAACCCTAAACCCTATTCCATACGCCCATTCGCAAAGGACCTCTGGGCTTTCACGATCTCGAGGCTGAGTGCGGATCGCTGCGTGTGCTGCGCAGTACTGGGCGCACAGCGATGCGGAGGGACAGTTTTATGTCATCGCCCTGGACGAGGCCGGCGCCCTCGCATCCCAGCCCGTCAAGGTGCGTTCGATATATCCATTTGCGGTCTTCCGTCAATTTCAAGAGTCCTTTCACATTTTCAATGGGCGCTTTAGCTTCGCAGCCAGTCAACGGTTATGCGTGCCCCATTCACCAGATTATATGGAACCACGCAATATGCATCGTACATGGAGAGTTCTCGCATTCGAGCCGTGTTCTGCAGGATAGAGACGGCATAGCGCTTGTACCACTCGAATAGCGCATGCTGATATTTCGATTGTCAACCCATTTTCATATCCGGATTTGCTGTCGCATCCTGGTTTCTGCAGGCGTTCTTCGACGAGCCAGGCCACGGCAAGCTCCTGGTCGACGACCGCATCTACCCAAGGGCGTACGCCACCAACGTCAACCAGCAGTATGTCTTCGAGGTGCGTAAAGAGTTGCTTTTTCGGGAGCAGGACTGCAAAGTGAAGCAGATGGAACAACTTCAATTCCACAGGATATAACTAGACTGACATCAACCAGAAATGCATCTCCGAGGTGCGCATGCGCACCTCGGAGATGCATTTCTGCCAGTGGGAGCAGTGGTTTTAGTAAAGCAGTCTTTCGGTTTTAGTAAGTGTCTTAGTAAGTGTCTTAGCGGTTTTAGTAAAGCAGTCTTTCGGTAAAGCAGTCTTTCGGTCAGTTTAGTAAAACAGTCTTTCGGATCGGAAGGCGCCACCAGCATGTTTGTGTTCGCGACACAGAGATCAAGGCGATGCGGGCTGTCGAAAGGCGACAGTTTGTGTACTGCTTTTGCGAGGGGTGGCTGTGGGCCTCCTGCTTCCCAGTAGTGGCTGCCGAGGCGCTGACCCTCCCTCGGCACATGGCACGCGCCTAATCACCTTGACCTGGCCCCAACGCGACCAGACACTCTGCGGGGTCGCCGAAGCTTGATCACATCTCGTCTCCACGTGCGCAGATCGACCTGGAGTCGCGCCAACTAAACAACTCCTACTCCTTCGCCGAGCAGCTGGCCAACGCAAGCAGCTGCCCCGGGACGCACTCCATCGCCTTCTCCAAGATCAACCTGCAGTGCGCACTTCCTCAGATTCATTTCTGTGTTGAGAGCAGTCGAGAGCAATCGAAGAACCTCGAGGAATCTCTGCACTAATGTCAGCCCGGGACGCACTCTATCGGCTTCTCCAAGATCGATCCGCAGTGCGCGCCATCTCTGCTGATAACAGCAAATGGAAAGTTACTTTCAGCTGCATGAGTCATGCTGGTCGACCCGTGGACGCACTCCACCATCGATTTAAAGATCAACCTGCAGATCCCTAGATCAACCTGCATATATCACCCTTGAGGCAACTTGATCCCTGTCCTTGAAATGTTTAGCCCTGCCACGTGTGAGTAGCAGAGCCAGGAGACTGTCCGTGTGTTTTGTTGCTGATATGAATGTGTTCCACCTTCAAGCACCTTGTGCACCCCTGGGCAGACGATGGCAGGAATTAGGCGCATCTGCACGAGTGCCCATTATTTTGAGATTGACGCTCCTGTCGCATCGCTTTCCGCAGCCTGTACATCGAATGCACCGGCAACGGCGGCTTCCTCGAGTGGGACACCGTCTCCAACACGGCGAGTCGTCTTTCCAATTTCAAATGCCCTTCATGTTTTGGTGCCATGCCAGGACAGGTATTGTGCCCGACTGCTTGATGTTTTCGATAGCCGCAGCACCGCCGATTCAGATGCAGGCAGCGCGTCTGCCTGCCTGCGGCAAATGGAGCCGGCGCAATCGGTATTTCTCCCATTCATCGGTTCTGTGAGGCACTGCCGCATCGGTGGAGCAATGGAACTAGACCTTCGACGCCAAATGCCGCTTTGCCACGCCGCCGGCAAGGGACAGAACAGATTACACCTCATGTCTACTTTCTAACACTGCGATCCACAAGTTGACGAGCTATCCTTCCTGTGCCGAAGCTGGTCAAGGAGTGAAAAATAACAGACGTTTGGCGCTGTCCACTCCACCCACTTTGCCAACAGATGCAGGAATTAAGTCATTTCCCCGTACGTTTATTGCAATCATTCATTCACAACCGTCCTTCGCTGTGCTGCAGCTGGTCAAGGAGTGGAACCAGACTTTTGGCGCTGTCTACTCCACCCACGACGCCGACAGCCAGTACGTACTGGTGTCCGACGCCACCAACAATCGTGCCGTCATCTTCCAGCCCGACGGTGAGTCGAATCAAAATGCTCCATCAAATCCGCTTTGAGATCACGGTAATTCGGAGAGCGTTCTCGGGTTCGACGCGGAACAATAAACGCGCCGTCATCTTCCAGCCCAGCGGCGAGTCTTGAAGGGTAACCTGTCAATACTGCAGTGAACACTATACATACCTTGACTCATCCTGGTCTCCCAACGCCACCAGCAACCGCGCCGTCATCTTGCGGCCCGACAAGATACCGCAATTCTGAACCTGTTTCACCACACCAAACTGTAGTGAAGGGTCTGATCTGATTTACTGTTGAATTACCGTAATGCGGAGCGGTCTGGTGTCTGACGCCACCAGCAACCGTGCCGTCATCTTCCAGCCCGGCGGTGCGCCCCTGAATATTGGAAACCCTAAACCCTAAAGGTTTCAATATCTCACCTCTTCCTCATCTCAAGACACCCTCGTCTCCGATGCCACCGGCGACCGCACCGCCCTCTTCCAGCCCGATGGTCATTCTCGGAGTGTCTGATCTTGGGATCACTGTAGTGATATACCACAGTTTACCTTGATTCATCTAGAACGTTCTGGTACCTGACGCCACCACCGATCGCTCCGTCATCATCCAGCCAGGCGGTGTGCGTCTGCAGCCTTGCGTTGATCGAGTGCGAGACCCCTGGGCTGATTCATGCGAGACCCCGGACTCTGCCTGCCGTCGCAAACTCGTGCGTTCGTTATGTGCCAGCCGACGCCGCATGGCTTTGGACCTGCTGCCACGCTGCTGTGCGCACTGGCTGCGCTGCCGTGTTGCACGGTGCTACCCACATCACGTCTCGCATAGTGCAGCCTCAAGGGGAAGCTGGGCAGTCCCTGTGCTGTTGGTTCAATGCGCCCCGTGTTGCCGTGCCTGCAGCTACGGGCGCAGCCAGCACGCTCAAGTACCAGGTCCCTGTTGCGGGCAATCCGGGCCACCCGCTGTTCTATCCCAAAAACGCCGCCGACAACGAAACCACCTTCTCGGTGAACCCCCTTGACGGTTCCTCCTTCATTCATTACGCGCTGCCGCTGCAGTGAAATGCGGCGCGGCAATACCATTGCGCCAATCATGTGGGCGCAGGCCGTCTGTGCCTCAGCATGTGCTCCCCGAACTTTGGTACGCGTGTCTGTGTCCACAGCGTCTGTCGGCTGGAGACCACAGGGCAGGCCTTGCTCCGTTTGACCAGGGGGACTGTTCTGAGCGAGTGAAAGTCGTTATTGTGTCGCAGGAGTACCTGGTCTTCTTCCCGCTGACGCGCAACACCAACAAGGCCAACATCGCTGCAGGCGGGTTTGTCGAACTCATTGCTGCCGTGCACAACCCTGCACCTGCACCCTGTCAAACCCTAACCAAAACCCTAACCGAAAGCAAGTACTGCCTCCACGCATGGGCTGTGCCTGTCGATGCCACTCCCCTTTTGGGCTCGACCTGTGGTCCAGCAGCGCTCGTCAGGCCGCCTGCAAATCGCAGTCCCCTCATGCAGCGCGCACAGAGCCCCCACATCATGCATGATGCACTGGATCCCGACCTCCTGCATCAATCCATACAGATCCACGCCTGTTGCGGCCATGCCGTGCAGATGTGGTACTGCTTGGACCTCCTGCGCACGCGAGCCTCGACCCAAACTGAAGCTGTATATAAATTTTGCGCATGCAGTCGAGCGTCTCGGGGCCGCCGCTCCTGGAGACATCACCTCGCCTGGCTACGCCGCAGCGCCGTATGACTGCAAGTACGCCACCGCGACGGCGCTCGACTCTGCCAGCGGCGACGGCGCGCAGACGTGAGTGCATTTGACCTTGTTGCAGACGTGCACATGCTGTATCTTGCGGAATGCATAAGACTGCAAGTACGTCGCCGCGATGGCGCCCGGCTCTGCTGGCGGCGACGGCCAGCAGACATGAGTGGACTCAGATAATCTGATGACGTCCAGCTCCCAGCTGCAGAACGCTTCTGACTGCAAGTACGCCGCCGTGACGGCGCTCGACTCGGCTGGCAGTGCCGGCGAGCAGAATGAGTCTCGGTCGCTTCACAAAACTCTTGATGCGGCTTTCCAGCGGAGACCCGCCCCTGACTGCAGCCGACGCCCCCGCTGGCGTCGCCGGCCTCTGCCGACAGGGCTGCCCTTTGAGGCTTATTCGCAACTCCTTTGAAGCTGCGAGCACCAATAATATGTGCTGTGTCGCCAGGGCCTGCAGCTGGCCGCCGACGCCGGCGCGGCCTGAACTTCGCTTGATGAAACCTACTCATTTCCGTCTCCAGGGGCGCCTGAATCTTTTCTTTCATCTGTCTCAATCAGGGGCCTGCAGCTGGCGACGGGCGCCGGCGCGACTCCCACCTGCGGATCATGCGCCGCTCAGGACCCCGCGGCCGACTTCCGGCCCAACCTCTCCGGGTTCAGGTGCGGAGTTTCTTCCGTTTCAAGGCCCCACCGTCCTGCAGCTGAGACCCTGGATTTAAACGCCACCTACGTTGAACCCCAATTACAACCCCCAATTACATCACTGAGCCGGCAGGCGACTGCAGGCCTGCAAGGCGACCGGAACCCAGTGTGGCAAATGGGATCCGGCAGGCGGCTGCCAGCCTTTGAGGAGATACATTCTTTCCATTTCCGCCCTGCAGGTACTTTGACGTACAGGAGGTCATCTCCACTCCCGGAAATGTGTCCAGCCTGGTCACGCTCATCCCCGCCGGCGCTATCCTGCCCTCGCCCGCCAAGGTGACGTTTGGTTTCCCCTGTCTTTCCGTGTTCTTGTAATTTTTTGTGCATGATCCTGGACTGCTGCCGGCGTCCCTAAACTGAGTTTGTCATCGAGCTGATCAACATTGAGCCAGTAAACCGTGGGGCAGGCGCACTGCAAGTTCGAGTTGTGCACGTGCAGCGGCTGCATTGCGCCGCCGCACCCAGCTGAGAGACCGAGCTGCTCAGCGGGCAGGCAGCAGTCCCCTGACTCGGTGCAGGCAGGAGAACAACAACATCCTCCGACGAGTCATTGCGAATCGCCCGGTGTGGAGCCCTCATTGTAGCTTGTGTTTGACGCAGGGCAGCGACACCAACGAGTGCTCCTACGACGGCGAGGGCAGCCGCGAGGGCCACCGCTACGTCGCCGTCATCGCCAACGTCCCCGCGCCGGCGCTCTACGTGTGCTTTGACTCCTGGAAGCAGCTGAATAATCCGTTGAACCAAGAGAGAGCAACTTGCGGCTGATACCAGGTGGCCTGGACGTGCGCTGGACTCAGATGTGTCGGCTGGCAGTCGCTGACTTCCCATGCAGAAGTTCCTGTAGTTCCAGATACCTGGAATCAGGTTCCCGCACGGCGCAGCGGATTGCGTCCTTGCCGCAGCGTGGCAGTGCTATCGGGCATGTGAGGTCGGATACACATGTGCAGTCAGCGGCGCCAGACTCCAGCTGCCATCCCCGCGCTCGAGCTGTCATTGATGGAGTTCGCGCCACAAAGGGCTCCAGGATGACTGTTGATTTTGCAAAATCTTGACATATTTTCGAGCATGAGCCACGAAATTGTCAAACCACATGCAGAATGTGCATGCCAGGCGGCTGCCGGCTAAACCCTAAACCCTACTGGTCTCTGGACCTGAGACTAGTCGCTGCTTGGCAGCGTGCCTGTCGGTGAAACCACCCAGCACTGCTGGCAGGCCTGTTGCTATAGGATCAACCAGTAGTCACGATGGCTGTATGACAGTAGCTGTATCTGTGTTCTGCTGGATGCAGATTGTAGACGCCAGGGCGGCCGGCGGTCCAGAGCTGCTCGGCAGGGTTTTCGCTTTTAGTCGGCGAAAACCCTGCCCGCACCTCCTGGGCTCCCGTCCGCACCTACTCTGGTGCGTCTCCTGTTGCTTCATGTTTCGAGTTCCCTACCCCACCCCTTGCAGGAGGATGTTTCAACGACTTTGATTCCGAAGCTTCTGCTGGTTTCAAGCCCATCGGCATCTCTACGCTGTGTCGTACATGGAAATATGTATCCACACAGACCCCTACTGTGCAGAAAAGGAAGGACCTGGCGAATAGACATCTCCAAGAAAGAAAGGATTGCAACCGGCGCTCTGGGGGGAGATGACCACCCACACCACAGCTGTATTGTGCATAGGAAGCCATTGCTCTACATGCACACCATGTGGTGTTGCCGCAGGCACGCGAACGCCCGATGACACCATTGTGGGTGGCGGCACCGCCCCCGTCTCCGGCGGGCCCGCCCCCTCCATCGAGGTGCAGGTGCGTCTGCCAGGGTTTAGGGTTTACGTCACCACATCAACACTGGCGCCTTCTCGCTGCAAACATTCTATGCACTGGCCACGCATCCATCGCTTGCGAGGACTGCCGCAAGGCTCCGCCACCTCAATCATAATGTCCAGCTGTAGATTTGGTGCGGCTTTCCACAATAAGTAGTGTGTGAATGTGCCGAGCAGCATCTGACGCCATCCACTTTCTTTACTACTGTGATGCAGTCCTCCGGTGTCGCTGCGCCTCCATCATTCGAATCGGCGTCTGCGCCCGCGCCCGAGCCGCAAGCAGCATCCCGCACTGCCACCGCCGTTGCCGCCATTGGTGTGGCTGTCACCGCAGCTGCCGCACTGGCTGCGCTGTGATGTCATAGCGGCACTCGTATGGACGGAGGCTCAGATTTGTTGTTCATTTGAATAAGGCCATGCTTGTTGCCAGGATGGCGACATCATAAGCAGCTCTGAGGCAGTCTGCTCGTGCGAAGCTCGCAGAAGCTGCATTGTGCATGAAGCCGCACTGAAGTCGGCGTCGTGACGGAATGGCATCCTTTTGTTACGGAGGCTTCTTATCTTTCCCGGCTGCCGCTGCTGCTGAAAGGCCGCCGAAAGAAAATTGCTTTCCACAGTGCAAGTTCTCTCATGTCTGCGGAGCACTCTTCATGTCGTCAGCAGGGTGCTACACCAAGCGCTCCCAGTTGATAGATCGCATGGAGATTCGAGTTGAGTAACAATGCTCTTGCGAGCGAGGCTTCATGATCCTCATCGGGACCGGCTTCAAAATAATCCACTTCGCACAGTGGCGTCCAAAAATTTCCGCCACAGCTTCATATGGAGGCCACACTCAAAACGGGCTGTGCGCCCAATCACACCGTTTGCTCCGCATTGCCGTCCAGCAATCTGTCCCTGTCCGCGTCCCTTGTCAATACCTCTCTGGTGATACTGTCCCCCTCCGAGGATTCTACTTCATTGCAAAACTGCAAAAAGTATTCGTAGTGTAGTGTCGCCCGGCAGACTATGCGCTAATTCTAATAGCTGCGTGCACACTTACTGTATGCTTTCATTGGTGACAGTCATTGGTCTACCAAATCCCACAATTGGGCATTCTACGTGCGCGGCTCTGGGACGTTCCTGATGGTGGGCTTTAATTTTCGGTGACCATGCCTAGTTGTCAGGAGCTATAGCTCCTGACAACTTCAGGACAACTGTAGGACAACTGTAGGATTTAGCTAAATCCTACACTCGCATGCCAAAGTCAGACATACAATTGCCTGCCAACCTCGCGTCACTCAAAAGCAAGCCGCCTGCAACATGTGCATAGCCTTGCATCTCAGCCGGTCCTACATCTTGGCCTCGCGCTGTGCGTCAACCTTTCATGAATCCCAGATCAGCGCTGGACTGATGTCCGCATCCACACAGTGTCCCGCCGGATCCCTCAAATATCGGCCTGGCGGTGCCCTCTTCGGCACGAGCCTGTTCTCCTCGCTGCCTTCTTACTCACTTCTCCAGTGCAACCTCGTCACATGTTCGACTGGCCGCGCTTCGATGGCGGTACTGATGCTGCAGCCCGCATCGTTGCACAACCGCAGGCGGCCAGCGTCTGTCGACCACAGTCCTCACATCTTGGACTGGCCGCCGCGGGCGCCGACGGCGGGGCTGATGCTGAACTTCACATCGGCGTGCTTCTGCAGCCGCTCCAGCAGCACGGGGCCCATCGCCGACGCCGGCGTGAGGATGCCGCCTTTCGCACGTCCCGCCTTCTCGCAGTCTTCCAGCTGCAGCGCGGCGACCAATGATTGTCATAATTGGTTCAAGCAGCGTTCCGCGCAAGGGCGGACAGCGCCCACGACACACCAGCAGCACAGGGCTAAACCCCCTATTTAGGGTTTAGCCCTAAACCCTAAAGCACGACCACCATGCAGCACACCATCTGGTGGCTCGTGTTAAGTTCTCACATGTCGAGGTCTGATTCATGCGGGGACGAGCACACCTGCAGCGCGAGGCACAGCGCTGCCTCGAGGATCATGCGGTGCGTGCTGCCGTAGCCCGGGTCGCCCTTGCCATACGCCTCCGCCTGTGAGACGCACAGGGACTGGGATGCTTAGGTGATGGGGACGGCAGTAGATGCGATTGAGACGGCGTTCTGATGTCAAGCCTCCACCATGAAACGTGCAGACGAGATTGCCTTGCTTGCAGGTGAGCTTGCAAGTCCACAGCATGGATGAGGTCGCGAGGCTGCTGCATGACATAAGGCTCCAGGGTTTAGTGCACGCACCTGGACAGTGGCCTGCGACTCGCCTTCCACGGTGGCCAGGTAGATGTGGCGCCAGTGGTTCGTCTCGCGGGTCTTCTCGTCGGGACCTGCATCGCACAACGATACACACTGGTGCAGAAAGTTCACGGACACATTTTTCGGCTAGAGTCCCGTATGCTACAGTTCGAGACGACGGGACTCTATGTCCGTGTCCGTGGGCGCCTCACGCAGGGCCAGACCGCCAAACCGCCACGCACCCGAGTCCAGAGTAACACTATGGAACAAGCACAGATCAAGCTCGACACCCCGCTGTCTTCGGCGGAGCAACGAGTAGGCAGCCAACGGTCCGGCTCGGAGGCCAAGGGCAAAGGAGGTGATCAGGGTTTAATGATCACACACAAGATGCGAGAGCGCGCCTGCGCCGGCGGCTGGCAGCAGGCGTCTGCGCAGGAAGGGGCCGACGGCGGGCGAGAGGAGGGCGCCGAGGCCGAGGCCCATGACGCCGGTGATGAGGGGCGCCATGACGATGCCGGGGCGCGGCGCCGGCACCGACTCGTTGTAGCTGAAGGCGCTGCCTAAGCACAGAAGCAGCAGTGATTTTGTCACACCACGCAACACAGTGAACGCAAGGCAGATCAAGCACGCACGCCAGTGCGACAAAGGAATTTGAAGGAATCTCCCCACATCAGCCACCAATGTCCAGCAGGGCCGCTAGACGCCGCACAACGCATGTTTTCCTATTCGCCATGAGAGCAGCGGATCCCGTCCGAAGCTTCAAGATGACACACGCAAAAAGCTGCTCACCATAGCCGTCGCGGCTGCCCTCCAGCAGAGCAGCGGAGCGCCGCACGACGCGCGTGTTGATGGGCGCCATGATGAAGGGGAAGGTGCGCTGCTGCAGCTCCGGGATCCAGCCGACGCCAAAGGAATCCTTTCCGTCAGGGCCCTGCCTACATCCCGAGAGGACAGTGCATGATGAAAGGGGAGCGTGTCGATGGGCGCCATAATAAAATGGAAGGTGCGCCGCTGCTGCAGCTCCGGGACGCATCAAAGAGTCCTTCCCATCAGGGTTTAGGGTTTGCCCTAAACCCTAAACCCTAACCCGCCTGCGGGGCTGCGATTGGAAGTCTATCATGGGCACGGTCTGAGGCAGCCTGACAGCATAGAGGTGCGCTACTGCAGCCGCAGCGCCGCAGCATGCAGCTCAAAGGCCGATGATCAGACTTCAGCAGCATTCAGCGAAGCAGCAGGCCCAATGCTCACAGCCTCCGGTCCGCAGAAAAACGGGATGTAGCTTCCGGAGGGCGCGATGCAGCGTGCACATGTCCTGACCAGCCGATGGTGGAAGGCCTGGCGTCATACAGCGCTCACCGCTTGACATGCGGGCTGCGGCAGCAGGCACAACCCACGATACGGCAGTCCTCGCACCGGTCATCTGGGTTCTGGAATGGCCGCTCTGGCAGCAAGTACGGCTCGCTACATTGCTGACTTTAAACCCTAAGTCCCCACCGTTTGAGGGCGGTTTGTGAGGCAGTAGGGATGGCCCACGGCGTGGAATTCCTTGCAGGTGCTGCAGCAAGATCATTTCCATCCGTCCAGACTTACCGCTTATCGGGGGGGTTGAGGCAGTAGGGGTGGCTCACGGCGTGGCGCTCCTCACTGGAGATGTCCTTCACGCCCAGCAGCGAGTCCACCGTTCCGCCGGACACGCCGCCGGCGCCCGCCACCGTCAGCATGCGAACGCTCGCCGTCTCCCTGCAGTGGGTAAAGCGGAGTGGATGTGGACGTGGGGTCCTGAGACATGCCAGAGCGTGCAGTCGATGCCGCCGCCGCCCGCCGCCATCAGCATGAAACCGGTGCCGTCTCCGTGCAGTGTATACCGTTCACGAGTATGGTGGAAACTGAGAGCGGCAGCTGCGGTGGGCCTGAGGAAGAGCTGCAGTGTGCCATAAACCCTAAACCCTAAACCGTGCCTCAGGGCACGGCAGCCGGACCGTTCACCGAGCTGGCGTTTGAACCACGATGGCATGCACCTGCGGAGCTGGATGTCGATGACAATGACGGCGTTCAGACATCGCACAATTTTCTTTACTTTTGATCGGCGTGTTTGCCTTCAAGACAGCACACACTTGCCCAGCAGGCGGCGCTTGTTGTCCACTCTTGAGGAGAGCGCTTTCTGGAAGGAGTGGCAGGTGCCAGAGGCAACAGAGGAAGCAAGCAGCCGCACGCACTCGCCGAGCTGGCAGCTCATGTGGTCGACAACGAGGGTGCAAGTTCCCAGGAACACTGCCTTCAATCAAATTGCATCTAGGAAGGTTGTCGGAGGTTCTCCATTGCACACACTTGTTGAACTGGCGGCGGATGTGGTCGACGACGAAGAAGGTGCCCATGTCAGAGGGGATGGAGTCGTAGCCGCAGCAGGGAACGATGCGCACACCCTTGGCGGCCGCCGCCTCGTGGTACTTGTCCATGATGCGCCGGATGTACCACGGCTCGCCTGCGTTCAGGGTGTTCGGGGTTTGAGACTGCGGCGTCACAGGCCAGAGAGCATCGTGATCGATGTGCAGCGCCTTGCCTGCAGCGTAGGGGCACAGCCTGTGGCGCAGAGGGGCTGTCCGCCATCGTAAGAACAGCCCAGCGCACTACAATGATGCGTGCACTGGCATTCCAGTGCAGGATGGCGCACAAACCGGATTGCCAGTGTCGCCGTCTGCGCAGCCCTGCCCACCTGTGAGGTCCACGTAGTGAGTACCCTCCTTGATGCACGCAGCCACCACCGCCTCGCCCATAATCGCATACGGACCCGCCATCGCAATGACGACTCTTGTGCGGCGCGCGATAGCATCCATCGACTGCTGGTCTTTGATGTCGCCCAGCAGGATCTCCGTGTCCTGATCAGCCAATGTCCAGCATGCTATTGAAGTTTACTAGGGAAGATATTGGAGCAATATGGAGCTTCGTTGAGCAGTGTCGGCCTGCGAGTTGCCTTGCGTATGCATGATGCACCGGCTTCGACGGAGACGCCCAAGCGGGGGTGCCCAGCTGCTAGCAAGGCCTGCAGAAGCATCGTGGCAGCTACATGTCGTAGGCACAGGAACCCGGAATTCCCGGCCAGCAGGAGAGCCATTGGTACCTTGGCGGCGCCGTTCACAGCGGCGACATCCTTCCGCACGCCCTCCAGCTTTTCCTGGTTGCGGCCGGCCATGGCCCACCGTACCTCGCCCTGTGATTACATGAATCAACGTCACACACGGGCGGCATGCAGGAGGCGTGCAGGCATGATGCAGGGGCTGCCTTGAGCGCCAGCTAGCGCACTGCGGCCCCAGCTTGCAAACATTGCGGTCGCGGACAGCCAAGGGGTGCCATCAGATGGAACAAACGGCCAGAAGATGACACTTCAGCCATGCATGCAGACTTTTCTGCACCGGGGGCGATAGCTTGGGGCACACTGATCCAGCGTGTGTACCCCACAAATTCACCTGGTATAGCTGGGCAAGCCGCTGGCACACGAGCTTGCCGACGAAGCCGGTCGCTCCCTGCATGCATGGCAGCGTCCTTTCCGGCCATACACTGCTGGGCGGGCAGGAAATGCGCTTGTGAAGGGCATGTACCATGTAATGCGGTCAGATAATTCGCAAGAAACAGCCGCTGTGCGTCTGTGCGGCCACAAGTCACGACTGTGTACGAGCGGCACCGCTCACCCAAACGACAACATCGAAGTCGCGGCCGCCGCCTGCCATGTCTGCTATACTGTTAGTCGCTGCGGGACTGACAGAGAGCTGCCGTTTTGGTTGCGGTGGCGTGCCGCTGCCTGCAGACCCGTGTGAGCCTCTGATTGACGTGGCCCTGCTGCTGGGCTTGGGCAGCGAGGTGTCGTATGCCGGGCTGCTTGCGGCTGGTCGCTGATGCGCCGGCGTTGATCGGAAATCACTGCTCTGCGCTGTAGGCAAAATTCGGCTCTGCAATGCGTTTCGAAAACCGAGTTTTCTGTGAGCAAGATTTAGAATGGTGCTGCGCATCACAATATCGGAGCGCGGACGCTGCAACGCAGTGCTCTGCCGATTCGCCGTGACTGCCTGTACATCAAAATGTGCTGGACAACGATTGAGCACCGGCAGCCTGCCGTTGACAACCGCAGCACGTCATCCGCCGAAGAGGTTCTACAGGGTTGGGCAATTTTAGGGTTGATTGCCTGCTCACACTGCGAGGTCGCACTGCAGCGCCTATGTTGCACACCGTCGAGCTGAATGCTCCTCGCCGCCCGAAGAAAACTATGATACAAGCTGAAAGCACCTCACAAGACTGGACGAAACCCCCTGCCTGAAACTAAGGTGCGGATGTGATGCAAAAAGCGCGCTCGGCTGAAAGTCGCAGCTGTGTGCATTGTCAACGGGCGCCGTTCATCTCCATGAAACCCTTGCTTCCGGGGAACTTTTCTCGCTTCACAGGGCTGGGCGTCGCCGCCTTGCCGCCGCTGCCACCCCGCTGCTTCTTGCGCGGCGACGTGGGCGGCGACGCCACGCCATTGGCGGCGCCGCCGCCACGGCTGTGGCCATGGCCGTTTTGCAGGCCGCCGTTTTGCAGGCCGCCGTTGCTGCTGCCGTGGCCGAGCCCGCCCGCCCGCTGTGCGTCCTCCTGCTGCTCTGCTTGGTCGCCGCTTTTTGACGCGCCTGGCCGGCCCGAGTCGGCATCGTGGCTGATCGCGTCCCGCGGTCGGCGGCGGCTGCCCTTGCTGTGGCCGCTGCCGATGGACGTCACGTCCGACAGCTCAATGACGTCCTGCTTCTGCCACTGGGGCTGGCCTAGCGGTTGCGCGCATTCCTTTCGGGCCGGTCGCGGCGAGCCCGGCGGCTGCGGCTGCAGGGGGGCAGGCTGCTCGCCATCGTGCCCCGCGCCTCGCCGCCGCAGCGACAGCTGCTGCTGCCGCCACCGCTGCTGTTCCAGCTTTATGCCGGTGGACCGTGTCACGCCCATCGCCGAGTCCTCGGGCGTTGGAATGGACGCCCAAGGGTCGGTCGGGACGCCCGTGGGTGAGGCTTCCGCGGGGGTGACGCCGCCGCTGCTGTGGCCGCCGCCGTGGCTGCCACCAGCGGCCCCACTGCCAAGCAAAGCGCCGTCTTCGGCGTCGTCCACATCTAGCTCCGCCACCTCGTCGGCGCTGGCCTCGTAGCTGAGCGGCACTGTCTGACTGGCGGTGGGCGACCCCGGCGGCAAAGTGGAGATGCCCCACCGCTGCTGCTGCTGCCGCTGCGGCTTCGGCGGCGGCGGCGGCTCATCGGTCACGCCAGTGCGCACCGGCGGTTTGGTCTTCCGCCGTTTCGCGCCCCTGGGCGACTGCGGCGCCTGCGCATCTGGCCCCTGCTGTGGCGGCAGCTGCGGCTGCGGCTGCTGTGACTCAGCGCCACCGTGGCTGTCGCCAGGGACGGCTGCCGCTGCTGCGCCCTGTGCGGCTGCCGCTGCCGTGCACTGCGCTGCCGGTGCCGACGCCTCCAGCGCTGCGCCTGCTGGCTGCTCATGCGAGTCCATGGCCGCATGGCCGTAGGGGCCACGGCCTGCCGAGGCGCCGAGCGGTCGCTGCGTGCTTGCGGCACCGTCGGGCAGGTCCCGTGCCGCCAGCTGTCGCGGTTTCTGCAGCCGGTCGCAAAGGCACGAGTCAGGCCCGGCGCAAAACACTTGCGCCTCTGCCAGAGGTCAAAAGCACGACCCACAGAAACGTTCTCCAGGTCAGCGCCAGTCACACCAGGAATTTTGCAGACCTCCAGTTATTCTCTGTCAACCGATATCTGAATATTCGCTGGAGGCGTCAAGTAAGAAGATCGCACCGAGATGTCGGCTTTGGCTGGCTCGCGCCTGCCAAGCCGGCGGCCGCCGCTGCCCGGCGGCGGCGCATCGCCCTGGCTGCCGTGCGCCGATGCGAGGGCGAGGCAGCCAAACTCGTCAGCGTAAGACTGCAGTTGAGCAGCCTGGCATCCTGCAACCTCGGTGAAGCTGCGTGCTGTCGCGTTGCTCTCCAGCAAGGCGGCCTTGATCGCCTCGCTGCCGACCGCAGCGGCGGCGCGGGCGGCGCTGCCGTCTGCCTCCTCCTCGTCGCTGATAATGGGAAAGCCCACGCCCACGCCAAACAGCGCTGCCGCCTCTGCTGCCCTGTCCGCCGCTGCTGCTGTGGCTGCGATTGGCAGCTGGGCGCATGCGTGCAGCGCGGAGGCGCCTTTGGCAGGCTGCACACGAAAAGACGTGGCAACTGACAGACGTCTGTGACTGCTGCAGTATTTCCGTTGAGAAATACTGCTGAATGGAGATACTGCGCAGCATGCACTTCCTCCCGAGGCGTGGAGACGGCACAAGGTACTGGCAGGCTGTGCACATGCAGCGGTATTGCTGCAGATTGCCGGACCAGCACACGTTGAGAACAAGCGCACTGCAAACGCTTTGACAGACGTTGAGCATCCTCGCATTCCGATAAGCGTGCACAACCGAAGGAGATCATCCTTCTGCGCAGTAGGGTTTAGGTTTCGTAAGGTTTCGCCAGGCTCACCTGCGCGCGCGCCTCTCCTGGCAGCAGCAGCGAGGCGTGCAGGCCGTTACCGTCGTAGCCGCCGCCGCCTCTATCCCCGCTGCCGCTGACCCCGCCCTCGCTGTTGCCGCCGCTGTCGCCGCCCCCGTCCCCGGCGCCGTTGGCATCGCTCGGCGCGAGCTCCGCGTCGGGAGCCGTGGCCGAGGTCGGCGACGGAGTGGTGTGGTCACTCGGCAGCGGCGACGCCTTCTGCTTCTGGAACGACAGCCTGCACGACAGCAGCACCCTCAAATGTGTGTTGCGAGTGGACGGAGATGCCCCGCTTGCAGTTGTACAGACTCCCAAGGGTAACACTCGGATGCATGTGCAGAGAAGACGCTGGCAGGGAGTTAGGGTTTAGGGTTTAGGGTAGAGAGTCGATCACCTCCAGCTGCTGCGCTGAGCCAACCACACGTCACAACAGCAATAGCTACTCTGTAGGTACCTGCTGTGCCCAGCGCCCAATGCGTGGCGCATCCTGCCACTGTGCTGTAGACGCGACCACAACGACATGCAGCACTGCGTCAAGAATCTCGGAAGACTTGAGACGGTCGCACCCTGGCGACAGGACGCGGTCGCGAACCCCATACATGGGGCCTTGCACTCCAGAGTCTGGCGTCGTGCGAGCTGCCTCCTGTGGCAGGCTTGCTGCAGCGCCGCCGCCGCCGCCGCCGCCATTTGTCGCCTCGGCGCCTGCACCAACCAGCAAGCATAGATGAGTCGACGCGCAGGAGACCATGTGCTGGAATGTGTTGTGATGCGGCGGCGGCAGCAGCCGCCCATGCAGGCCGATGTGACAATTCCAATGCCAGGAGGCCGTCGGCGGGACAGCTAAGGGTTTAGGGCAGACAAGAGAGACAAGAAAAGCCGCAAATGAGAATGGCGGAGGTGTCAGAATGCACCTGCGGAAGGCGAGCGAGCACTGGCGCCCAGCAGTTTCCAGACGTCAAACGTGCGCTTCGCCTGCAGCAAGATGCAGGCCATCAAATATGACAGCAGTTCATATTTTGAAAGGATGGCACAAGGGTCGCAGGAAAGCATCGTGCACTCTAGCCCGACAGCAAGGAACCGCTGCTTCGGAGCTCTTGGTGCTGCAAAGCTTCTTAGAGGGAGGGAACATGTGCATTTGCGGCAACGTTTGTCGACACCAATACTGCAAACTGCCACCAGAGGGGGACGCTCAAGGGGGGCAGTGAGGGGGCACCTGCTTGGAGGGCCGCTCAGTGCTGAGGGCAGGCACCGCCTCGGCAAAGGAGGCAGGACCGCTGCAGCCGCCGCCACCGACACGGTCACCCTCCGTCAGGGCGCCACAGCCGCCGCCGCCGCTGCCTGCGCCACCGGCCTGCCCGTCGCCTGGCTCGCCCGCAGCGCCTGCCGCGGCTGCGCCGTCGCTCCTCGAGCGCTTCGACCGCCACTGCACAAGCGGCGGAATTTCGGGTTGGTCATCTGTACTTCCTAGGCAATCAACGCACCGAGAGCAAAGGGAGCGCTGTGACACACGCAGCACGAGAAGGACGGCTGGCGCGTAACACAAGCTGCAGGCATCGGCCCAGCGGATCCACGAGCAACCTGTGTGCCTAGCCTCAGGCGAGATTTTCATCTGCCGCAGAGCATGGCCAGCTGCATCGGTCAAGCTGCCACGGCGAGCGCCCTCTCGCTCGCGGCGGTGCCCTTGAAGGAGTGTGGCAGGCACCTCAGAGCAGCACAGGCATAGCTTGGGAGACCCGCACCGGGCCGGCCTCTGGGGCGGTGGGGTTCTGCGGCGGGGACTCTGCTCCCTCAGGATCGACCGAGTCCTCGACAGTGCTGCGGCGTCTGCTCTTTGTGGTCCACCGCCGCCACGCCGTCCCGTGCTGCGCCTCCGCGGCCGCCCTGCACCGGACAGAATGGCCTTTCCTTCAGATTACTTGACTTGAAGGTTGAAAGGAAGGGTCCTCAGCAATGACCGGGCTGATGCCTGCGCAGCGATACAGGTGCACCTCGCCAGGGCTTGCATGCCTGGCATGCTCTGGAATGATCTCCAGCAAGGTACTGCTGCTGCTCTCAGCGGACTTGACCGCCGGAACGGCTGGCGTCTGCAGCAGTTTGGCAACGTCAGAGTCCAATTGTTGCGAGTCAGGCTTCAGGGGGCACAGTGCATCCAGCACACACCCGGAGTCACGCGCCGCATCGGCGGGACCAACACCGCCGCCGCCGCCTCCCTCGTCCTGCGACTGCAACTCCTCCAGCTGGATCTCGATGTCGTCCTCGGGGCTCTCGCTGACGCAGGCGGGGCCGCCGGCGTCGCCGCCGCCGCCGGCGCCCCGCAGCAACGCCGGCGTGTCCGCATTGAGCATCTCCTCGTCGTCGTCGACCACCGTGTGCGCCGGCATGTCGCCCGCGTCCTGCGAGGGTTTAGGCTCGGTGTGGGGGCGCGGAAGCTGCCAGCTCGCCGGAGCAGTCAGACGACGCAAGATGTCCGCAAGCATCATACCGCAACTGCCTGTCTGTGCAAATTCAATGGCACATCGGAACCGATTTGGAGACCAGGTGGTGGAGCAGCAACCCTGCCAGACTGTGATGCATCAGACGGTATGGCAAGGCGCAGCATCTCCAGTAAGCCACAAGTGCGTACCACATCGATGCAAATGTCCGCGCCGGCCGCCGTCGCCGCCTTGCGGCGCGCCGCCACCTCGGCCCGCTTCGCCGCCCTCTCCTCTTTGGCCTTGGCATCCACCGCCGCCTTGTCCGCCGCCCGCTGCAGTCGCTGCTCCTCCCGCCGCGCTTTGGCCTGACGGCATGAAGGAACAACATGGATAGAATCGGGTATCAAGGTGTGCGACTGGCTGCAGCGTCGCCTCGTCCGTTGCCCGGCTGCTTGTATATTGTCACTTGATTGTAAGCCTGACGAATGTCGATTTTGCTGAGTCCTAACACCTTGGCGTCGTGCAGGCGGTGCCTCTTCCTGCGGCGCCTTGTCCTGCTTGGAACGTTTGCAGCAATCCCAATGAGGATCAATCGTAGCTTGGGTTCTGGGGCTGGCTGCAGCCTCGGGGTTCAGCATTCCGCGCGTGCTTCGTGGCTTCAAAAATGAACTGCAGGCAAGGCCCATCTTGGGACTGCATGCAGTGGCACGTCGTGTGGGCTCAGCCAGTCCCGGCGCCGGGGGCGTGCTGCACCAGAGGCACAGCACCGCACCTCCAGGTGCTTCTCGTGGTCCTTGGCTGCCTCAGGCTGGTAGAACGCGGGCGGCTGATACCTGCCAAAAGCAGCACGAAGGCGTTTCAGCTTTGGTGTGAGCAGTTGGAACAGCAGTTCGTCAAGCATTTTCGAATGGGATGCTGCAAACATCAAAACGCCAGGAGGACAGAGGAGCTGCACACCGCAACTACCGGCACCGGCGCCGGCCGCGCTGCTGCGACCACGGCGCCAGCTGCAAGAAGGTCACCACAACAAATACAGCGATGGCTCGATCATGTGCCAAGCTCTCCACGATACGCACCCGCGGTGGCCGGAGTGGACCGCCTCCTGGTACTCGGCCAGCGCGCCCGCCGCGGCGTCGACGCTCTTGGCCACCTCCCGCGAGTCGTGGTCTTTGCCCGCTGCCAGCAGCGCCGCCGCCTTCGCCTTGCCCTGCAGCAGAAGCACGACAGGTGCAACCTAGAACGAGCGGCGCAGACCCACGGTTCACAAGCAGCAG
>JAABUL010002818.1_pt1 | contig 27668 bp, 22 predicted proteins | sample 5559151 | NCBI WGS metagenome assembly JAABUL01 (sample SAMN10711876, study PRJNA513368) | rock metagenome | isolation source: Antarctica rocks | place: Antarctica: Victoria Land, Pudding Butte sud | reverse complement strand
CAATCTTTCTCAAACGGTCGAGCCGCTAGGAGAGGGTATCCTTATCCTCCCTCGCCCACCATCCGGCGGCTGTACGGTCCGCCGTGTCCCTCCATTGAGGGGGGACAATCTTAGTTTAATGTATAAGGGGAGAGACCGTGGGGACACCGGCCGTGACCTTAGTATCCCTCGTGAGCACGGAGCCTCGGCGCATGATCGACGGCGTCGATGGCCGCCGTGCTGAGATCCTGGCGACAGCCAGCATGACGACGGCCGGCACGGCGCGGATGCCGCGCGCGAGTGTCGCGGGCGCGCGCGGCATCCGCGCCGTTTCCGGTTGCCTCATGAGGAACCGCGCAGGGGATGCCGGCCGCGAGACGGCCGGGTGGACGCGCCCCACGCCCGGCCGGCGCCGTGTGATCGGCGTCGGTTTTGGGGTGTGCGCGGCGGTAGCCCTCGTCCTGACGCTCAAGCCGACCGGAACGCCCAATCGTGACCGGATCGCTCTCGGTCCGGGCGCCGGCCAACTCGCGCCCGCCCTGCGTCTGCCCGACCTACAGGGGCGGGACACGCGGCTATCCGCATTCCGCGGCCGGCCGGTGGCCCTGGTTTTCCTCGCCACGTGGTGCGAGGGCTGTCGTGACGAAATGCCCGCACTCGTGCGCGCCGCCCCCGCGCTCGCACGACGCGGCCTCGTCATCCTCGGGGTGGACGCTGTGGGCGAGACACCCGCAGCCGTGGCGGCCTTTGTCCGCGCCTATCACGTTCCCTTTCGCGTTCTACTCGATCCGTCATCCAACGCCATGACCGCCTTCGCCGTCGCGGCCCTACCGACGACCGTTGTCATCGGACGAAACGGCCGTGTGGCGCTGCACCGCGAAGCGGCCATCGACGCGCCAACCCTGGCACGGGTCGCCTTCGGCCACCGTTAAAAGAGGAGATGCGCTCTATGTCGCCTGCTGTCCGCCTGCTTGCCGCCACTCTCGTCCTCGCGTCCCTGGGAGCCGTGCCGGCCCTACCCACGGTCGCCGCATCGTCGGGCCTCGCTGCGACCGTCGCCGGGACGCCGATTACGCTGGCCGCGTATCGACGGCGGCTGAGGCTCCTCTACGCCCTCCCCCTGATGAACGACCCTATGCGTGTGCCGGTCCCGCCGGCCGACACGGCCATCGACCAACTCGTCGCCGAGCGCGTCATCGACCTGGAGGGCGCGCGACGGCGCGTGACGCCGACATCGGCCGACCTGGCGCGCGCGCAATCCATTCAACGGCAGGAATACACAACGGTCGGCGGCCTGGCCGCGCTGGAGCGCCGCGGCCTGCTGAGTCCGGCCGAGGCGCGTCAGGAGGTGGCGACCACCGCCGTCGAATTCGCGCTCGACCGCCGGCTCGGCGCGGGCTGGTTCGCCCGCGCCCAGGCCGCCGACCGCGTCGTCTACGAGGTCGGCGCTCAGGCGCTCGACACGCCCGCTCCCGTTGTGGGGCACCCGGCGCCCGATGTCCAGGTGCGGACGCTGGACGGCCGCTCGACGACGATCGCCGCGCTGCGTGGCCGGCCGACCATCCTCAACGTGTGGGCGACGTGGTGCCGCTGGTGCGGGCGCGAGTTGCCCATGATCGCCCGCTTCGCGTCGGCGCACGCCGGTCTGCGCGTGGTGGCGTTGGAGGAGTACGGGACGCCCGCGCTCGTGCAGACCTACCTGCGGGCGCATGCGACGCACCCGCCGGTGCTTTACGATGGGCCGGGCCGCCTCTCGCAGGTCTACGGGATCGACCTCCTCCCGACGACCCTCGCGCTCGACGCGCGCGGCCGCATCCGCCTGATCGTGCGGGGCTACCTCCATGGAGTGGCCGACCTGACGCGCCTGACGCGGGCGGCCGGGAGCTAGTGGGACGGGGCGAGGGTAGGATAAGCAGCGGTGGGACCGCGGGTCGGCCGCCACAGCGGCTGGGATAGGGCGAGGGCGAAGGCGAGGTCCCACCGGCGCGTACCCTGGCGTTTGCGCCCTCCTTCGCTGGCCAACACCTGACCGTTGGTTTCCCGCGGGCCTTGGCCCGTACCGCCCGCGGCGGCGGAGGGAGATAGCGGTGGCCCTGTCGCCGGGGGATACCGCGTGGCGTCGCGTCGTCGCACGTCCACATCGCGCCACATAGGCGGCAGAAGACCGACAACAGGCCCGCGGGACCTCCCGTCATCAATTTGCCATAAGAGGGTGCTACGATTCGGGGTGGTATGGGCGGGCGCGATGCCGGCGCTCGACGCGTGGAGGATGTGAGCCGTGGTTGACGGGGGAAGGGTGATGCGCCTATTGGTCGTGAGGGATAGGCGCTCGTTGGCCGTGGTGACGCGACGCGGCTTGGCGCGGCCACGGCCTGTGGTCGACGCCGCGTGCGACGCGATGGAGAGGACGGAGGCACCTGAGAGGGACGGTCGCAATGCCCCTGTCCTCGATATGACAGGACGTATTCTCACCGGCCTGGATGGCGTGCAACGCCCGGACGTCACCAACGCCGCTGCCCCTGTCTTGACGCTCCCCGCCTATGACGGGCCGCGTGACGTCGACGTCGGCGCCAATGGCTATCCCTCCCGGTCAATCGCTGTCGAGGAACTCCGCGCTCGTCTCGACCTCTCGCCCACGGAGGTCGAGGCGTTCGCATACGCCCTGTGTCACACGGATCATGTCGTGGACCGCACCCTCGCTATGGAACGGGCGCGGGACAACGATGTCGGTCTGTGCGACATCATGGTCCACGCCATCGTCCATCGCTCACGCACGGCGACGGACACGGGCCACGATACGCGGCGCATGCATATGGTGTACAGCCGCGCGCTAGCAGCCGAGGCCGCGCGCTGATGCTACGGCGGCCTCCCTGGGCGCACTTTGCACACAGGCACGCTGCCGGCGCGCGAACCCACGGCGTCGATCTGGACGCCGCGCCACTGCGGCGGGTTGGGCGGCGCCTGGCCGCCCTGACGGTCGGCCTGCTCTGTGCCCTCCTGCTTGTGCTCGGCCTCACCATCTACCGCTCGACCCGGACAGTGCTGCTGGGCTCCCTCCAGGGCATTGTCAAGGCGCGGGCGACAGACGTCCTCGTGGTATCACCGTCGCCACCAGCGCCAGGGCCGTCGCGCCCCGGTGACGGCGATGGGCCCCCAGCGCGGCCGCCGAATAGTCCCGCACAGAGGAACGTCGACGACGGAGTCGTCACGACCGTCGCCAACGCCCACCTGGGCGTGCTCTTCAGCGATCCTCCCATCAGCACGACGCTGGGCGACCCCACGGCGGCGCGCGCCGCCCTCGCTGGCCGTCTGTCGTCACCGTACTCGACTCAGCAGGTGAACGCGGACGGCCCGTACCTGATCTACACCATGCGCGGACCGGTGCGCGCCCGTGACGGGGCCGTGGAGCCGGGGGTCGTGCAGACGCGTATCTCGGAACAGCAGTACCTGGATAGTCTGCGCCACCTCCTGATCATTTTGCTCGTGGTGGGCGCGGTCGGCTTGCTCGCCTCCGCCCTCATCAGCGCGGTGCTGGCGGGCCGCGCCCTCCAGCCGATCAAGGCGGCGCTGCGCCGCCAGCGCGATTTCGTGGCCGATGCCGCGCACGAACTGCGCACCCCACTCGCCATCATGCGCGGCGCGTCTGAACTTGGCCTTGCGGCGGGCGACGGTTCCGCGCAAGAGGCGGCGCTGGAGCAGGTGCTGGCGCAGGACGCGCACCTCACGCGCCTCGTCGAGGACCTCTCCACGCTGGCCCGCGCCGACAGTGGCGTCGTGGACCTGGCGCGCGCGCCCGTGGATCTGTCTCGCCTCGTCGCTGAGACGGTTGCGGGCGTGAGCGTGCTGGCCGAGGAGCGTGGCGTGCGCCTCACGGTCGAGACGCCAGGTGTCGTACGTGTCATTGGCGACGCGGGACGGCTGCGCCAGGCGTTGTTGATCTTGCTCGACAATGCGCTCACACATACACCAGACGACGGGTCGATCACAGTGAGTGTGACGCGGCAGGGTGGGCAGGCCCGGCTGCGCGTGCAAGACAGCGGGCCAGGCATCGCGCCTGTGGACCTCCCACATTTGTTCGAGCGCTTCTATCGAGTCGACAAGGCGCGCGGCAGCGTGGGGAGTGGCCTGGGCTTGGCCATCGGACGCTGGATCGCCGAGGCGCACGGGGGACGCATCACGGCCGCTAACGCCCCCGAACCGGGGCATGGCGCCATCTTCACCCTCACGCTGCCGCTCGCCGCGCCCTAATCGATACCGCATGACAGATGGAGCGGGCGGCGCCAAGGACACATGCTCCCGACCGCGTCATGTGAGGCGCTGAAGGTGGTTGCGGGGGACGCGCTTGATCGTCCGCGCCCCCGCATGGGCGCGTGGTCTATGGGTTTGGCCAGCTCCATGCCGGTCGGAAAGGCGCTAGTGAGGTATGCCGGTTCGCCAGGACATCTAGCTCTGGGACGGACCCGCCCGACGCGGAAGCGTCGTTGTCTGACCTGTCGCCAGCGTCGTGTCCCCCTGCGCCTGGTCATAGGTCGGGCCGCCGCGTCGTTGCGGGGCGCGGGCAGGCGTGGCGCCATGGTCGGTGATACCCGCGGTCGCGGGGCCGGCCGTCGCGGCGGCGAGGCGCATCGTCACCGCCTCCCAGGCTTGTCGTTCCACAAAAGACCAGCTCAATTCCACCCACCCGTTGCGGCCCCAGCTCGTGCCCCACTGGTTTTCGATCCATAAGCCGTTGCTATCGTAGCGCGTCGCGAAGACCGTGTGGTTGCCGTGGTTCGTCCCCGGTGTCCCATCGATGTAAACGTGCGTGCTGTCGGCGTTCCAGAAGTTGTCGTAGACCGGGATACCGAGGCCAATCGGGTCGCCGCCGGCGATGCTCTGCTCGATAGCCAGGCGCGCCGCGTCCCCCTGGTTGGTTCCTTGAAACAGTACGGTGGCGCCGGCGATTTTGTACGATGCGGCGCTGGCCCGTTCGCCCAGCGTCGGCGCATCGGCGTAGTCCTGATCGCCCTGCGTGTAGGCGTCACGCGCGGCGACCCCCTGCGTCGCCAACAGGGCGAAGGCGTCATCGAACGAGATTGGGATATTACGTCCCCTCGTGATTTGGGTGTACAGGTACATCGGCGCGAAGCCGCCCGTCCCGTCGGGACCACCCGCCGGGTAGGTTCCAGCGCGTCGGGCGTACCATCCGCGCATATAGTAGGCCGTGACCCAGGCGACACAGGCGTTGGTATCGCCTTGATCGGCGACGGGCGGGTTGTATTGCGAGATGTCGGCGCTTGCCGGAGATGCAGTCGGCGTCAACGTGGTGGCAAACATCCCTTCCGTGCGCGCCATACTTCCTACCCGCACGTCGGTCGTCGGGAGAACCGACGGTAGACGCGTCCGTACGAGAGAGTGGGGAGACAGGCGAGGGCCGCCCAAGGCGGCCAGACGAGGCTCGTGTATTTGGGCGGTGGCATCGCGGCTCAGCGTCGGATGCACCGGCTTCACTGAACCGGCAGGACGGAGTGGCGCGAGCAGGAGCGGGGCCAGGACGATCGATTGGACGACGAGTGCGCGCATGGGTTGCCTCACAAACAGACGAAGCGGATCACAGATGTTGTTTGTCGTGAGGCTATCCCGTGACCTATCGCGCGCACAATAGGAGGCTGTGGCTGGCCGTCATGGGTCAACCCGAAATGGCTAGCCCATAGGAAAATTCTAGGGGACCCACGGCTTTAGCCGTGTGGGTGAATGGGGTGGGCGCGGACAACGCCCCATTTTGGTTGTGGGGGTAGAAAGAGTGATGCTGCGACCGGGGTCAAAGTCGGAGTAACATCGCACGCTAAGCCATGGCATATTGGACGCCGTTGTGCAGTCGTGCATGGCAAGATTCAGCCTTATGAAACGGCTCGTTCAAGCGTGGCGGGGGCCACCAGTAGTCAGTCCTCTTGCCACGCACGACTGCACGGATACGTCCAGGAAGCTGTGACGCTGTGTGTCACATAGGCCCGGTGTAACGGTCGCTGTGTTAAACGACACCGCTGATTAAAGGGCACGATGAGGGGACATCAGCAAGGTGACGATGATAGTCATGCTCCCGCGTTTCGCCCGATTTTCTCCGGTCTATTGGAGGGTGGTGTCAGGCTCCGATACCAGCCCGATCAGCAGGGTCCGCACGATGTCCGTCACACATTGGTTCTCGGATTGATAGGTGGACCCAGCGAGGCAGGGGTTGCGCCGGCGACGACGCGGTCCAACGCGGGACGCCCCGCGCCGGCCGTGGTCCGCTCGGACAGGTCGATCACGTCGCGCCGCAGGTCCTCGACGGCCGCGCGCGCGAACTCAAGGCGGACGCGCCGCAACAGGATAAAGGTGAAGAACAGCATCATTACCGTCATGCAGAACATGAACGTGAACTGCATGCGCGGCGTCAGCCCCGTAAGCACCGGGTGATTGCCGACGTGGATGACGCGGATGGAAAAGAACACGATCGGCACGGCAATGATGGCGAAGGTTCCCACTACGGCGCAGAGGCGCGCGCGGCGCTCGTCGTCGTCGATGGCCCCGCGCATCATAAGGTAGGCCACGTAGATTAGGAACAGCACGGCGGTGGCGAGCAGATGGATGTCGCCGGGGATCCAGAACGCTCCCCACACCGGCTTAGCCCACAGCATACCCATGCCAATACCTAGCGCGCAAAACAGCACGCCCACCTCGGCCGCCGCCCCCGCGACGATGTCGTAGCGGCGCTCACGCGTGCGCAGATAGAGCACGCTGCACACGAAGACGATGCCAAAGCCCAGGAACGAGGCCGCCGCCGCCGGCACATGAAAATAAAAAATGCGGTAGACATCGTGCATGGTCTTCTCCGGCGGCGCGTAGAAGAAAGCCAGGGCCAGCGCGGCGATAAATGCGGGCGCCACGACGATATCGAGCGCGCGTGATAGTGTTCTCAGCATACCCTTTGTCTTACCTATTCTACTCTTCGACGACGTATGAAAACAGCGCCGCACTCGCGACACGCTATGTCGTTCTCTCAGCCGGACACGACTGCCTGAAGACTAACATCTGTCCGGGCATGCAGCCCGGCCCGGTGACGCACTTCGTGCGTCAACAGGTCCTGTTGTGCTGGGCGTCGCCCGGCCGTCCAGCACGGACCGGAGGCAGGTGCGCCGAGTCGGCGGGCCGCCCGTCGATCCGTCAGGGCCCGTTTGAAGACGTACAGAAAGTCCTCACCAACCGGCAGTGGCAATTCATTCTAAGTCGCGCGCCGTGTATCTCGATCCGCGTGCAAACGGTACAGGCTGATGACGTCGATGACCTTCGCCTCGACGTTCAGATCGGGTGGTCGAGAGCGCGAACGTCCGCGCCTCGTCTGGACATAGACAAGATTGTGCCGGAGAATCAGAATGATGTACATACTGTGGGGGGCGACGTCCCACTAGACCGTACCGACTCGCCTCGGCACGCATCACGCCGTCGGTCCGTGCCCGGTCCGCGCAAGAGCCTGCACAAATGCGTGTGCGAACTCGGCGGGTCGGGTCACATAACCGACGTGACCGCCGGGCAACTCGATCAACGCGCGGCCAAGCTGCTTACTCAGTTCGACGTTTACCTCATAGCAGGGATAACCACGCGATTCCCGCCCGGCCATCGGCACGATCCGGTCGGCATGCGCTTTGAGCGCGTCAAGATCGAGGTCGACCGCCGGATATTGGCGTAGTTCGTGCTCAAACCAGTAGGTGGCGTTGGTACGACTATACGCGCCGTTCTTGGGGTCCCGCGCACGGGCCATGACCTGCCGGTCTGACGCTGCGAACGCGTGCTCGCGGAACGTCTGTAGCGCTGGCTCCATCCCGGATTGGCGGTAGAGGTCGTACAGCCCGCGGAAGAAGTCCACCCACTTCTGTCCATCGGGCAATTGCCGCACGGCCGCCGGCTCGAACGGAACGAGCGTGCGCACCACGGACGGGTGATGCGTGAGGACGTCCAAGACAACGACTCCTCCGGAGCTGCTGCCAAAGACGGTCGCGGGCTCGTCGCTCACATGCTCGATCAAGCGCCGGGCATCATCAGCGTCCGTCTCAAGCCGATGATCATCGTCCTGCGGCCCATCGAGGTGGCTCCGGGAAAAGCCGCGCCGATCGTAGGTGACCACAGTGTAGTGCGCCGCCAGATGTTCCGTCACCCTTGTGAAGATGTCGGCTTCGCCATTGGCCCCAGGGACCATGAGCAGGAGCGGGCCGTTGCCGTGGGTCTCATAGTAGAGACGAGCGCCGGGAACGTCGAGGTTACTCATGTGCGTAGCTTTCCTATTCCGTGAGCATTTATGGGGGTGTATCGCCCCCATGAGGTGATCCTGTGCGTGTGCGCGTCGATATCGATCACAACTATGCCCACCTCCCTGGCCTTCTCCTTTGTCCACTGCGTTGGTCACGCTGCGCACGGGGGGCACACACCAAGTAGGTATCAGGTACACTCCGATCACACGGCATCTCCGCTCGGCGCAGACTCGGCAGGGGCGCGCATCGTGGCGAGCCGCCAACCACAGGCTGGGACAGCAAAAAACGGGCGAACCCCACCGGGCGGTCCTCAGTCTCGCATTGAGTGCGCTCCTCCACTGTCGTCACCTCCGCACCGTCAGGAGACGGTTCTGCTCGGTCGAGGGTGCATAGGAGTCGCTGCATCGACGGCTGCCGGCGCCGTACGCTGCTCGTACTGCTTACGCCGCCCGTACCGGGTCATGCCCCGCGGCTTGTACATCGACAGCGTTGTGGCCACGAGCAACAGCAGCAGGGTGGCGCCGGCATGGAGCACGGAGGCTGGGCTCCTCAACCCGCTGAGATCGCCACTGGACGATGTCGTCTGTGCCGCGACGCCTGCTATGTAGCCTAGCGACTGCATGTATATCAGCAAGATGACGGTGGCAAAGACGTTCATCAGGAGTTTCGCCAGGACCCAATAATGCCGGAATAAGCCCCATGGGGTGCCCAGGGACGAGACAAGCCCGGTGAGCAGCGCGGCGAGGCACAACGGGACGATGACGAACCAGCCGGTCAATTCCATCATGAGATCGGCAGCACGCACCATCCGCGCATCCTGGCTGGTCAGGCCGGCGACGGCGAGGGCTAGGAAACCGGCGACCGCGCCGAACCAGCCGACCGAGACAATGACATGTGTGGTGAGCGCGACCTTGCGGAGGCGAGGTGTCATGATCATGGTTGTTGCGCGTGATGTTCTGTGACGCTGGAGGACGGTCTGTGGCGAGTAGGGCCCCGGCCACTGCCGGGTGAGCGTTATGACGACAAACAGCAGGACCAGGACGAGAGCGATGATCCCAACTGTGACGCTGGAGGACGATATGTGACGCGCAGGGCCGTTGACACTGCCGGTGAGCATGTCGGCGAGCATCATGATGACAAACAGCAGGACCAGGACGAGGGCGATGATCCCAAACACTTTCACCCAGCGTGGTGTGCGGGGTGGTGTGCTGGTGGTCGATCTGCGGTCGGCCCTCACACCGGTGTCGGGGTAGGGGGGTACGTCAGCCAGGTGCGTGCCCTCCTCTGTCACGTCTGTCGTAATGGCATTGATCACGGCGGGCTGGATGGGTACGTCAGCCATGCGTGTCCTCCTTTGTTGCGCGTGGTTGTTCAAGCTGTTGGGTGTAGAGACTAGCCTTGCCCTGCCAATCCGCGTCGCATTGCGCGGTGAATTGGGCTGCGCGGCGTGTCGTCGCGCTTCGTGACGCCTCGGCGTCGGATGAAAGGCGCGGTCATGTCACGACCACATCATACAGAGGTCCGGACGACACGGGGAAGTGCGCGCCGTCACCGCCTGGAGTGACATTTGTCACGACTTTGGGCGCGGGACTTTCCCCCACGCCGTCCTTCACCTACACTGGAGTTGAAACGCTCCAGAGGATGATCTGGCTCGCGACGGTTCGGACGCAGATGAGAGGCGCGGCCATGGCACAACCGACCCTACGAGGCGGGACGCCGCAGAGGATGATTTGGCTCACGACGGTCGTCAGGCTGGCGATCACGCCCGTGTTTGTCGGAGTGCTGTTCCTCCTGGTCGAGCCGCTGCGGTCGGTGAGAGATCTAGCCACCGCGGTCGGTCTAGTCCTACTCGGTACGATCCACATGCTCTACTGGCGGCGGCCCTGGCCGAGCCGGCAGCGCCGCGCGGTGGCCGCCGCGGCGGCCATGATCCTGACCAACGTCGTCCTGCTCCACCTGCTCGGCCTCACCCAACCGCTCCTGTGGCTCTATCCCGCCCTGATCGTCGGCGCCGGCTTGCGCGCACCCGCAGCCGCGGTCGGTGTCGGCCTCACGGCGCTGACCGCGGGCGTGTCGATGGACCTGGAGGGAACGCTCGTCGTCCGCACGCTCGATCCGAGCCATTCCATTGCGCTGTCGATCGGGCTGGCCGGTCTCGGCATGATCGCCATCCGTCAGCTCATCGCGCTCAACGCCGACCTCCACGCCACCAGGGCCGAGCTGGCCGACCTCGCCGTGGCTGGCGAGCGTGAGCGCCTCGCGCGCGAGTTGCACGACCTGCTCGGCCGGACGCTGGCGCTCATCGCCGTCAAGGCCGAGTTGGCGAGCCGCCTGAGTGCGACGGGTGACCCGTCCGCCGAGGCCGAATTGGGCGACGTGCAGCGTCTGGCGCGACAGGCGGTGCGCGACGTCCGCGCGGCCATCGCTGGCGACTACGCACCGAGCGTCGACGCTGAGCTTGCCGCGGCCGAGGCGGCGCTCCGGACGGCCGGGATCACGGTCAGCGTCGACAACACCGCCGCGAGCATCGAGCCAGCGCACGAGACCACCATCGCCTGGGCACTCCGCGAGGCGGTGACGAACGTCGTCAAGCACAGCGACGCGCGCACCTGCCGCATCGCGCTCACGGCCGCCGACGGCTCCACCACGCTCGACGTCGACGACGACGGGCACGGTCTGATCGGAGGAGGCACAGGCACGGGTCTGGACGGGCTGGCCGACCGCATCCACGCGCTGGATGGCGCCATCAAGGTTGGCCCGCGTGAGGGGCGTGGGTTCAGACTCCAGGTGAGGCTTGGCGGTGCCGCGGCTCCGCGCCCGCACGTCGAGATCTCCCGGTGATCCGCGTGCTGCTGGCCGAGGACCAACTGATGTTCCGGACGGCCGTGCGGAGGTTGCTGGAGATCGAAGGGGACATCGAGGTGGTCGCGGAGGTCGGGCGGGGAGACGAACTGGTCGCGGCAGCGCTAGTGGCACGGCCCGATGTGGCGGTGGTCGACATCGAGATGCCGGCGCAGGACGGCATCAGCGCGGCGTTGGAGTTGCGGCGGAGCCTGCCCCACTGCCGAACGTTGATTTTGACAATGTACGGGCGGCCGGGCTTCGTGCAGCGTGCGATGGAGGGCGGTGTCTCCGGCTTCGTGCTGAAGGACGCGCCGGTCGAGGCGCTTGCCGCGGCCATTCGCCGCTGCGCCGCTGGCGAGGACGTGGTCGCCCCGACCCTCGCGGCGCGGGCGCTCAGGGCCGGCCCGTGCCCGCTCTCTACCAGGGAGCGCGAGATCCTCGCCGCGTGCGCCGAGGGCCTATCGACCGCCGAGATCGCGACGCGCGTGTGGTTGTCCGAGGGCACCCTCCGCAACCGCGTGTCGGAGATCCTGGGCAAGCTGGGCGTGCGCAACCGCGCCGAGGCCGTGCAGATCGCGCGCGAGAACGGCTGGCTGTGACGCGGGCCAGCGCGGCGGTCGGCCTCCGAGCGACTCCCTCCACGCCCTCACAGCAGCCAGCACCCTGCCGTCCAAGGCCCCGGTTCGCCGGCTCGTCACGGTCATTCTGACTGGGTTGCACCCCCGCGCGCGTACCCGGACGGCAGACACCGCGTCCGCTACAACCTGATTTCGACGGTCGACTCGTGCATCCTCGCCACCGGCGTCGGGCTCATCGTGCCGCGCGTCGTGCGTTCGGTCAAGCAGGGCGAAGGCCGGCCCCAATCCGTGGAAGGCCAACACGCTCGAATGGTTCACGCAGTCGCCGCCGCCCGTCAACAACGCCGACGTCAGCCCCCGTGTGCGATCGGTCGAGCCAATAAAGGACATCCGCCGGCAGGTCGCGCGGCAAACCGAGGCGGCGCCCATCAAGGTCGGCACGGACTAGTGGCGCCAGCCGCCGCCGGTCCTCTGCCAGCCATGGAAGCCTCCCGCGCCCCATCATTCCTTGCTCGACCGCCAGCCGCCAGATCGTGTCGGACGACGTCGCGCTGACGAAGCCGAAGGTCCAGTCGCTGCTGTTGTTGACGACCGTATGATCGCCGGCGACCCGTCGATCGAGATCATCGCGCTCACCGTGGTCGGCAGCTACCTGTCGGCCGGTAGCGCGGGTGCAGTCAACCCCTACATGGGACGATCGACGGACCGGCGATCGCGACGCCCATCGTCGCCAACATCATGGCCCCACCCAACAAGCGGGCCGACGTGCGCGAGGCATTGGTGCGAGCGGAGGCTATCGTCGACATGTCGGCGTCGATCGCGGTCGAGCGCTACCTGGCGCGCGATGTCGACGTCCCGGGCCGACGCCTGTCCCTATTCCTGACGCCCTCGGGGCAGGTGGCCGTCCTCCTGGCCGAGGATCGCGACCGGCACATCCGCCTCGACGCGCTCGAGATGCAATACTACCGCCACCTGATCGTGACGCCGGCGCTGGACGGGCACCTACGCGCTGATAGCGGCCCGATGCGCTACGCGGGGTCATGCCGGGACGTCACGAGCGCCCTGCCGCAGGATCTCGTCGCCTCGCACGCCGCTGCGGGGAGCCGCGCGCTGCGGAGCGCACTCGACGATGCGGGGGCGCGCATCGTCATCTGGAAGGCCGACCCGGAGGGTATTGACATCGTGAGCACCGCGATCGCCGTGTGCGACGTGGTTGAGCAGGTCGTCGGCGCGTGGACGGTATGTGCGGACCGCGGGGTGCTCGACAAGATCGAGCGGCGACGCGCGGCGGCGCTGCCCGACGAGACTGGCGGGGTTCTGGTAGGCTCGTTCGACACGGAGCGCGGGATCGTGCACGTCGTGGACGCGCTGCCCTCGCCGCCCGATAGCGAGGGCAGCGCGTCCCACTACGTCCGCGGGCGCGAGGGGCTGCTCGCGAAGGTGGCGCGCATCGAGCGCGTCACCGACGGCTGGGTAAGCTACGTGGGCGAGTGGCACTCGCACCCCGACCCACCCCGTCGCCCGACGCCGAGCGCCGACGATCGACAGGCGTTGAGCATCCTCGCCAAGAAGATGGCAGATGATGGCTTACCCGCTCTGATGTTGATCGCGGGCGGCCAGGATACCTACAGTTGGAACGTGGGCGACGCGCGACAGGCATAACGCTCACGCCGGGGCGACTCACGACGGAGAGGGAGTTAGACCTGATGATGACGATGCGGGAAGACGCGAGGATCGCGCTCGCCCTATCAGGAGAAGGGGTACGCGCCGCCATGTTCCACCTGGGGGTGCTCGGCCGACTCGCGCGGGGTGGGTTGTTGGAGCGCGTCACGTTCATCTCTACCGTATCCGGGGGCAGCCTTGCGGTAGGACTGGTCTACGCGTTGTCCGGGGGCGCGTGGCCTACAAGCGCACACTATATGGATGTCGTGTATCCGCGCGCGCGGCAACGCCTCACGGGCACAAACCTGGAGAGCGCCATGGTCGCCGAAGGCGTGCGCCATCCGTCACTGGTCCTGAACAATCGCGCCAGGCTGCTCTCGCTCGCCTTGCAGCGCCACTGGGGGATCCGCGGTCTGGTCCGTGACCTGCCCATGGTCCCGCGTTGGGCCATCAACGCGACGGCGTACGAATCCGGCAGAAGTTGGCGCTTCATGCCGCATCGCATGGGGGACTATGAGTTGAACTATGTGCTGAACCCACCTATACCGGTCGCGGACGCCCTGGCTGCGTCCGCGGGTTTCCCCCTTGGCATAGGTCCGTTGGCCCTACAGACGCGGGACTATCAGTGGCAAAAGTTCACCAATGGCTCCCAAACGGAGAGAGACTGCGTACTTGACGTTGGCAACGGTCTTCACGCCTCCGGCGATTAGGCGGCCACGCGGTCCTCGATCCGTCCATCCAGCCGCCGCCCGCGACGACACAGGGCCACGGGCGGTGGCAGGGTGTCCGCGGTTTCTTTCCGGCGATACGCGCGTACTTTCAGCGCGCCCTCGATCGAGGCGACGCTACGCAAGTTGAAGTGTGGCCCTTGCCCATGCCGAAAGCCCCGCCCGGCCCGCTCCACCCCGTTGTTCGTTGCCTCCCAGGCCGGATGGCGTAAGAACTGGCTCAGATGGACAAAACGATCGGGGGTAAGCTGTGCCCGCGCGCGACGCAACGGAGTCACCTCCTCGTAGCGCGCGTCGTGACGCCACAGATCGTAGCGTGCCTGTGCCTCGTCCACGCTCCGCTTCCGTCCCCGCTCATCTTTAAAGAGGGTGTACCAGTCGGTGAGGAAGTCGCGCGCCACGATCAGGGTCGGCCCGACCGGGCTCGCCAAGAGTGCCTCCACCTGCGCCTGCTGCCGTGCGCTGAGGTGGTCAGGCCGCCGCAGTAAGAGGCCCCGCTGCTCCTTGAGCGCTTCCCGGACCTGGCGCACCTCCTCCCAACTCGTCCAGGGCGCGGGCGGCACCACCGAGGCCGGAGGGATGTCAGCCCGGGGGGCGTCCTGGCGCGGGGCGGGCAGGGTGTCCGCTGCGGCGACGGGTTCAGGGAGAGGGTGCTCTCCCTCCTGGCCCTGCTCCCGCAGCCAGACGGACACGCTGACCCGGTGGACACCGGTGTGCCGGGCAATCTCGACGTAGGAGAGCCCCTGCGCCGCGAGATGCTGGATCTGTGCGACGAGAGCGGGCGTCCGCCGGTGGTACGCGCGCGTGGGCGAGGACGCCGCAGGCTCGACGATGTGGAGGTCGCCCGCAGGAGGAGGCGCAGGACGCAGCCACGAGCGCACCGTGCGCCGATGAAGGCCCAGTTGCCGGGCGATGGCCCGCAGCGAGAGGCCCTGGCCGGCTAAGGCCTGGACCTGGGCGATCCCGGCACGGCGCGCCTCCTGGCGCGCCTCCTGGCGCGCCTGCCAGCGCTGGACGGCGGGATCGGCCGGGTTATCGCTGGGCGGCTGCGCACGCAACGGCCCGCCCCAGCCATATGTCGCCGCGGGAGGAGGTGCCGGCAGCGTCCGACGCACCTGGCGGATCACCTCTTGGGCCGCCGTCGTCAGGCGGCGCGTCTCATGGAACAGGCACAGTTGATGTGCCGCCTGCGGCCACACGTCGGTGAGCACACGGGGATACAGCGTCGAGCCGTCGGTGATCACCTCGTCGGGCTGGATACCGGCTGCGGCTAAACGCGTCAGGAACTGTTCCACCACCGCGCTGTCGACGCTCTCGCGTACCAATTGGTAGCCGACGACGCGGTCGCCCTCTGGCGCGGCGGGGTCCACGGCCAGTAAGAGCGCCAAATCGTGCTGATAGAGTTCATCCACGCACAAGATGCCGGAGAACTCGGCGACAATCCACTCCTGATAGGCGTCGTCGAGCGTGATGCCGGTGTGGTAGGCCCGACACCAGCGGCGAATGATGGCCTCGCTGGGCTGCACCCAGAAGTCACGCGCCAGACGCTGGCCTACGGTGCGGAAGGCCAGGCCGTCGGCGTAGACCGACTCGACGGCTTTGCGTACCACGCGCCGTGTGTATATCGCATCCGGGCGCAAGAACGGAGGCTGCGCGCGAAAGTAATGGCGACAGAGAGGGCAGTAATGGACGCCGACGCGCACGGCCAACACGGCGGGGTGGTCGAGGTCGATGTCGATGGCCGTGCGTGTAGCGACGTCAACGCGGCCGGCGTCCTGACCGCACCGATCACAGGGAACCAGGGACGGCAAGAAGTCGACCTGCCGGATCTGGCAGGGGGTGTAATTGAGCGAAGGATATGTTTGGGTCATACCTCAGTATCCCGCCTTGAGATGGTTGCTTGCTGGCATACGTGGACATGCTCTGGAGCGCGACGACTGACAACCGCCAACGTCAAGTACGCAGTCTCAACGGAGATGGAGCCATACATCCCGACACACGACACGATCCACCTGTGGGACGGGGGCATTTACGACAACCTGGGCGTGGAGCCGTTGTTCAAAATGCGCGGCAGGCGGTTTCGCGACGAGTACAACGTCCTCATCGTGAGCGACGCCTCCGGTCCTTTTGACCAGGAGCAACAGTCGTTCTTGCACAAACGAGCGCTGCGCCTGCTCGGGATCGCGCGTGAACAGGTCAGGAGCCTGCGGGCGCGCAGCTTGGTCGACCACTTCGAGAGCCATCCGAACACGGGCGTGTACCTGCAGATTGGGAACACCGGTCGGGACATCTTGAAGGGCGCAAAGGTCGCCGAGGGGACCGTGACCCCTGTCGGCGGGGAGCCGCTTTCCGCGACCGATGCGCGCGCGGCCGCGCGCCTGAAGACGCGCCTGCGCCGCTTCTCGACCGCCGATTTCGACGTGGCCTACGGACACGGATCGGAGGTGGCGCACTATACCCTCGCGGCATATTGCCCCGCCTTGTGTGGATTGGGCGACAAGTGATAGGGCCGTCGTGGCTGCGGGGAAACGGCACCCATCACACCCCAGGCAACGTCCGCGTTGGCCGTCGTCGCCCGGTCGCAGAATGCCCGCAATATGATAGCGGGACGGACTCATACGCGAGCCCGCACTCCTTGTGGGGGCGAGGGGCGCGTCTGCCGCTAAAGCTCACCCGTCCACGATTCCTCTGTCGCCTATACCCAGTCTGTGGGGCATGTCTGATGAATGCGAATGACGCCGCTCTCTCACTGACGCATCGTTAACGGCCGCGAAGCGAAGGGATGATCATCGACGGCGCTCGCCTGCGAGACGGGCATGGCAGCGTGACAAACATCCTACCGGCACGCGGGACCACGCCCCAGGACGTAGTCCAGCGCCCCGCGCAGGTGCGCGAGGAAGAGCGGCTCGTGGTACGCGGCGACCGTGTGGCCCATCGCCGTGTAGAAGGCCCGGCCCCCCAGGTCCTCGTGACACCACATGATCGGATGATCGGGGCCCATCCCGCCCCCTCTGTAGCTGCGCTCGTCGACCGTCGCCAGGACGTGCACACGGCTACGCGGGTTGCTCCGAAAGTCGTACCACTCCTCGACGCGACGCCAGACGACCGGGAGCGATGCCGTGGCGGGGTTGCGCCGGTCGGCGACATCGACCGTGGCGACCTGGATCGCGGGATGGCGGTGGAAGTAGGCGCCGACGAGCCGCCCATAGAAGGGCCAGGCATACGCGGTGTCGCTGGCGGAGTGGACACCGAGCCAGCCGCCGCCGTGGCGGATGAACCGTTCCAGGGCGCCGCGCTGGGACGCGTTGAACACCGTGCCGGTCGTGAGGAGGAAGGCCACGGCGCGGAAACGGCGCAGCGGGACGTCGGTGAAGGCGCGCGGGTCTTCGGTCGCGACGACGGTGAAATTGTCGCGCCGCCCGATGGCGCGTACAGCCGCCACAGCGGTAGGAATGCTGGCATGGCGGTAGCCGGTGGTGCGCGTGAAAACAAGGAGGAGTGGCGGGGCGGCGGGTGGCGCCGCGGATGAATCTACCGGACGCACGAGCGGACTAAGGGCGAGGATGACGGCAACGGCAACTGACCATACCCGGGCAGCGCCAATGACGCCAGCGGCGGCGTGGAAGGCGACTTGGCGCTGCGCCCACACTCCGGCGCACGGTGTCAACGGTTGGATGGTGGGTCATACACACTTTTGATGATGCAGGTTGGCAGCCTGAGTGCTATCTACAGTGAGATCGCCTCCCCCACACGTTTGAGGAGGCCAGTGAGCCCTTTAGTCCGGTTTTGGAGCGTTCTACCAGCCAATTGTCGCGCCACTCGCAGCAGCCCTGAGCGACGTCAGCGCCCTCATCATCAAATGTGTGCATGACCCTGGATGGTTCTGGCACTCTTTTGATGGTGCGGATCAAAGGGCAAATGGGCGTGTGCGACGCACAATATGATATGTAGGGCCGCCGTGGACGAGGATCGTCGCTAGTAGCTTTACGGGAACCATAGGTCAGCGACTAACGGCAGCGGCCGGAAAAGATCGGCTATTCGACGGGAGCAAAAACGACCTACGCCCGGTGTGAATTACACGCGATTCAGGTGTGAGCCCGGACCATCAAAAGAGTGCCAGAACCGCTTTTATCTTAGCGAACACATGCGGTAGCACGTGATCGCGATGCGTTCATGGCTGTGTTAACCGCGCCCACGCCGCGTGCCGCCGTTGCCAGAAGGGCTCCGTCGGCCACCGTTGCTCGAGCGCGTAATAGCCCAACCACTGCGCCAGATACCAGGCGTACGTCTGCCGCACCCACGCCGTGTAGTCCGCCCCGTCCTCTCGACCCGTAATGGCCTGCGCGGCGCGCATCCCGGCCTCGAGAGCCCGCATTAGACCCTGCGACGACAACGGGTCGTGGGCCGCCGCCGCGTCGCCGACGGCCCACCACCGCGCCCCGCTCACCGTTTCCAGGCGCGAACTATCGGCGCTGACGCGGCGGGGTCCGTCTTCGATGCGGCAGCCGCGCCGCGCCACGCGCGCGCCGATGTCTGTCGTCCCGCGCAGCGCCGCCTCCCATCCGTCGCGCACCCGCACACGCTGGCGTGTGGCGAGGTCCGCGTCGCTCAGGTGCGCGACCACCAGCCGCCCGTCGGGGAGCGGGGCGGCATACCACCAGCCCTCGGGTACCGCTTCCACGACGGTGCGCCCGTCGGGGTCCGCCCCAGTGGATGCATAGGTGGCGACGGTGGCTACCAGCCGATCGTAGGCCAAGACCGGCACCCCCAGCGCCCGCGCGGCCCACCGGGCACGCCCGCTGGCGTCGACCAGGATCGCCGTGTCGAGCACTCGCGCTCCCTCGGGGTGGGCGAGGGCGAGCCTCCACCGTCCGCGGGCCGTGCGCTCCACCGCGCGTACGCGGGCACCGCCACACCACAGCACCCCGGCCGCGCGCGCACTTCGGACGAGGTGGGCATCAAAGAGTCCCCGATCGAGGCGCCAGCCTGGGCCGTAGGGCTGGTGCACGAAGTCAACCTCCATCGCCTCCGGGTCGCCCCAGCGGGAGCGGAGGCCCGGCGAGCGCCGATGCCCTGCGGACTCCGGGTCGGCCCACACGCCTAGATCCTGCAGCAGCGGGGTCGCGGCCGGCGGCAGGCTTTCGCCCAGGTGTGGCTGGGCGACGCCGCGATCGACGAGGGCGACGCGGGCACCCAGGCGTGCCAACGCGAGGGCGGTGCTCGCACCCGCCGGCCCGCCGCCGATCACCGCCACGTCTAGGCGCGACGGGGGCACGACGCCATCCGCCTCCTCGTCGTCGCGCATCAGAGATGCGCGCGCCAGTCGTCCAACGGGGGCTGGGTCGGCATGTCTCGCTCCGCCGTAGCCGCGGCGTCCAGGTCTGGCCCCGTCTGTTCCGCCGAGGTCCCGCCCCCGCCCGCGCCGCCGAGCGCCGCGACGAGGGCCAGGGCGTGCGGCGATGGCCCCTCGGGGAACCCGCTCTCCCGCTCCACGTGCATCTGGGCGGGGAACGCTGGGTCGTGCGCGGGGCCGGGCTGCGGCTCAATCAGGCCCAGGCGCGGCCAGTCCGTGACGAACTGGCGGATGCGTCCCTCGTAGTCGGGCGCCAAGTGGCGGCCCCAGGGTACCCGCCCCGCGAAGGCGGCCTGGCGCTCCTGCGGGCCAAGCCCACTATCGAGGATACGCCGGTAGGCCTGCTGGGTCAGCACCTTGTTGGGAACTGCCGCAGGCCAGAAGGTGGGCAGATCCGGCAACGGCGATGGCTGGCGCGTCGAGTTGGGGTAGGCTGAGCCCGAGCCGCAACTGGACGTGTCGGTCTGCCAGGGGACAGCCATCCAGCGCGTGAGGTCGCCGGGACCGCTAGCGCGCAGGGGGCCGTCCGCCCCCAAGGCGTGCGCGGGGGTAAGCTCGTCCCCATAGTCGGGCTCGGCCTGCTCCGGTGGCCGCACGTTCAGGCGGCACAGGTCGGCGTACATGCTCGGCCGGCGCATGGGCCATGTGGCCTCCACACCGGGGTGGAAGGGGCCGCCCGCGCACGCGGCCAGGGCCGCCTCGTCAAGCGCGGCCGGCCGCGCCGCCACCGGCAGATCCTCGATGCGCTGCGCCGGGGTGGGCGGCGCGCCGTGCCAGTCCGCCGCGACGTGGCCTTGTGCCCAGGCGGTGAGGCAGCGGTACTGCTCGCGCGTGACCGCCAAGTATTGCTGCGGGTACTGCGGGGGTTGGTCGAACGAGTCGCCATAGACCCGCGGCCAGGCGTCCTCCTGGTACGCGTGGTACGCGGGGTCGCGGAAGCGGGCGTAGACCTGCTGGCGAGCGGCCGCGGCGGAGGCGGACGGATCAGCGAGCTGGGCCAGGCGCACTGGGTCGAGCAGTGGCACCTGCCCCTGCCAGCCGTAGCCGCGGTAGAAACCCTCGTTGACCCACTGCAACCGGTCAAAGCGCTCCAGGAGCGGGTAGATGTCGCGCGTGAAGGAGACCGGCCGCGGCGGGAGGTGCGGATGCCCGTCGAGGTAGGCCTGGTAGGCGATGTCGTAGAGCGTGACGATGGCGGCGATGCCCGGCGCGTAGTTGGGCGGCCCGACGATCATCCAGGCGCCGGTGACCCACAGCTCCTTGCCCCCGCGCACGACCCGCGCCGTGACCGGCCCGTCGGCGACGTCGTCGTGCCAGCCGTCGTTGTTGCCGAATGTGGTGACTGGGTTGTGCGGCCGCGGCGTCCCCGACTGGCCCAGGCCGCCGAACACGAGCAGGTTGCCGGCCCCGCCCGTGCGCAGTTCACCCAGGGAGACCGGCGTGTCCAGGAACCGTCCGCCGTCGAAACGATAGGCCGGGCCCTGCGTGTTGGCGCCGCGGATGGAGCGCGGCCCCGGATCGATGACGAGCTGCCCGCGGGCGGCGCCGACGACGGCGGCGTTGCGCCGCCGGCTGCGCATGTCCGGCGGCAGGGACGGGGCGGTCGCCTCGGGGATGTCGAGGGCGAGCTTGAACTGGTACCAGGCCGCTTTCTTATTAGCCAGGTGGACGCTCCAGGTGATGTCGGCGTCGGCGGCGGTCAACTCCTGTACCACGGCGCCGGCCGCGTCGAGACCATAGAGGCGGAAGCGCGCGACCTGGCGCTTGAGGCGTCCCTGGGCGTCCTTGTAGCCGCCGCCGGGGTCGGGCGTACGGCCGGGGACCTCGGGGCCGATGAAGAAGTCGGTGGGGCTATCCCCGATACGGGCGATACCGATGCCGGGATGGATGACACAGCGCACGATCTCGTTCTGGCTCATACGACACCTCAGTTCCATGGGGCCATTAGTCGAACTGGCATTAGGATCGAGCCTCGTGCGTTCAGCATACAGGCCCCAGCGGTGGATGTCCAATACCGATTACCGGCACGATGTCCGGGAGGTTGAACTGATACGCCCGCTTGTCACGAGGCCCTACAGCGACACGTCGCCAACCGCGGTATCCTAATGCCCAATGGGTGACAACTCCGCCGCCTTCAGGCGGCGGTTCCCTGTGTCTTTTCTTATGGATAGTAAGGGGCGGGACATGGTCCCGGAGAGGCGGGAGGCTGACGCGCCGGGCGGGTCCTGCGCACGGTCAAGGTAGGCTCGAACCCGCAGGCCCATCGCGATCGACCCCACGGAGGGCGGCCTGGCCACGGCACTGGCCGAACTGGCCGCGGCGTCGGACGCCGGGCGTCCACCTCGACGCGCCCGTGTCGCTGCCGATCTTACGCGAGACGCGCGCCGTCTGCACAGCCCTGGGACTCGATCCGTTGGTCCTGCTGGCCTCGGGCGCCCTGCTCGTGGCGGTCGCCCCCGCGGACGTGGCTGCCGCCCTGACGGCGCTCCAGGCCCGCGGCTCCGGTGGGCGCGTGATCGGGCGCGTCTCGGAGGCGTCCGCTGGCCTGACCATGGCAGGACCTGCGGGTACCTCCGCCCTCCCGACCTTCGCGCGCGACGAGCTGGCGCGCTGGTTCGAGGCGTAGCCAGCCGGCGTCTGCCGTGGGGCAAGCTCGGCCGGCGGAGGGGGTCGCGGTCCGGCCAGGTGGACCACACCACGTCTCCAAACGCCTATGTGGGGCGGTGATCCTCGCAGGTCGTCGCATGTGGCCCCGATGACGCTGATCGCCACGACGCCCGATCGACAGACCTCCCTCTGCGGGTCGGCCGCGAACGTGTCGGCGTGTTGTTTGCCATCACACCGCACCGTCGCGATCTCGCAAGAAGAACGGCCAAAAAGCCCCGTTCATGACGTTTATCCCCATAGGAGCACAACGACATCAACTCCATTATAGGAGTCAACCGTATCAGCTCTCTAGGAGGACGCCATGCGTGTCACGGACAAGCCGCGGACAGGACACGACGAGAACGGGTTGCAGGACCAACACAGGCGAGCGCGCCACGAACATAGCCATGGTTCGGGTGGTGACGGAGGTGTGACATGGCGTTAGGAGATGGGATTCGCAGAGATGTCGCGTTGATTTCCGAGGAGGAGCGCAACCGTCTCCGCGACGCGTTCCTGGCCCTGGATACGACGAAGTTCTACCCCGATGGGGTGTCGTATTGGGACAAGGAAGAGGATATCCATAAGAATGCCCATGCCGCCGGCGCCGATGTGCATGGCGGACCGGCCTTTCTCCCCTGGCACCGCGAACTCTGCAACCGCCTCGAAGCGCTCTTGCGCGAGGTTGACCCCGAGCTCTCGCTGCACTATTGGGATTGGACGACCGATCCCCGTAGCACGGCGGGTGGCCGCGCCAACCTCTTTACGTCCCAGTTCATGGGGAACGCGAATGGGGACATCGGCGCCCCGTTCCCCAATTTCGAGTCCACGGAAGGGGGTGGCCATCCATTGGTGTGGCGCGACCTCATCGCCGGCGCGCCTGCTATCACGTCCGATCATGACATCATCACGGCGGGAGATGGCGCGCCGCAGCAAGACCAGTACAACGCCATGCTGAATGCGATGCAGATCGCCCATGGCTACGCACACTCCTCCTATATCGGCGGCACGATCGCCCAGGAACACTATTCGTTCCACGACCCATTCGTCTTCCTGCTGCATTCCAATGTCGATCGTTTGTGGGCGATGTGGCAAACGGCCCCTGGCCAGGGGTGGCGTCTCGATCCCAATCTGACCTATGGAAGCGCGGGGAGCGCCCCCTCGATCACCTCCGATGTGCAGCCCTGGGCGGGCGACGTCGGGACGGGGTTCACGCCGCTGCGGCCGTGGGGGCCGCCCGAGAACCAGCAACTCGTCAAGACGTATAAAGACATCTCGCTGGTCGCTCCCCCCTGCTACGACACGCTGCCGACGACCGTCCATGTCGTCGTCGCGGAGACCCCCGGCGGGGTCATTCGCTTCAACGATGTGCCGGTGGGGGAAACGGCGATTCGCGCGGCGGTGTTCGAGATCTTCGCGTGTGACGACGTCACGCTCCATGTCTCCGTGGCCCCGGCGGCCCCCTACTCCGTGCTCATCCCGCCGGGGACGGTGACTGTTCACCACACCGCCCACCTCGCCCAGCAGGCGCGCCTCTGGTTCGCGTTCACCGGGACGACCGCGGGGACCAACGCCCCGGCCGGCGCCGTGACGATCCACTGTGACCAGACGGGGCAGGATTTCCACTTCACGCTGCAGGCCAACACCATCGCGCGCCCGACCGTCGGCGTCATGTTGGTGCTCGATCAATCGGGGAGCATGGGGTGGCCGGCCGGGACCGGGGATACCCGGATCAACGTGCTGCACGAATCCGCGGCGCGCTTCGTCGAGCTCGTGCAGGCGCACAACGGCGTTGGGATGGTGCGTTTCGACAACAATGCCTACCCCGGCGTGCCGGTCATGACGTTTGGCGCCAGTTCCTTTGACCCCAACCGCGTCGCCACCATCGCCGCGATTCAAGCGGTGAGCCCCAACGGCGCCACATCGATCGGCAACGGCATCGCCCTCGGCCGCAGCACGCTCAACGCGGTGAGCGGGTTCGATCAGAAGGCCATGATCGTATTCACCGATGGGCTCGAAAACACCCCGCAGTACATCGCGGATGTGATGGGGTTGATCGACCATCGCACCTTTGCGATCGGCCTCGGGACGACCCAGCAGGTGAGCACCGGCGCCCTGACCGCGCTCACCAACACGACCGGCGGCTATGTCCTGATCAGCGGTCCGTTGACGTCGAACATCGACGACTACTTCCGCCTGAGCAAGTATTTCCTCCAGATCTTGTCGGCGGTCACGAACACAAACGTCGTGGTCGATCCGAGCGGCTACATCACGCCGGGCGAGAAGCTGCGCATCCCGTTCGTTGTGAGCGACACGGACATCGATGTGACGGTGATCCTGTTGACGGATGTCCCCGCCCCCTACTTCGAGGTGGAGACACCCAGCGGGGACATCATGACCCCGGGTATGGCGGTGTCGGCGGGCGCCGTGTTCGCGGTCGGGACGAACATGAGCTACGTCCGGTTCACGCTCCCGCTCGTCGTCAGCGGGACGGAGGCGCGCAGCGGGACCTGGTATGCGATCCTCGGGGATGGCCGCGAGCAGACGCCGGGGCGCGGCCAGGAACAGGGGGGCGCGCTCGCCTCACGTCGCGGCGTCGTGCGCTACAGCGTGAATGTGCACGCGTTCTCCAACTTACGCATGGACGCGCGCCTCGGGCAAGATAGCCTCGCGCCGGGCGCGGCCATGACCGTCCATGTGTCATTGAGCGAGTACGGCGTGCCCGTGGCGCATCGGGCCACGGTGCGCGTGCAGGTTGAGCGACCGGACCACTCTACGATGACCCTCACGATGCCCGAGGTGGCGGATGGCATCTTTGACGTTGGGGTCGTGGCGACGATCGCGGGGGTCTATCGGTTCCATGTGGTAGCGACCGGCGCGACGCTACGTGGCCTCCCGTTCACCCGCGAACAACTCCTGACCGGCACGGCCGTGATCCATGGAGACGGGCCATTCCCCACAAGCGGGCCCGACACGCATGTGCATGATGAGCAGCTATGCGCGTTGCTGGAGTGCCTCGTGAGCGGGGAGGCGTTGGGGCGCTTCTTCGCGAAGGAGGGCATCAATGGTGCGGCGTTGGTGGCGTGCGTGCGCCGGTACTGTGCTGAGCGGACGGCGCCACCGACACCGGAGCAACTGGCGGAACGTGAAGGAACGCTCCCACCCGGTTCGAGCGACATCGCGTCGATTCTCGCCCAGCCCGACATGCTGACGCAGATCGCCGATCTCATCCGTCGGGCAGGGTGGACCCTAGGCTAGCGGGACGGACGAACGTGAGGAGCGTCGTGCCTATCATGATGCAGGTGGCAGAACGTGTACCTGCATCATGATGGTAGGGCGTATAGAGTGGGATAATCTCGGCGGGGTACCAGCACAACCGGCGATGATCTCCCCGGTCGGGTTGGGCGTGGGAACGCGCCCAACCGGATCGGGCGCTCCCTCTAGCCCGGTCCGGCTGCGCGTGTGACCGTATCCCTGGCGCGAAGGGCGGTGTCCGGCCTACAGGCGGACTGTATAGGTGGCGTACGCCGTGTTGACGTGGACGGACACGCGATACGTACCAGCGGGCATAAAGACGTTGTTGCCGTAATGGATGTCCGCCATATCCATGCTCACACCCACCATCACGGCGACAGGAACCTGCACGGAGCGCATCTTCATCGGGCTCAGGGCCTGATAGGTGATGCTGACCCTCGGGTTGCTGGCTGGGCGCATGGTGCGGCGATCCAGCACATGCACCTCCAGGTGACGGTTTAGCATGCCCATCCCCATCCCCATGCCGCCCATCATCATGGTACCGCGAAGCATGATCTCACCGGTCGTGGGATGGGTGCGCCGCGCCTCGGCCTGGGTGTACATCGCTTCCCGCGGCCCAATCATCAACGTCATCCGGTAGGCGTCGGCGGTGACAGGAATCGTCACCGTTCCCATAGCCATCGACGGCGTGTGGGCAGGCGTTCCAGCCGCTCCTGCCACCGACGGTAGTGCGATGAGCACTGCGGCGAACACCACCGTACCGTACGTCTTTATCATGTCCTAAATCTCCCTCTTATTGATACACGACTGGTACGCCACTGATTGTCACGCGCCGTGGCCATCGAGGACACGCCGCGCCCGGTCAAACGCGGTCTGATTGATCTCGGCCGCCGCGTACTGGCGCTTGAGAACCGCCATCGGCGTCTCACCGATGCCACCGTATCGGGAGGGGATGACGGCACGGACGGCCCACACGACCAGCAGCACGACCGCGACAAAGAAGAGCAGCAGCACGATGATGCCGAAGAGGCCCATCCCGCCAAACCCGTCCAGCATGTCGGCATCCTCCCGTGAGACTCACAAACCAGGCGATGACGCACGTCCCATCCTTTAAGTGTATGCTTACTTCGGCCATGCACCCATCGTCGTCGCCGCCGCTGTATTCTCCTCCTCGTTTGCATCATCATCGTGCATCCCGTCCCGACTCGTGGTCGAGCGCCACCAGCCGCGTCCTCGGCGATATACGCGGTACACGCGCCTGCGCGTGTACCGCGTATATCGCCCCGACGCTCTTGTCTCCGGGCGTCATCGAGGGCCTGCGTGGGTCAACACAACGACGACAGCGATCACGATGACGAGTGCTCCGACAATGGCACAGACCTCCACGAGCAGGCCGATGACCTCGCGGCGCTCCCGCGCCAGCAACTCCCGGATGGCCTGCTCGTGCGCTCGCCGCTTGACCCGTGGTTCGGCGAACGGTCGCCCCGGTGGCCACGCGCCCGCCCCACGCGTACGCCCCCGCCGTATCCCGGGAGCGTGCGTCCGGCTTCGCCGCCCACGCGCCATCTATCCCACCCGTCGACCATATGACGCATCTGCCTCCCGCTTCATACGATGTGTCCCACCACGACCTGCGCGCCCAGTCCCACGGCCCACGTCAGCACGAGGGCGATCGCCCACACCGCCCTGACCGCACCTGTCGTGGAGGATACGGCCCCTGACGGCCTAATCATCGGCACGATAATGCGCAGATAGACGGCTAGTGAGAGCACGCTGTTGAGGATGGCGATCACGGCCAGCCAGCTATAGCCCGCGTCGATCGCCGCGCCGAACAGCAGCAACTTGCCCACGAAGCCGCCCAGGGGCGGCACGCCGACGAGTGAGAACAGGAAGATAACCATGGCCGCGCCGGTCCACGGCGACGCCCGCAACAATCCGTTGTAGGCGTCCAGGTCGCGGCCCACGCGGGCGACGACGGCGAACGCGCCCAGGTTCATCGCGGCGTAGGCGGCAGCGAACACGATCAGCGACTGCAGCGCGATGACGCCGTGCCCCAGGGCCACGACGCCGAGGAGGAAGTAGCCCGCCTGCGCGATCGAGGAGTAGGCCAGCAGGCGCACCACGTTGGTCTGCGCCAGCGCGGCCAGGTTGCCGTAGGTCATCGACACGACAGCCAGGATCGCCACCACCAACGGCCAGTTGACAGCGCCGGACGGCAAGCTCCTCATGACCTGTGCCAGCCCGAAGATGGCCCCGACCTTGGGCACGATCGAGAGGTAGGCCGCCACGGCGACGGGCGCACCATCGTAGGCGTCGGGCGCCCAGAAGTGGAACGGAGCCAGCGCCGCCTTGTAACCCAACC
>JAABUL010002817.1_pt1 | contig 27673 bp, 16 predicted proteins | sample 5559151 | NCBI WGS metagenome assembly JAABUL01 (sample SAMN10711876, study PRJNA513368) | rock metagenome | isolation source: Antarctica rocks | place: Antarctica: Victoria Land, Pudding Butte sud | reverse complement strand
TGCGGGTAATTTTGCCAGACACGCAGCTTTCGCATAGCTCCTGAGTCTCACATTTCTGTAGGCGATCTGCTGCTTTACAGTCGACGCCGGTAGCACGGGCGATAGCTTTGGTAGCTTCCATGCTGATATGCCCATATCTCTTGTGCCATTGGGTCCATGACGCGTCGTTCTTGGCAGGCACGGACGATTTGAGGTGAAAAGCTCTCATTTGCTGGATCCACATGGTTTCCAGCCAGTATGTACGATCATGGAGGAAGGCATGTAGCACCTCCTAGCCCTGTTCATCATAAAACGTCTTCTGTCCATCGCCTCCAGCATGCTTGTAGCCCAGGAGGTCCAGCTGCGTGGTCGATAGGAGGTTGAACTCGATGTCAGGCACATGACGTACATCTGTCAACGTATATTCGCTGACCTTATTATTAATGATAACCGGGATTAGTACGGTCCCGATACCTGCAACATTGATTGGTCTACCACCGGTGGGGCCAGATACCGTGTGGTTCTTGACTGGTGAATAGTCCATGAACTTGGAGCGGTCCCAAAAAGCATGCTCCTGATCGCCTAAGTCGATGATGATCTCATGGGACTTATTGTTTTGTGGGCTATTCCCGAAGCGGGCGGTATATGATTTGTCCTGTTTTTGCTCATCTAAATTTTGATTGCTTTATTAACGGCTAGGACCTTTACTATATCTTGGCTGACGGCTATTACTTCGTGCTTCAAGCTCTTCCCTTGTCCTACACCTGAACCATTCTGGTGCGAGGTCCGGATAAGCATGATAGCAACTCTTTATGTTATGGTTACTACTATAAAAGGTATAATTTTCCGTGCTGTTCGGATTTTGTCCTGATTTTGGCTGTTTACCGAATTTGCCAGTAAAGGCCTTGGATTACTCAGTCTTATTGGATAACTCCCGATTAACCAGTGACGTAGTTATATATTCGAAATCTATTGGCCCATTTCTAGACCGCTGGATCTCGGTTAGGGTATAGACTGCTCCTTCCATATACTCTGGTAGGCCCCTCTCAAAGACTGCTGTTTGGAAATCTTCATGTATTAGGGTCCCCATTTGATGTAGCTTGTTGACATACTCCATGAACTTGGATAGGTAGGCATGAAGGTCACTGAACTAATCGGATCGGAGGTCATGTAGGGCGAAGTATGTTGCTTTCTTAGTGGCATACGACTCCGTTCCATATAATGACTTTAATTTGGCCCATGCTTCTTTAGCTGTCTTAAGGTGTTCAATCATGCTGTAGGCTGTAGGCGTGTAGGTGATGTGGATAGCGGCAATTACTTTGTCCTCCATCTCAGTATGTTTATCCCATTTGTCCTGGTCCTTCTCATTGACCTCCAATTGGACGCCGCTGGAATCAATAGGTGTTGGGTATTTTGGCGCTCTATATTCCGGCTTGATGACCTTGAACACGCCGTTAATAATAAGTGAGGATCGAATTGCTACCTCCCATTGCTTGTAGTTATCCGTGCCCTTAAGCTTCGGAATTTTCTGATAGTCAGTCATGATGTTGCTGGTGTTGAATAGTCCTGGGAATAATGCTTCCAGGTACTATCCTAAATCTTGTTGAAAAGCTTGCTGTTGCGAATTACGCGGTCCCCAGATTACGCTGAACCCGGGCTCATAACCTGTTGATTAATACGACACGTCTGATGTCTTATTGGTGGATGCAGTAGTATGTATTGCTACTAATAATATTACTCTCATCTTTAGAAGTACACGTATGACTGAAAACTCTACATGTGCATGCCAAGACTCTGCTTAGTCATAAACCGAGGTTGACCCGGACTGAATTCCAACATATAGTACATGCTTCACGTATTACATGCTTCAAACATCTATCCATCATGATGATTACGATTACATGTTCTCACTGCCAATACCTCGCTCACACTTGTTCCACTAATAGTGGTCCCCCCTGAGATCTTCCCGGTTTTGTCGCGCTGCACTGTCCCCTCTGTGTATTTTTTCGCAACATGTCATTTCTTGTGTTGCCCGTGATCTTCAAGCAACCCAAGCAACTGCTCCGACGATCACTCCTAGTAACGCGCCTCTAATTTCGACAAATCTCGCTGCAGCACCAGTGAAAGGCTGAATGGGGCTCGGTGTCACGCTTGGACGTACCAAGCCTGTTGAAGCAGGGTTAGTGGCGTTGCCTGTGGGAATGATGACGGGTGGCAAGCTTGTGCTGAGTGTAGGAAGTGCGACAGAGGGCACCCCAGTTGACGTTGACAGCGTTGGTAGGTAAACAGAGGAGGGCTGAGTGGGAGCAGGCGTCTGGCTGCTAGAGGCGAACTTGTCAGGGAGCGCGATGCCGTTTCTGCGTGCGCAGGTGTTGGGATCTTCGCCCTACGAATCGTGGATGTCAGCCAAAACGACCTTGGAAGATGAAGGATGATGAGGTCCTGGGTAACGAGCTTGCAATTGTAGAAGGCCGTGATAAGCATATACTCACATTGGGACAACACCGACCTTCGCCGTTCACCACTGCCAAACAGAACGAACCGCCGTAGTCACCAGGGCAGACATCTTTGATTCATTCACATTAGCATCATAAGCCTTTTGCTCAACCGTTTTGAAAGTGAAGACCTACAGTTCTCAGGGCAGCAGACATCCCCCTTGCTCACAATCTTGCAGTATCTGCCACATATGCTATTTGGTGGCAGGCAAGTCACGGAGCCGCCGACCGTGGGAACAAATGATTGATCTTGACGTGCCATCAATAGCATCTTACCGAATTCGTCAACCGCTTGGCTGGCAGAGGCCACAAAGGGCATAGCAAAAAGGGGGGCAGCGCGCATTCTGTCAAGCGTTTGATGAAAGACTGAGTATTATCCCAAAAGCAGAACGAACGTTGAAGTGATCAGAATCTTGCAGTGCAAGCGGAAAATGAAAGATCCTGATTCGAGTGAACGACCGAAAACAACAAAAGAAAGGAAAAAGAAGTTGATGTGGTTAAGCAATCAACATAAATATCCCACGGCAGCATCCAATCTCCTCTGCTCCTACCTTTCACCCCATCAATAATCAAGGCTGCGACTACGGCGAGCCAGTAGTTTGCCCAAGCCAACGTGCCAAGTACGCTGTCGCTCCCGGAGTCTCGTATTGAGTAAAGGATGGACGGTGTCAGACATGCCCAGAGGCCGTGCCAAGAACACTATGGCCACTAGACCCTCGTACCAAGCAAACAATGGATGGTCAGACAAGCCCAAAGGCCATGCCAAGTACGCTGTCGCTACTGGAGTTTCGTACCAGCAAAGGATGGAGGGCGTTGGACATGCCCAAACGCCCCCGCGGATATCATTGGCTTGAAATTTGCCCAGCTAGCAGGCAACAAAGATTTAAGGGGCTGGTCTCCCGCTAGTGTGACATGGGGAACCAGGTTGCGTGCTTTAAAGTTCTGTCACTGAACCGGTTGCTACCCTTAGCGGCGGGCTGTGGTTCTTTCGGATGGTCTATAGGCGGTTGCAAATGAATAACGGTACAAAACGGTTCTAAGACGGTAATATAGGAATTCACGTATAAGATTACTATATTTAAGTTATTATATAAAGTCTAGAATAAATTATAAGTTTATAGTATATAATCCTTAATATAATTTACCTTTTAAATAGTAAAGAATAAAGGTATTAATAGTTATATACTTAAATATTAATAATATTAAAGATAATCTTTTATAATAGTCTATCCTACTTATAAAAAAAAAATAAGTAATAGCTTAATTCTATTAGAATTTAAGATTTTTCTAAATAGATAAGGTCTTCTAAATTAAAGTATCTAAGTAGTAGTCTAGGAACTAGTCTAGGTAGTAGTATAAGTTACTATTAAATTATCCTTAAAACTATCTTTAATACTATTAGATTTATTTTAAATAAATATAATATAAGAAGGCCTTGTAAATATCAGCGTCGGACTATAGATTTAGTCCTACGAAATACAAAGATTCGATAATCTTACTCCGTCGTCTTCGTACCTAGTATTCAGTGATAAAAAGCTTTCGAAATCCTATAAATCTATATAAGACATGAATTAATAGTACCTAGACTTTCACCTCTATTAGAAATTAGATATTATAGTTATATCTTAGTATCTTAGTACTTATAAAACTCTATATTAGATAAACGTATCTTTCTAGATAATTAATCTATTTACTATATTACTACTATTTATAGTCTATATCTATTAGGTTATAAGCCTAGTACTCTATTATATTATAAGTCGCTATTTAATACTCTATTAATTTATTAATTCAATTTAATTCTAATAGGGAATAGTATTTTTTACTCTTACTACTAAAATCTCTTATACTTAGTTAAAAAGCCGACTTATTAACTAGTTAGACTCGTCGTATTAATTATTAGTTAAAAAGCTAACCTATTAACTAGTTAGACTTATTATATTAATTAAACTCGCTAGTTATAATTATAGTCCTAGTCCTAGTTAAATAGTTAGACTAATTAATATATTTATATATAATTCCTCTTATAATCTATAGATCGAGTCTCTTAATAAGAAGAACTAGTTATCCTAATTTATTAATATCTAAGTAAAACTATGGTGTAAGAAGCTCTAGAAATACACTTAATTATTATATATACCTAATCTACTATTTAAAGAGGGGGAAATAGTTACTATTACTAAGAAATATAATAAGGAATATACTAAATAGGAAGAGAAGTATTAAGAAGTAGTAGACTTTATAATACTACTTATTAGCCCTAATATATAAATAAAGCTTACTTAAAAGGAGTTTAATAGTAACTTCCTTATAATATTATATCTATAGGCTATATATTAGCCTACTAGAAATACTAAGTTTATACGTCTTTCTAAGGAATACTACTTACTTAATTTTAGTTTATTTAAGATTATACTAGATTACTTAGACTATATTAAGGTCCTTAAAGAATAGATCTATACTACTAAGATTATCCTAAATACTAAAAATTAGATATTCCTTTACCTACCTATATCCTTACTACTAAAATACTAATACCTTATCTAAATTTAGGCCCTTATCCTAGATATTAGCGCCGAAAAAGTATAGTAAATAGTATTAAAAGTTAGCTATTAATAATAGGCTAGCTAATTAGTTAGCTACTTAGTTAGTATCTACTACTTAAAGTTAGATCTTAATTAATTATTTTATTACTCCTATTATAGTTAAAAATACCTAAGTAATAAATATTACTCTACCTTTCTATAACGTACTCTAAAGTAGTACTAGGAAATACTAAAATATAAGGAGTAGTAGAAGTAGGATAGGAAGAATATAACGAGGGCTACATAAGGTAATAATAATAATAGATAAAGACCTTTATAAAGGATTAATATATAAACTTTATATAGCCTTATATCATCATATAGCTGTTCCATCCAGGGGGAGTGTTAGAAATTAGATATCATAGTTATATCTTAGTATCTTAGCACTTATAAAACTCTACATCAGACAAACGTGTCTTTCTAGATAATCAATCCATCTACCATGTTGCTACCATTTATGGCCTACGTCTATCAACCTCCACCCCCGAGGCCAGAAGAGTCATTCCTCCTCCCAGATTTATCAACTCTCGATCCGCGATTGCCTCAAGTCTCTCAGGACTATTCCATGAATCCCGAATCAGGTCCCCAATAGGTCTCTGAGAAGGGCGACTATGCTGTCTCAACATGGACTGAGGTTGCGACTCCCAATGCTGGGACTGCCGTCGACAAACACTAGTGATTGTTTGACGACGATGCACTTGAACATACAGCTTCGAGTCTCTTGGAAAGTGGCGGAAGAGCTGGGGATGACTGCTCTTTTGATTGAAATTTGATATACGCTGATGAGCGACACGTAGTGGCACCAGCTCATCGTCCAGCTATCACGGGGGCAAGATCTGTCAATAATGGCTGCAGCTATCACCTGTGGACTACCCCTGTGTAGCCTCCTTGCAAGGCGTCAATCTTATCGTTACCCTCGCAAAGGCTTACAACTGTGCTGTTTGATTGTTGTCTTGTGGCCTTGCTGGGATCTATACACATACTTTGACCCTAGCTGTTGCTAGGAGCATGGTTCATTGTCCTTGACCCTAGAGATATCATTGAACCCTCCACGGACAAAACCACCACTACATCAAATCTCATAGAATTATAATACTAGTTTCAAGGTGTTCCCCATCCATAAAACTTGCAAGTGATCGAGATCATGGTACTGACAAGCTTCTATCTAGGGAGCTACACACCGTCGACACATATAACGAATGCTTTCCCGGGTGTTCTCTATCAGATTGGTGGTTGCACAGGCTATACAAGAAACCTTGTGCATGCACTGCACATGGGACTCTATGGCTTGGGGCTTGCACTGCAGGACGTAGAGCTTGTTAACAAAAGCCCGCGCTCCAACACGACGCCCAAGTATGGAACTACGAAGGACTTCGCTTCTTGGGCTTTCAGTTTGGATCCGGGGAACGGAGAAGCATCTTGGGCTAGAGCTTTGAGTTACAATTTCCTTTGTCCCAGCTTTCGGGCAGGGGCAAATCGCTCCCCTAGGCTCGAGTTGTCCGCCCCTACTTGGGAATCACTGGAAAGGCGGCGGTCATTTCTTGAACATGTACCTGGGTTATCTACTCATATACGAGATGGTTCATTTCTATGTCGGCACGGAACCCCTTCAGAGCGGTACACATCCATCGGAGGCGTCCCTGATCAACTATTGTGTGCATTACAATACCTACGATTCGCTATACGTTCCTTACCAAATCTTTATGGCTTGTAATCAATACTTTACCATCGTTTACCGTTTGTCATATGAGGTCCCAGATACCAGTGAATCGACAAGGATGCACCCAGGCTCCAGATCCTACCAAGCCACCATTCGTCATACAGTACTACGCACAACACAGCTCTTTATTTCATCACTAATAGCTTCTGCTAACCCCGACGCTGCTTCTTCAAGCGCTGCGCCTAATGTGCTGCGGACGCCACGATCACTAATAGTGTAACCTGAATGCTCTGGAAAATTGAACAGGTAATCCTCGCAAATGTGTCTCATTGGAGGGCAGAGTGTCTCCTTGGAGGTATTGAGCCGATTGACCTGATCAATGCCCCGGAGAAGTGAAAATGCTGCACTTACCTCTCAATGAGTGTGAAGCGTATGTATGTCTTCCATTGCCCGATGGAAATCTCTGTCAGGAGTTCGGTAAGAAGTAAAAGATTCTAGAGCCGAATCTAGCGGCTACACCAAGACTTCGCTCTCATCTGCTAGCCTCACCTCACCTCACCTCATCTCACCATTCCACCCTTTGATCCCCAACTTACACGGCAATCCTCTCTAAAATTCAATACTCTGTGACCTCTTTGTCTGGTAAAGTTCCCTTTCAATGGCTTCCATCGTCAAAACTAACCCCAGCGTATCGTGCCAGTGTCATGTCTTCTGTCATCACTGAGGCCGCCCCCATTAGCGTTCAGGCCGTCTTCACCTCACCCACCTACTCGGATCTGACCCTCTGCTGTGGCCACGACAAGTACTTGCTCCACCAAGCCATCGTCTGTCCGCGCTCAAAATTCTTTGATGCCGCGTGCGTCAGAATCTTCAAGGTACATGACCATATCTTAGCCCGCTGATCTATGTTTGGGCTGACGTCCCATTCTTTTCTGTAGGAAGTGTCCACGGCGACTATCAAGCTCGATGGTGATGATCCTCATACCGTCAACCGCATGCTCATCTATCTCTACACCAATGATTACCCTGAGGCCGCAATTCCCTCTAGCCAACAACCCGAAAGGGAATTTCCCACCTGCGGACAGCACCGTCCAAGCTACCAGGCATTAAAGCTGCCTCATCATCGCGGGCCAACCCCACCAAATCCAGCAACATCGACGGGGTCGATCCCTTCAAGAATAGCAACGCCAGCTCAGTCAATCTCTTCACCTAGTCAAATGATGAACAACGTCCTAGTCTACGCGAACGCCGACAAATACGATCTATTCGGCTTAAAGTCGATTGCGAAGGAGAGGGTTGGAGTCTTGGCGAAGAGGTCTTCCGCGTACACCGAGATCGCTGACTTTCCTGAGGTTGTAAAAACCGTGTTCGAATCCACACCGGCTATGGATTACGGACTTCGCGAGATTATCATTGACCTTTGCTCACGCAATATCGACAAGATAATGAGCGACGGGAATACGGCCATGACAGACACAATTCAAGAAATAGGCTCCCTCAGCTTTGGCATCTTGAGGAAGACAATGGAGGCTGACAGATTGGCTTTGGATAGAGCAAAGTACAGCAAAACTATCATACATGCGGACCCTGCCCACTGCAAAGCCGAGAATTGCAGAAATGTCGAGCGGATGTTCAGGCAAGAGGAAGAGATGACGCAAGCCATAGCGGCCAAAGACACCGCTAAGACCCAATTGAAAGAAGCACTGAGCCAAAAGGATGCCGCTATCGTGCAGTACAGGCAGCTTGAGGGCGAGAGGGATGTGGCCAACACGAAATGGAACAAAGCAGTGGCTGCACAGAAGCTGGCTATTCGCCAAACATAATTTGCCATCAACCAAAGAAATCAAGTCATTGTCGAGAGGGATGCTGCGCTGAACCGGGCGAGCGATTGTTTTACCCAGCTGGACTATTACCTGGACCAGTCCCATAAGTGGAAGAAGTGCCGCAATTGTGGCCTGGATGTCACTTCATGGCTACAGCGCGTTGGCTCGGACGACTCAAACTTCACGATGCAGCTCAGATGTTCGGACTGCGGTTGCAGACATAGACTTGGAGCAGTGCCGCATTGATCTGTCGGGTGATGCGATGGTAAGTACGGATTGCAATAGCAGGATGAGCCTAGACTGCCTCTGTACTTTGCTGGTATGGCTGCCGACATGAATCAAAGATTTGAGGCGGGTGACGCATCCAGCAGTGCACGCGCGGTTTTCAGGTGCAACAGCAAGGAGCACACATGAAATGGAATTGTTTGCCCGCTTATACGATCGGTAGCAGATTGCAAATAAAAGACTCATCAAGGATCTTCTGCTTTGCCTCATATATGCTACTGACACCACAGATTCCGGGATTCGGACAGGCTTTGGGATATGTATCTCGAGAAGCTTCCTGGTGTGCGCGCGATCCCCCGCAACATCATTCAATGAAAGCAGCCCCACTCCGCCATCCTGTACGTACTGAGCCGTTTCCTAAGCATATCGCTCAATCGAAATTGTATCAGACTGCTACATGTAAGCATCGTATCTCCAATTCCCTTACAGCATGCATATTACACCTCAAAAGCCTTCAATGGCAGTATTCTTTGACCGAAGCAACATTCGCATTAATTACTTCAAAGCTACATTCAAGTAATACCAGCTCATCACCACATTCATCCCATACTCGTCTTCTGACTCTGTCGTTCCCTCGCTATCATCTGCGATAATCACTTTGAGATACACCCTCAACTTTCCTACTGCATTTTTATTATACTAACGCCTTCACCCAAGATCATGCACTGGTATCATGTCCCTCGAAGAATATAATCCGGTCATTGTATTTCCCAGATTCATATACCACTACGGCTCCGATTAGGATATCGACGAGCGGTTTCACGATAGGTTTCTGGCTGCGGTAGGTAGATTGTGTATCTAGTCAGATCATCTCTACTGGGATGGAATTGTTGGATGAGGTCCTCGTCTATGCTTTGAGAAAAGATATGATGATATCGATTGATGGATTGTGCAACGGGTTTGTATGAAACTGATCACGATGGCTTGATTTTGGTCCTTTGTAATCTCTGGGTCTCCTGGCACTTGTGATCTTTGTTCGTGATACTACGCCGGACAGTAGATTTTGCATTTGAGATTTACGCTCAGCTTGCTGAGGGAATCATCGCTGATGACCCTGGTTGGAGGTTCCGAAGGAGGACGTTGCTGCTATATTTGATGCACATTTTTACGTTTGGGAGGACTTATCATCCAGGGTCTTGTGTAGACGTGCGTGCATATGGGATGGAGTGGAAAGCTTGGTCTCACCTACTCGGGGGTTGTTTAGCTGGATATATTTTGGGGAAGGAGCGTTCGTCTTATCTGCGTAGGCTTAGGGCGGATGTTATCGCGACGTTTGAGTATCTTTTGAGCGATGGCTGAAGGATGCAAATTTGCTGGATGGAATTCAAGCAAGGAGTCACATGGTGTTTGACGTGTCACCTTCTCTCTGCGTTGTGGCCAGCACGAGCATGTCTGGCCTCGACGAAGGTAGGGAATTATTTGACTGATGATAGCCTGTCGACTAAACAATTTTCCAAACAATACGACCAAGTTCTAGCAGACTAAGCATGTATCGGCAGAATCGCATAATCTTCTGGCTGATTCTGTCCCTTGGCACACCGCCCGTGGTAGCGTAGCTTCAGTTGAATTTAGTCCTCCTCGTGTTCTAACGCGATACGCTGGTTCTCACACAACGACACTCCTCTCGGTTTAAGATATCTGCATACCTTCAGGTAGACTCGGTGCCAACTTTGGCAGTCTTTCTTCACCATCAATTCATACTTCCAACTGAGCTTCGTTAGCTATGATCTCTGGTCTTGTACAGCTGAAGTAGGTCGCGGCTTTCTGAAGGCTGAAAATTTGGCAATGTTCCAGACAGTGATCTACAGGTCATCACTCTATGGATATTCCAACTCCACAATCATGCGAGATGTCTCGGGCTTTGTCAAATCCTAGTTTTGAGGTGTTGAACCTCGGTTTGCGTACATCCGGCAAGCGGATCTCGTGTCGGAGTGTGAGGAGTACGGGTACCGACTTTACCGAGCACTGGTATGTTGACAGTCGGCTGTACTAACGAAAGTCTGGCAGGAGCCTTCCAGATTGGTGGGATTCCTACCCTTGAATCAAGAAAGTGGATAGCTACCGATGTCAAGAGACTAGAGCTGATGGTTTCCATACGAACAAGATGACCCTGAATCAGTCGCCTGAGCCGTTAAGTACAAGAACGTCGTACCGTGCGATGAGTGGCGGATTCCAATTCCATGAACCCTTCAGCACCCGGATCAACAAACGTCGAGGCCATGACTATCTGCACTGTCTTCGGTCCCAGTCGCTAACTCTTGTAATCAACGTTAATTTGTCCCTAGCTCATGGCCAACATACGACGTGACACCAATGCTGATGTATATAGCATGAAGAGACTGAGGGAAATCGCAACTACCAAGGGCATGCAAGCGATCGCAGATACTAGCCTTCCTATCGCTTTACCAATCTCTTAAGACATCATTCTCGAGACCTTACGGCTTCTAATGTGCTTCTGCAGCTCTCGCTCCAGAAACTGCTAGCAGATCAGCAAGTGGAGATCCTTGCCAATATCGAATAGTATTCCGTTTTAGTTCTATCCCAGATGCAAATGGGACTGCCAGTGGATACGATCGATTCGGAGCTTGAGTGGTGGATGACCTGGCATGAAACGATCCATTTCACTCAGATTTCTCTAAGTCAGGACGGGGGTACAGTATGCAGCAGCCTTGGACAATTTGCAAATAGTATGATGATCGATGCTCGAGGGCTGGGGACACCTTATTTGACCGTCATGAGCAGGATGGAAAAAGACGTGAATGAAATCACTCCCCTTTGCAAATGCCCATCAGTCGACGGCGCCATTCTTTGCCACCGCGATGTACTTCTGCCCCCTTCATCCACGCCGACCGATCTGTTTTTTCTTCTTAGAGTGGGTCGCCGAAGTCAGGCGATCCTTTATGGATATTGCTTCCGAGGTTTCCCAGAGTAATATACTTCCAATGAGCGAGAAGTGTGCATCAACGCAACCTTGTGCGGGGTCTTGCTCTCAAGAATAGTAACGTTTTTGTACTGCTGTTCCTCAACGTTCGTACGGGAACTAGATGCATATGCTTGGATCTTGTATAGCAATTCACTGCTTTTAAGACATGAGAAGTATACCAGTAATGAAACATCGCTCCACAGCATCGTTGGCCAAAGCTGCAGGCTGAGGCGAGTGATGACCATAAGTACCGTGAACGAAGCACAATTTCAGCTTTCGCTCCAAAGCTTGCCTCTCCCTCTCAAAAGCACTTACCGAGAAAGGTGATCATTGGCTTGCTGCAGCAGGGTAATGACCTTGAAATTGCACACGCTGATAGACCAATCAAATTCAGACTTTCCGCCAAGATATCGGCAAAACTTCGGGCATACCGCCTACAACACTCAGATCTATTACCGAGCTCATGCAACTTGCTCGTTGACACAGCTACTTGACGTTGGAGTATATTACGCTGGCATTCTTCTTGGGTAGACTTCTCGCATCTCATCGGGCGACTTGTTTATACCTGCATTTTCCACCAGCCCTAAGGAAGTCTCCTTTTACAATATGCAAAGCACCTTATCCCAAGATGAGCTCCACAATCTCGAAGGCCGATGAGGCGCCTCAGCATACACCGCCAACATCACCCAATGTAACATATGATGGCAAGACATACAACATTGCAAGCGAAGGCACCGCAGAGATCCTCGATTTGGACCGTCCAGAGGACGCTGTGCCTGGTCAGAAGGGAGTCACCAAGCCTCAATCGGTCTTCTACAATCCTGTACAACAATATAATCGCGACCTGAGTGTCTTGGCTATCAGAGCGTTCGGAGATGACTATGTCGTGGCGCAAAACGCTAGGCGCCAGAAAAAAGCAAACAGACCAGTCAAGGGTGAACAACAAGGCAAGAAGAGGAAGAGAGAGCAGCCAGAGGGAGAGGAAGACGAAGGGAATTCTGAAACCAAGAAAAAGAAAATTCAGACACCAGTAGATGGGACATCGAACGAAGCACACGTTGCGCCGATTGAGTCCAATGCAGGAGATGCTGCCAAGGCCTCTGGATTTGGAGCGGAGGGTGCAGCCCCTGAATTGAATGGGCAGCAAGAGATTTCAGATGGAATGGCCATTTCGGAAGTGGGAGGAGAAGGTACATCGGAGCAGGCGAATGGAACATCTACGAATGCCAAAGAAGCAGAAGACGAAAACATACCCACCAAACAAATGCCTTTTCGAATCCTAGACGCCCTTTCAGCTACAGGACTACGAGCCTTACGGTATGCGAAAGAAATCCCCATAACGACCTCTGTCACAGCAAACGATCTATCGGCATCGGCAACTGCTTCAATCGAGCTCAACGTCCGCCACAACGAACTCAGCGACAAGATCATCCCTACCACATGCGACGCCATTCAACACATGCATGAAGTAGCGTCGCGCGCCACAGGTACCCCCAATGCTTACCACGTGATCGACTTGGATCCATATGGCACGGCTGCCCCTTTCCTGAATGCAGCAGTTTTAGCCCTTGTTGATGGTGGTCTACTTTGCGTCACTTGTACAGATGCTGGAGTCTTCGCCTCCGTTGGTTATCTTGAGAAAACATATTCCCAATACGGCGGACTCCCTCTCAAGGGACCACACGCCCACGAGGCTGGACTCCGCCTAATCCTCCACGCCATTGGAACATCAGCCGCTCGTTACGGTCTAGCTATCGAACCTCTACTCTCTCTCTCTATAGACTTCTACGCTCGAGTCTTCGTTCGGATCCACCGCTCTCAAGCCGAAGTGAAGTTCTTGGCAAGCAAGACGATGATCGTGTATAGTTGCGATTCAGGGTGCGGGGCATGGTCTACACATCATCTCGCCCGAGCAAAGGCAAAGACAGCAAAGAATGGAGACACCTTCTACAGCTTCACCTCAGCACTTGCTCCGTCTGCAGGTCCACACTGCGAGCATTGCGGATTCAAGACCCACCAGGCAGGCCCCATGTGGGGTGGTCATCTTCACAACCCACATTTCATTCAGCGCATTCTTGAGATGCTGCCTTCGCTCGATAAAGAGATATATGGCACCATCCCCCGTATGGAAGGGATGCTCAACATCGCACTCAACGAAAGTTTGGATAACGCAGTATCAGGTTGTGCGCCATGTTCATGCTCCCCAGATCGTCCAGTCCCTCCCACACATCCGGCCACTCATTCACATTACCCTTTCTTTTTTCTCCCATCAGCCCTCTCCAGGATTATTCACTGCGTCTCGCCTTCTGACGCCGCTATACGTGGCGCTCTACTACGTCTCGGCTACCGCACCACACGCTCGCATACCAAAGCGGGCAGTATATGCACCGACGCGCCTTGGAGTGTGATTTGGGAGATCATGAGGGAATGGGTAAGACAGAAGTCGCCAATCAAAGAGGATGCGGTCAAGAAGAAAACAGCCGGATGGGGCATTATGCAAAAAGATAGGTCGAAACGAAACCTGAATGTAGTGAAGGGAGCTTTGAAATCAGCTGCTGAGAATGCAGAGCTTGACGAAGTTGGTGTGCTGAAGATGCACATCGAAGCTGCGCTATATTCGTTGTCAGCAAATGAAGACGACCGTTACCTGCACAACGGGTTTAACAGCGGAACGGAGGAGGAAGGAGAGTCTGCTGCTAGAACATTACCAATACCAATGGACATCCACCCAAGCAAGTTGAAGGCTGTGTTTGACGAAGAGCTTGGTAAGGAGCCCCAGGGTAAACGTATGCTGAATTACCAGATCAATCCAAGGCCGGATTGGGGACCTATGAACCGCGCAAAAGGGGTGTGACTCGGTTCTTTGAATGAGGATTTGGAAATCCAATAGATACCCCGATGAAACATAGATCGATGCCGACCTGTTCATCATTCAATTCAGTATGTAAGAAAACAAATCAAATTGCAAAATTCCCATATTCTCAAGATTCGTTTAGGCTTTGCCTCCTCTCTTATGCCATCACAAACAGACTGAAGCTCTCGCTCTTCGCATTCGAAATCTCAGTTGATCAACTGCAAAAGGCTCCTTGAAAAACGTTCATGCCAACTCTCCCTCCTTCATACCCTTACACCCCATTTGATTGATCCATCTCACACACCTCCCATCGCCACACCATCCTTCCGCATAGATACTTCATTAAATTCCTATTACAACAATCAAAACCTCAAAGATGCCTCTTTCCCCCACCTTGCTCCTCTCGCACCCAAAGCAAATCTCTTCCACCCGACTAGCCATACTCGAACAGAACTCAATAATCCTCCGCCCTCACTGAGCAAAAATCCCCTCACCATTTTTCGAGTTACTTAAAGCGGCTATCCTAACCTAAAAATTCACTTAAACATCACGAACCCATAACAAAACCCCCATCCCATCTCAACGACCGACTGCAACGCTCTTCATCTAATCCTTTCACACAATACCCTTAATCTAACCTGTCATCTAACCCCCTCATAGAACCACACCACCTCCACCACCAACGCAACCCTCGTCAAACCCGCAGCGATATCTCATCCCCCGTCCCCTAGCCCCAGAGGCCGAGATTTGATATGCCGTTTCGGGTTTTTCGCTTCAATACTGTTGTATCCAGACTCAGTGGTGTTTTGAGTCGGTTGGGCGAAGGTGCATACCGTTTTTGATAGGGATCCTGGCGCCTTCGACACCGAGAGTTGGTCGAAAGCTAGTCGATGCAAGGCTAGGCTATTGGTCCAATCAACTTGTACCTGACACCTCCTTATCATTTGAGCCTCATTGAGCGGGGTAAGTATAGCCTTACGCTGTCCACCATCCTGTCAGTAGGATCTTACACTCTGTCTGCCTGCTACTGATAGACCAGAGTCGCGAGTGCTCTCTAACTTCGTATAGAGATATCAACAGCGAGCACCCGATGCAAGCAAGCTCGCCGATGCTGCCCAAGCGAATTTTCACCATAAATCTGCAAGCCTTCCATTGACTGCTAGACTGCCCGCTCAGGCAGAGCTTGATTCGTCGCAAGCTGCTGGTGAGGATTCAATTACAACAAGGACCTTGAGTTTACAAGATGGGAGAGCCACTTTCTGTAGCAACGGCAGCGGTCGCAGCCACATCTACAGCCTACAAGATCTCATGCAGTCTATATGGGTTCATTCAGAGCGCGAAGAAGGTTGATACCACCATCGAACTCCTCTATACCGCTGTGGTGAGGCTCGAAGCATCTTTGAAGAATGTGGATGCAACTCTGAAAAGCCCTGGCGTCATCGAGGCCACGAAAAACCAGTCGTTGTACGCGGGATCATTGGAAGCGATTGATTGCTCTATCCGAGACTGCGAACATACTCTCCGCGCCTTTTCCGATGTTCTTCCCGGACAACGAACAAGTCAGAAACTCAGCATGTTCAAAAAAGCTGTCGATCAAATCAAATTAAACTTGAATCAGAGTGAGATGAACAGTCTCAGATCTCATATTCAAGCTCATAGTACGAGTCTACAGATAGCGATGCACACCTTGACACTGTAAGTAAAATCATCCCATAGCAAGCACAAACTGCTGGAGACTGATTGATCGAAGTGATATTGCGTGCCACTCTTCCCAGGGGTTGCGCGAAGACCTCGCAATTGGCCTAGACACAATTGCAGACATTATCACCACGAGTAATTCTCTCAATAAACCGCCCGACAGTGAAGCGTTGCCATCCTGCTTTGTCAACGCCGCTTTGTCCGATCATACGTCAAATATAGTGGCAACTGCCCGCGAAGTGATGTCGACTGCTCAGTCTGTATTAAGCGAAACCTCAAGAAGTGGCAGCGTTGCCACAATCAGGAGAAAGCCAGTTCAAGGTCCGGAGACGGCAACCTCAGAAGTGGGTGTACGTATGGCTACTGAAGATCGCAACCGTATCATGAACTGGATTCCTTCACAGCATTCGAATGGCAACATATGGACGAGCACGATATCATCAAGCACGATGATGACGCCCAGTACCACAGACAGCGAGTCTACACAATGGGTAGGAGTACGCGACAGCGACGACCATTCGGAAGATGATGACCTGGAGATCGAAGCTGTTGGCGCGATGTTCAAGACAGGTTCCGGCCATATGACCAAATCCGAGTTCGCAGATGCAGAGGGATTCCTCTCGGCGGGAGTTGGACGTCTTGCATCAATGAGCAGTAAGACACAAAACCATTTCGATATCGATGAACAACGGCTCTGGCTTGCGTACTCCAGACTCTATCAAGCGAAGACCCTTGATCTCTTTGCAGCACTGCAACCGCTATGCCAATCCAAGTCAAACCCTCTTCGAGCTCTGCGAGCGCTTCACGCCATCGCTCAGGTACACATATGTGACATGCGCCATTCGAATTTCGAGCTTGCCGAGCGCACCTGTAGGCAAGTCATCAAAGACCTTCGCACACAATATGGCGAGGACAGCAGATACCACGTACTCTATCATCGTTCGCTCACTCTACTCGCGGGTCTTTGTCGCTTGAGAGACGAAAACGCAGTGGCTTCTACTTATCTAAATCTGATCCCTTCCGGCTCGGATGTCAAGAAAGACGGAGTGATGGATGACGTGCCAGAACCCTCGATACACCAAATCTGACAGCTGAGCTATAGAGTCCAGACCGGCGACCATATAACCCTGAATATTGGAATGCAGACCCCAAATGATTATTCCTCAGAAGATTCCGATGCTCCCCCGGCTACAAGTACAAAGATGTATGATGTTACTGTGGGCGATCGAAGCTGGCCTCAGGAGCTATACGCAAAAATACTTGGTATGCGTATAGGTGAAAAAAAATGTTTAAAGATTCGATGGAGAAAGGGAGACTATGCTCAAATCATTTGTGACGTGGTAGTCATCAAAGTTCATAGCGCTGTACACGTATCAGAGATACCTAAGCGTCAAGGAGAGTGAGTACAAGGCAAGTCGTGGTGAACCCAGCAGGCCTGCTGGAATATTTAGTAAATTTAGAAAGTAGTGTTAAGGATCTATTATCTTATAGTATAGTCATAGATTAGTTAACTATCTAGGAGTATAAATCTATAATATTTATAGTATTTACAGGATTTATAAGGTCTACAGGTAAGGCTTAGTATTCCTAAGGACGAATATTAAAATATAATATACCTAGTAAATTTATATCTATAATAATTATTACCTTTTTTAAAGAAAGATAGTATCCTCGCTATTATAATACTAGGAGGTACTTTAACTATATAGGTAGCTAATTAGAAGCCCTTATATATATATCTATCTATTACTATCTATAGAATAATAAGAGAAAGAAAGAATTATAAGATAATAAGTCTTCTACTAGCTAAGCTTCTCTAGGAATAATAATAAGATTATGATAGTAATAATTAGATTATAAAGTAACTCTAGTAGTAAGTAAAAGATATATCTTAAAGCCTATTAAGAAATAAAGATAAAAGGTATATATATTATTAAAAAGTAGATTAGTAAATAAAGCTAATATTTTACTTAATTAGATTTTAGATAAATTTATTAGATAAATTTATTAGAAATCTTAAAAGGTTAAAAGAAGTTAATTACTAGGACTTTAGACTTTAATATATTTATTATCTCTAGGCTATTTTTATTAGGATTATACTTATAATATATAGTATTATATTATACTAAGTCTAATATAACTAGTATAATTTACTTATATAAGTTTATATAGTAATCTTATATATATATATATTACTTCTTAGTTAATTATCTTTATATATAATCCTATTATAGTCTATTCTTATAGTATATACCTTATACTACTAATATTCTAGGAAGATAAATTAAACTATATTACTAGTAGTTAACTAGGCTTATAACTAGTAGTAATACTAATTTTATAACTATATATTATATATTTATAAATCTATATATATTATCTTTAGAAATATTTATCTTATAGTTAATAGTATATTAAGATCTATCTTACCTTCTTATAAGAGTCTTATTAAATATAGATTCTATAATACTAAAATATATCTATTCTTAAACTATTTAAAGTAAAATCTATATAACTTAAGACTTTATAAACGATTCTATTTAATTTTATACTATTAAAAGTACTATTTATATTAGTTATATATTATTCTATTTAAGAATATTAACTATAAATAGTTTCTAATAAATACTAATTTTATTAATATTAAATACTAAAATCTATAATTCAAAATTTTAGAATACTAAAATTTCGTTATCTTATAGTAAAGATATATACTTAAAATTTACTTATAATCTTTATAATTCTATATCTTATCCTTATCTTAGTAAAAGTATATTAGGTAAAAGAAAGTACTTATCCTATTTCTAGATCTTACTTATATTAGATATTTAGATCTTATTAGTTAACTATATATTAATTACCTACTATCTAATTATTTATTTATTTAATTACCTCTTATTAATATTACTTCCTAAACCTATATTAACCTATTTATTAAGTTATTAATATTATATTTAAAGGAATCTATAAATTATATCTTATCTTATATAAGTCCTAGCTATATATAATATTAAGTATAGAAACTATTACTACTAATAGATTTAACTATAATTCTAAGTAAATCTTAAAGTAGTAAATTCTAGATTATATTTTATATTTTATATATAGTATATATCTATAGCTTATATAATTAGAAGGCTATAGACTTACTTTATATCTAGTATACTAAGAGTTTTCTATTACTAGGACTTATTTATAACTAGGAGCTAGGATTTCTTTAAAGTAATATCGTATAAGGCAAGGTATTACTAGCTCTAAGCTAGCGGCTTAGAAATATAAAAGATGTAGAGTTAAGTAATATAACTTAAGATAGAATATAATATACTAATATCTTAGGTAGTATATATATTAGAACTAATCTTTAAAGAACTTAGGAAAATATAGAAGAATATTTAAATAATATATATCTACTAAGATATAGCTTAATATTATATGAATATTATCTTATATTTAAGAGGAAGGTTTACTAAGTAGGCTATATAATAATATATAAGGCGTATATATATTATAATCTAATAATTACCTCCCCTTTTAAATCCTAGTTCCTAAGGATATAATAGTATAAATACTTATTAAAGAACCTTAAAACTTAATAAAAAAAATAAGGGAAAAGAGTTATTTAATATATTACTATTATAATAGCGTTAATTATTATATATAAGGTATATATATATATATTAAAACCTTTATAAGATAGTAATAATATTATCTAGTAAGTATATAATAAATATATCTTTATAAAGATAGATAGTATATAAGTATTTATAATAATACTATCTTACCTATTTTATAATAGTTACGCCTATAATATATATTAATAGTAAAATAAAACTATTATTACTTAATAAAGATATTATAACTACGGCGTATATTAGTAATAGATTAAATCTTTATACAATACTTTATAATATTATATTTATAACTTATATTAATAGCGGGATAATATTATAATAATATAATAATATACTATTACCTATTATTAATATATTATACTAAATAGTAAATATAATAATAGATAGTAGATATATACTAATAATATTATAATATATAACTCCTATTAAGTAGATATATTAAAATATAATAATAGATATATTAATCTCTATTAATATATAATATAAAATAAGATAAAAGGTTAATATCTATTATTATTAATTATATAACTTTAATTATATATATACTAATATAATAATATATTAATATATTAATAATTTTTTTATCTTAAAGTTTTATCTTTATTATAATTCTTATAATCTCTTTTATAATTATTTATACTAGCTATAAGATAGTAGTAGTAGTAATATTAATATATAATATAAATATCTTATTATTATATATATATATTATAACTTTATAAGTATACTATTATTATACTATTATTATTTATTAATAAGCTAACTTATAATAGAATTATAACTTTTAACTTTAATATATATCTATATATATCTACTTTAAGATAGTATACTAATATTAATAGTATATTAAATCTACTTTATAAGACTTATCTTCTAAAAGGGCTTAATAATTATATTAGAGGTAGGATTCCTCTTTATAATTAATATATTAATAGCTATTATAATATTAATTATTATATAAAGATAAGTACTCTAATAGCTTTCTATTAATATATTAATTAATATATAATAGATTCCTCTAGTATTATATTATTATATAAGGTAGACTATTAATATTATTACCTAATATAATATAATAATAGTATAAGAAAAGAAAAGAAAGAAGTCTAATAAATTAATTACTTATTATAGCTATTATTAAAGACTTTATACCTTAGTAGCTTACTTAGCCTAGGAGATTACTAGCTAGATTAGGCCTAGTATATTAGTACTTAGATAGGCTTTCTATCTCTCTAGTAAATTATCTTCTTACTACCTTATAAATATACCTTATAAGTAGTAGTAATATTATAGAATATCTTATTCTAGGTTATTAAGTACTATATTATATAGTAATAAGAACGCTAGCCTTAGTAGTACTAGCCTTATAATATTAATCCTATTAATTAATTAGTCTTTTATTTACTATTATTTACTATATTATATTCTTAATCTATTTAATACTTATTTAAGATATCTATTAAAGACTTTATAATATTTAAAATCTTATATACTATTAAAGCCTTCTACTAATAATATTCTTAATACCTATATATCCTTATTTATTAGCTAAATAGTTAAGGGATTTCTTTAATTTTATTAAGTAAAAGGTAGGAGTTTCTCTACTAAGATATTATTATTATAATAAGGTAACTACTTCCTACCTTTTTACTTACCTCCTTATTAAGCCTATCCGCCTAGTTAATAAGCTAGTTATAGATTAAGTAGTCCTAGACTAAGTAGTCTACTAGATATATTAAATTAATTAATTTATTAAGAGTAATAACTTAATAGTAAGAGATCTTTTAATAAACTCTTATTATATCTTAAGATATTTAATAATTAACACTTTATATCTAATAGACTATCCTTCTAATAAAGATAATAAAATCCTAAAGTTATCTACTAAATAATAAATTAAAGTAGTATCTTTACCTACTACTATAATAAGGTATCTACTAAAGTATATTATTAATAAATATTACTTTAATATTAATATTTAAACCTAGTAAATTAACCTTAAGTAGATATATATTATATTAGTAGACTTTAAATTTATACTTATTATATTTATTATTAAAGGCTTTAATAACTCTAATATTAATATACTAGTATCTAATATAACTACTATCTCTTTCTTAAAGGCCTAGTAGTATAAGATAGCTACTATTATTATATAAGCTATAAATGTCTTTAGCTAGACGTAGGCTATAGCTAGCTAAGTAAATAATTAATTAATAGTAGTAGCTACTATTATTATAATAGTATAATAAGGTCCTAGACTAACTACCTTTTAGTTAAAAGATATAAGATACTTTAATCCTAATTTATAAGCTATATCTATTAAGGTAAAAGATAATTATAATATATATTATAATATATTTAACTTCTTTAATTATTTATAAGTAAAGGCTTCTACTATTAATTTAGCTATCTTAAGGTAAAATATTAATACCTATTTACTTAAGACTATTAATAAATAGTATAATTATTAATTAAATAACCTTATCTACTTTAAGCTATAAAATAACTCTAATAGTATTAATTAATAATATTAGAATCTTTTAAAGTAAAATTTTATAACTTCCTAAGTAGATTATTATCTTTACTTAAGGTAGTTTATTATATTATAAAAGATACTAGGAATTATTAAGATCCTATAAATTATATTAATACTATTATTTTAAATAGTAAAAACGCTAGTATTACTTTAATAAATATAATCTAAGTCTTATTTATATATAAATATATAGATAGTAAATTAAGATAAGATTTATCTTATCTATTTAAGATATCTATTATTAATAGTTTACTTATTAAGTTATACTATTAAAAAGATATTTAATTTAATATTTATAGGAAGTCTAAGTTAAGATCCTTAATTTAAGATAAATAGTAATAGCCTTAAGCTAATAAATAAGGTTAATATACTTTTAATTTTAATTTTAATTTTAATCTTAATTATTAACCTTTTTATTAAAATCTATATTAGTATAACTAAGAATTTAATAGATATAATAGAATCTTAAAGCCTTATAATAGTTTATTAAATCCTTATAATAATAAGTTATATAATAATCCTATTTTAAATTTATAGAATTATAATAATAATAAAATATATAAATTTAGATTTTACCTAGTAGCTATTAATAGTTATAGATTACTAGTAGAAATATAAATATATCTCCTAGGATCTTAATATTACTAAAGGCTTTATAAGATAGTAGATAAAACTATAATAATTCCTATTATAAGCCCTTTTAAGTAAATCCTAGTTAATTAAGCCTACTAAATAAGTATTAAAGATAAAATAGAAAGAGATAATAAGACCTTTAATAAATAAAGATAATATAATATATATAAAGAGGGATACTATTAAGGTATTTAGTAATCTTAAGTAAACTAAATAGTTAACTAGGTTATAAAAGGCTTTATTAAGGATCTTAATAAAAGTATTAAAAAAGATACTATTAAAAATTATTTTATTAATTTAAGAGTAAAAGTAATTAAATATACTTATTACTTATATAATTCTAACTTTAAATTAAATAATACCTTATATTATTATATATACTCTAGCTATTTACCTTATATAAGTAAATCTTATAAAGCTATTAATAATATTAATAATAAAACTATTATATAATTTAACTTTATAAATATTACTATTAAAGGTTATAACTTTTAAGGCTACTATTATATTACTATTCTTATTACCTTTATAATAAATAGTATTAAGTATAATATCTATATTAATATTAAGGCTTAAATAAGCCTAATTAATTAAAGCTTCTTATTTACCTTATATTTAAAGGCTTTAATAGAGTAGATACCTACTCTTATAATTATAAAAGGTATTAGTAATAAGAAGTATAATATTAATAAATTTATTAAGATATTAATATACTTTAAAGGCTTTAATAGCTTTAATAAGGCTAAGATTATTATTATAAGTTATAAGTTTTATATTATTAATAAGTTTTTAATAAAGGCTTTTATTATAATTAATATCTTAAAGTCTACGTAAATAGTTATTAACTTTAATTATAATATTATAAAATTAGAATCTTATTAAAATATTAAGATATTAATTATAATATATAGTTCTTATATTAATACCTTTATATTTATTAAGGTATATATTATAATATTACCTTATATTAATTATATTATATCTATCTTAAATACTAGCTATTATTAATTCTATTTATCTTAGGACTAAGATTTTATCTTTAAGTTAGAAGTATTAGATATACTCTTCCTATATACTTATATTATAAATATTAATATATCTTATATATTTATTTATAATGTTATTAATAAACCTATTATACTTACTTATTATTAGATACTTAATAAGGTAGCTAAGTATAAGCTTATTAATTACTTCTTAGTAAATCCTAATAATAAGATATTAATAAGTAAATCCTCTATTAAAATATCTTATCTAATACGCTTTAGAATATATATTATATTTAGTATTATAATAGCCTTTATTACTACTATAATTACTTTAATAACTTCTAAAGTAAGTAATAAAGACTTTAGTACGCCTATTAAAATAGCTTATCCTATAGGTATTACTATTTATAAAAGCCTATTATAATTAATAGCCTTAACTATTATAGCTACCTTAATTACTATTATAATAGATAAATTTCCTAATCTTTAGAAAGATATTAATAATATAGTAGATATACTTAAAGAATATTGTATAAAGATCCTATTATTTAATAATTAAAAAGATCTTTATAAATTAAGCTAGGTATATATATATCTACTTAGATAATAAGATAAAGATATTATTAATTAGGAGTTTAATAAGCTTTATATATAAGATAGACTAGAATAAATAACTATCTTTATACTATTTTTATTTCCTTATTTTATAATTTAGAAAAATATACTAGATTTAAGGCTTAAGAATAAAGTTATTATAGATATTTATACCTTAAATAAGATTACTATATTAGATACTTATCCTATCTTATTTTAAGATACTTTATATATTTTAACTATTAATATAGTAAACTTTTTCTATTAATAGTAGATTAAGTAAGATTATAAATATTATCTTACTATTATCTTATATAAGAATTAAGAGATATTTAAGGTCTTTATTATAGGCTTTTATAACTTACTAGCTTATATTTAATATATATTTAATATTATATTATAAGACTTCTACTACTTTTATAAGATATATATAAATAATATTATAATCTTTTTTATTTTATTAGAAAAGTATATCTAATACTTCTATTAAATATTTAATACTCTTAATAAGAGTAATATTTACCTATTACTTAAGAAGTTCTTCTTAGAATATTCCTTGATTTACTTACTTAGGTAAAGGATAGATACCCTTAATCTATCTATTATAATTAAGAAGCTAGTAGTAATTATTATATTATCTTTCTTAGATATTCTTACTACGCTAGAAAAAGATCTTAATATAATAAGTTATAATTAGTAATATATAATATTTTATACTATTATTATAAAGCCTTTGTTATAGTATAAGACTTTACTTAAGAAGTTAATACTTAATATTAGAGGTAATATATATAAAAAAAGTTATAAGTAAATTATATATAATAATACTTATATTAAAAGAATTAAATACCTTTAATTAATTATAAAAAGCTTTTACCTTACTAAATATTCTTTATTATTTTAATAAATTATAATAATTATTTATAAATTTAGATATAAGTAAGGAACTTAGTTATAAAGCTATTATATATTATATTAAAGAAGATTAATAAGGTTCTAGTTTTATATTAATATTATTTATAAAACACTTCTCTAAGTAAAAATCTTAATAATCTATCCTATTCCTTAGCTATTCACTTACTAACGCTAAGACTAGATACTAGCTAACTAAACTTAAGATAGTAGACTTTATCTAAGTTATTAAAAAGATATACTATATAATTAAAGCTATTTATAGGCTAATAATTATTATATATATTAATTACTTAATAATAGTCTTAATTATTAAATAAATAAGCTTAAATATAATCTTAATTAAAAAGCTTAATCTTTAACTTATTAAGGTATTAGAGTATCTATAATAGTTTTATCTTAATATCTATTATAAGCTTAGTAAGGTAAATATTATATTAAATACCTTATTAAAGTTTATAAATTATAAATACTATCTTAATTAAAGTTTAGAAGATAAGCTAAATACTTTATTTATTAAATATTTCTTAATTAGTTTAATAGAAATAAGTTAAGCCTTTTATAAATATTTTATTAATAGGTATTAAGAGCCTTAATAAACTTAAGTTATAAAAATAATTAAGGAAAATAAAGATCTTAATAAGAATATAATAAAGCTAATATATAAGATTATTAATAAAATTCTATATTTTAAAGATAATAAGTTTAGCTTATATCTTTATATACTATTTATTATAAAAGTAGAAGTACTTAAGCTTATATATAATAAAATAGGATATCTAGGTTATACTTATATATATAAGAGGCTAATAGAAGGTCTATATATTTATAATATATTTGAAAAGTTATATAAGTTTATTTAATACTATCTTTATTACTAGCTAAATTAGATATTATAGTATTAATTATATAGCTTATTATAATCTATCCTAATACTAGCTTACCTATTTTATATAATTACTATTAATTTTATCTTAGTACTCCTTATCACTATTAAAGGCTTTAATAGTATTATATTAGTTATATATAAAATATCTAAGATAGTTATCCTTATTCTAGATAAATTAATATAGGTAGTTAAAGACTAGGTAATTAAGCTACTTAATAAACTTATTAAAATTGATTAAGATTTATTATAAATAATAATATTAAATAGGAATAGAAAGTTTATTAATAAAATATAATAATAAATCTTTTATAACTGAAAAGTTAATTTACTCTATTTAATAGTCTAATATCCTTAGACTAATAGTTAGTTAAAGTAATTAAATTAAATAGCTAAAATTACCTTATAATATTATATTATTATTATTAAGTAGGAGAAGTAGTAGCTATTAATCCTCTTAAGGATAATAGCTACCTTAAATAATTCTATTAAATATAATTTAATATCTAAGACTTTAATAGAGGTCTTATATAATTTTAAGATAAGGGAGGTATTAAACCTATTAAAGCCTTCTAATAATAATATTAAAGTAGGTAATATATAAGTAAATATCTTAATAAGATAGTAAATAAGGGCTTTATTATAACTTCTTATACCTCCTACTATTATAATACCTCCTGTCTTATAGTCTATTATAATACCTATTACTACTATTAAGCCTTACTATTTAGTTATTATAACTAAATATTATCCTTTATATATTAATATTAAAGACACTATTACTTTTACCTTATTATAAATAAAGGATTATTATAACTCTAAGTATATAATTAAATTCTTTAATATTAGGAACTTAATTAATATATATTTATACTAAGGATATAAAGTATCTAATATTATATTAAAGAAAATTAGCTAATAGCTTATTAGACTATTTAAGGTCTTTAAAGAAATCAGCTACTTTATATATAAGTTATAACTACTTAATATTATATATATATATAATATTATCTTAATTATATATCTTAAACTAGCTATTAACTTAGTAGATAATCCTTACTACTAATACTATTTACCTATCTGTTACAGCCTGAACCCGCGGTTCTTGTACTACGCTTAGACGAAGCACTTCTCGTCACGATCAGTGGTATCAGCACTGATCCAACTGATCCAGACAAGTCAGTGG
>JAABUL010001871.1_pt1 | contig 27688 bp, 24 predicted proteins | sample 5559151 | NCBI WGS metagenome assembly JAABUL01 (sample SAMN10711876, study PRJNA513368) | rock metagenome | isolation source: Antarctica rocks | place: Antarctica: Victoria Land, Pudding Butte sud | reverse complement strand
CCCACCGGGGGTTCGAGACGGTCACGTACATGCTCGACGGCGCCATGGCGCACCAGGATTCCAACGGCGGAGGCGGCCTGATCTCCGACGGGGCCACCCAGTGGATGACCGCCGGCGGTGGCATCCTGCACATCGAGACGCCGCCCGAGCAGTTGGTCGTCGCCGGCGGGCTGTTCCACGGCTTCCAGCTGTGGGTCAACCTGCCCGCCAAGGACAAGATGATCGCGCCGGCCTATCAAGGGCTCGAGGCCGACGACGTCGCCCTGCTGAGCTCGGCGGACGGCGGCGCGCTGGTGCGGTTGATCGCCGGCGACCTCGGCGGTCACCGGGGACCGGGCTCCACCCATACGCCGATCACCCTGGCCCATGCGACGATCTCCCCCGGGGCCGAGCTGACGCTGCCCTGGCCGGCGGATTTCAACGCGCTGGTCTACGTGCTCAGCGGCGCCGGCAGCGTCGGTCCCGACCACACGCCGATCGGCTCCGGACAGCTCGTCGTCCACGGCGGAGGTGACACCGTCACCCTCCAGGCCAACGCCGGCCAGGACACGCGCACGCAGGCCCTCGACGTGCTGCTCCTCGGCGGCCGCCCGATCGGCGAGCCGGTGGCGCAGCACGGCCCGTTCGTGATGAACAACCGGCAGGAGCTCGCCCAGGCGGTGGCCGACTACCAGGCCGGTCGGCTCGGCGTCATCCCTGCCGACGCGCTGATGCCCCACGTAATTCGCTAACAGCCGCCGCGCTGCCGGTTCTGTGTGCAAACACGCCGATTGATTCGTCGGGTACGCACACAGAACGGTGGGGCGGGAGCAGCTGGCCGAGCGACCCGGTCGATGCCGCTGGCTGGGCTACCCGGTCAATGCCGCTGGCCGGGCTAGCCGGTCAATGCCGCCGAGACGACGGCCCGGGCCTCCTCCTGGATGCGGGCCAGCTGATCGGGCCCGCGGAAGGACTCGGCGTAGATCTTGTAGACGTCCTCGGTCCCGGACGGGCGGGCGGCGAACCAGCCGGTTTCGGTTGTCACCTTCAGCCCACCGATCGCGGCACCGTTGCCCGGGGCGGTGGTCAGCTTGGCGGTGATCGGCTCGCCGGCCAGCTCGGTCGCGGTCACCTGTTCGGAGGTGAGCTTGGCCAGGGCCGCCTTCTCGGCGCGGGTAGCCGGCGCGTCGACCCGGGCGTAAACCGGATCGCCGAAGCGGCTCCGGAGACCGTCGTAGGCCTCGCTCGGGGAACGGCCGGTCACCGCGGTCATCTCGGCCGCGAGCAGGGCCAGGATGATGCCGTCCTTGTCGGTGGTCCAGGTGGTGCCGTCGCGGCGCAGGAACGACGCGCCGGCGCTTTCCTCACCACCGAAGCCGAGCTCGCCACTGATCAGCCCGGGCACGAACCACTTGAACCCCACCGGCACCTCGAGCAGCCGCCGCTGCAGGTCCGCGGCGACCAGGTCGATCATCGATGATGAGACGAGGGTCTTGCCGACCGCGGCGCCGGCCGACCAGCCGGGGCGGTGGGCAAAGAGGTACGCGATGGACACCGCGAGGTAGTGGTTGGGATTCATTAATCCCTGGGCCGTGACGATGCCGTGCCGGTCGGCGTCGGCGTCGTTACCCGTGCCCAGGTCGTAGTCGTCACGCCGGGCGGTCACCGGCGCCATCACGTACGCCGAGGACGGGTCCATCCGGATCTTGCCGTCCCAGTCCAGCGTCATGAACCGCCAGGTCGGGTCCACCAGCGGGTTGGTAACCGTGAGATCCAGGGCGTACCGGCTGGCGATCTCTTCCCAGTACGCGACGCTCGCGCCACCCAACGGGTCGGCGCCGACCCGCAGGCCGGAGGCTCGGACCGCGTCGAGGTCAATCACCGCCGGCAGGTCGCCGCAATAGGTGTCGAGGTAGTCATAGGTGCCGGTCGTGTCGGCGGCCCGGGCCCGTGCGTAGGGGATCCGGCGGACGCCGTCGAGACCGCTTTCCAGAAGGGTGTTGGCCCGGTCCTGGATCCAGCCGGTCACGTCGGCGTCGGCCGGGCCACCGTGCGGCGGGTTGTACTTGTAGCCGCCGTCGGCAGGGGGATTGTGGGACGGGGTGAGGACCACACCGTCGGCCCGTGCGTCGGAATGTCCCCGGTTGTAGGCGATGACCGCGTGGGACAGCACCGGCGTGGGGGTGTAACCGTCGCGGCTGTCCACCAGCACGGTGACGTCGTTGGCGGCGAACACCTCTATTGCGCTGGCGAAAGCGGGCTCGGACAGGGCGTGGGTGTCGCGGGCCAGGAAGAGCGGACCGGAGATGCCCTGCCCCCGGCGGTAATCGGCCACCGCCTGGCTGACCGCGACGATGTGGTCCTCGTTGAAGGCGCCGAGCAGACTGGATCCTCGATGGCCCGACGTCCCGAAGGTGACCCGCTGTTCGGCCACCGTCGGGTCGGGCTGCCTGGTGAAGTAGGCGGTGACCAGTTTGGCGACGTCGACCAGATCGGCCGGCTCGGCCGGCTGCCCGGCCCGGGGATGCGTTGTCATGACGCGCCGATGCGGACGGAGTCGTAGAGGTCGCGGGTGGCTTCGGCGACGGTGTCCCAGCCGAACTCCTCGACCACCCGGGCCCGCCCGGTGCGGCCCAGCTTCGCAGCGCCGGCCGGGTCATCGAGCAGCTCGTTGACCCGCGTGGCCAGGCCGTGCTCGAAGTGCCGTGGACGGGTCTCGTCATAGGGCACGAGCAGCCCCGTGTCACCGTCGTCGACGACCTCGGGAATGCCGCCGACGGCCGAGGCGACCACCGCGGTGCCGCAGGCCATCGCCTCGAGGTTGACGATACCGAGTGGCTCGTACACCGACGGGCAGACGAACACTGCCGCGTGAGTCAGCAACTGCACCACATCCATCCGCGGCACCATGTCGCTGATCCAGATGACGCCTGGTCGCACCGATTGCAGCTCCTGGACCGCTTGTGCCGTGTCCCGGCCCAGCGCCTCGGTGTCAGCCGCGCCGGCGCAGAGCACCACCTGGACACCTGGCCGGAATTCGGCGGCCGCGGCGATCAGGTGTCCGATGCCCTTCTGGCGGGTGATGCGCCCGACAAAGAGAATGTACGGCTGGTCCGGGTCGACGCCGTGCCGGGCCAGTACATCGGTGCCCTCGTCGGGGAAGTACAGCTGCGTGTCGATGCCGTTGCGAATGACCTGTACCAGGTCGGGATCGATCTGCGGATAGCAGGCCAGGATGTCGTCGCGCATACCGTTGCTGACCGCGACCACCGCGTCGGCCGCCTCGTACGCAGTGCGCTCGGCCCAGCTCGACAGCGCGTACCCGCCGCCGAGCTGCTCGGCCTTCCAGGGCCGGCGCGGCTCCAGGCTGTGGGCCGTCACCACGTGCGGTATTCCGTACATGAGCTTGGCCAGGTGACCGCCCAGATTGGCGTACCAGGTATGGGAGTGCACCACCTGCGCACCCTCGAGCGCCGCCGCCATCGCCAGGTCGACCGACATTGTCTGCAGGGCGGCATTGGCTCCGGCCAGCTGCTGATCCGGCTGGTGCGCCGTCGCATCCGGCCGGGCGGCACCGAAGCAATGCACGTCGACGTCGATCAGCCGGCGCAGCTCTCTGACCAGGAAGTCGACGTGGACTCCGGCCCCACCGTAGATGTCGGGAGGGAACTCTCTGGTCAGCACCGCAACGCGCACCCGGCGAGACTAGTGGTGCCTACGGCCCCGGCGCCACGGCCGCTGCGAGAGATCAGGACCGGTACGGTGGCACCTCCAGCGAGGAGCAGCGTGATGGGAACGGGTCAACCGTGGGTCGTCGTCGGCCTCGACAACGGAGGCACGAGCAACAACGCCACCGTGCTCGACGAGTCCGGGCGCTTTCTGGTTGACCGGCTGGTCGAAACGCCCAGCCGGGTGCTGGACGGTCCGGAGGCAGCGGTCGAGGGGCTGGCCGCTGCGTTGGAGCACATTCTGCAAGCCACCGAAACGGCTCGGTCATCGGTGCGGGCGGTCGGCCTGGACACGCCCGGGCCGGCCAGTGCGGACGGCGTCATCTCCTCGAAGGGCGCGACAAATTTCTCCGCACGGGCCTGGTGGGACTTTGACGTCCGCGGCGCTCTCGAAGCCCGGCTGGGGCTGCCGGTGGTCTACAACAACGACGGCAACGCGGCGGCGCTGTACGCCCACCATGTGTATTTCGGGACCGCGGCGGCTGGTCGTTCGTCGGTCTCGGCAATCGTCGGGACCGGGCTCGGCGGCGGCGTCATTGAAGCGGGCCGTGTGGTCACCGGCGCCACCGGGATGGCCGGCGAGCTCGGTCATGTCCACATCCCGATGCAGGGCCTGCTCGAGGAAGGTCAGCCGGTCCCCGAGTGCAATTGCGGTTTTCTCGGCGACGCCGAAAGTGTCGCATCGCTGACCGGCATCACGAAGAATTTGCTTCCGTACTGGCTCACCCGGTTCCCCGGCCACGAGCTCGCGGACGTACAGCCGGACGGGGCGGCGGCGAGGCTGGTCCGCTCCCTCGGCGAGCGGATGGATCCGATGGCGCTGCGGATCTTCGAGCAGCAGGCAATGGCCCTCGGCCGGCTCTTCACCATAGCGGCCAACTTCAGCGACCCGTCGGCGTACTTCCTGGGTGGGGGCGTCGTGGAGACCCGGCCGGAATTCCGGGAATGGTTTCTCGGCACGGTGCGCAAGAATGCCTTGCTGCGCCCCGAGCAGACGAAGGTGGCGACGTTCGCCTTGGTCCCCGACCTTGACATGGCAGGGGCCCGCGGATCGGCGGTTGCCGCCCGCGACCTGCTGCGCGCCTCCTGACCGGCGTCATCGGAGCCGGCCGTAGCGGTATCAGAGGTGAGCGGCGTGCTCGTGGGCGGCGTGACCGGCCGGCTCGAACTGGAACGTGGAGTGGCCGACGTCGAAGTGCCCGATCAAGCAGTCCTGAAGTTCGTCCAGGAGCGCAGGAACGTGGCCATCGTGAAAGCAGCCGTCGTCGACCACGACGTGGGCGGTGAGCACCGGCAGTCCGGTAGCGACGGTCGAGGCATGCAGGTCATGAACGTCGCGAACATGCGCGACCTCGAGGAGGTGGGCCCGCACTTTGGCCAGCTCGACGCCCTTGGGAGTCGCCTCGAGAAGGACGTCGACCGTTTCGCGGAGCAGCTTCCAGGTGCGGGGCAGGATAAGCGACCCGATCAGGAGCGACGCGACCGCGTCAGCCCGGAGCCAACCGGTGATGGCAATCACCAAGGCGGCGGCGAGGACGGCGAGGGCGCCGAGGGCGTCGTTGGCGACTTCGAGGAATGCGGCGCGGGTGTTGAGATTGGCACCTCGCGTGCGGGACAGCAGCAGCATCGACACGGCGTTGCCGAGCAGGCCCACGAGCCCGAAAAGCACCATGGCGGTGCTGGCGACGGCGGCCGGCGCGATCAGGCGCCGGATGCCTGCCACCAGCACGAACACCCCGAAGGCGAGTAGCACCGCAGCTTGGACGGCGGCGGCGAGCACCTCGGCTCGTCGGTAGCCCCAGGTCCGTTCGTCGGTCGCTGGGCGGTCGGCCAGCGTCGCGGCGACCACAGCGAGGCTGAGGCCCGCCACGTCGGCGAGCAGGTGCCCGGCATCGGCCAGCAGGGCGAGGCTTCCGGAGACGAAAGCACCTCCGGCCTCGACCAGCAGGATCGTGCTGGAGATGGCGAGCACCACGGCCAGGCGCCGGCCGTGGCCGGCGCCCGCTGATCCGGTGTGCTGGTGCCCGTGCCCGGTCGTCACGGGACCGATGCTACTGACGCTCCCTCCTGTCCGCGGGAGCATCTCGACAACCGTGCGGTTATACGGTCGTCCACGTGGATGCCCACGCTGAACCCCACGAGCACCCGGTCGACCCGCAGCGGGTGGCGCATGCCCGGTCGCGCGGCCTGTCAGCCGACGACGCCGGGCGATTGTGCTCGTTGTTGTCGCTGCTGGCCGATCCGGTGCGATCCCGCATCCTCTACGCCCTCGACGAGGTCGAGGAGCTTTGCGTCGGCGATCTGGCGCTGGCGCTGGCGGTCACCGAGGAGCTCAAGAAACTGCTGAGCGGACGCGGTTTCGCCACGCCCTGGTTGGGCCCGGACACCACCAGGACCCGCTCTTGCCCGGTGAGGTAGAAGTCGTTGCAGACCACCGGGGCCTTCTCCGGGGTGAGCTTGGTGGCCAGGGCCAGGTCGAAGGTTTCACGGGCCTGTGTCTTTTTGGACTGGGCTGACACCTGCGGGTAGGTGAAGCTGAGTCCGGCTCCTTGCAGCGGTGACAGGTAGTCGAGGTAGGCGAGGTAGAACTGCACCTCACGGTCGAACCTGCCGATGGTCGGGTCAAGGTAGTCGCTGTTGCCGGCGCAGAAATCGTCCAGGGCGCCGAAGAGGTCGGGATAAAGCCGCGCCACCAGGTCGAGGATCCCGGCCTCGACGTGGTCCATGCCGGTCGGCGTGGGGAAGGTGATCCGGTGATCCTTCGGATCGTGTTGCCGGAAGCGGTGGAACGTGCGCACGACCTCGTCGCTGTAATCGGCTTCGTCGTCGTAGTGGCCGACCGTGATCCGGTTGCCCTTGATGAGGAGGCAGTAACGGACTGCGCCAAGGCCTCGCTGAAGCTCGCCGACCTGCTCACGCAGTGTGGTGAACTCCTTCGACCGGGTGTAGCCCAGGAGGTAGTCGCCGAGCCCGAGGAGACCGCGGGAACGGACGTCTGCCTCGGCTAGTCCGGAGGCCAGGCCGGTGACTGCGTCGCAGTAGGCGTCAACGGCGTTGAGATACCAGCGCTCCTTTTGGTACGGGTAGCGCAGCTTGGCGGCCGCGTTCAGGCGGGAACGCATGCTCCGCATTGCGCCGGCGAAGACACCGACGAGGTCGCACACCGGTAGCCTCTCCAGATCCCGGAAGACTTCGTGCCGGTAGGCGACGGCGTCGATGTCCTCTAATGGGGTGCAGAAGAACGGAACGAGATCGTATTCGTCCCTGCTTCTGGTCACCGAGTCGACGATCTGATCGAAGTTCAGGTCGAGAAAGAAATCCGGGACGGACTCCCCGTCTGCTCCGCTGGTCATCCCGGCATCGACGAAGAGGATGCTATGAAACGGCGCGGAATGCTTCACCGGATCATCTCGTTGCGACCCGACTCCTCGAGCGCTGCATCCCCGAGGTGAGCACGGAGGCAGCCATCCACGCTGCTGCATAGGCAAATGCGACCGTCGGGGAGATGAACGACCACAGCAGTCCGGCGACGACGGTCGCACCGAGGTCACCAATCGCCTGCGTCAACCCCAGCACGCCGAAGCCGTTGCCGCGCAGCCGCTCCGGCAGCCCGCGCGCCACCACGGTCGACTCCGCCGTTTCGGCGAACCCGATGCCGACCCCGGACAGCAGGAACGCTGCCAGCAGCGCCGGCCAGGCATGGGGGCCGATCGCGAACAGCACATACCCGGCCACGTAGACGGCAGCTCCGGAGGCGAACACCAGCCGTGGCTGGAGCCGGTCGGCCAGGTGGCCGCCGCCCAGCGCCGCTACCGTTGCCGCCGCATTGTGCGCCGCGTACAGCAGGATGGCCAGGCTGGTGGCCGCCGTCAGATCCCGACCTGACCCGGGCCCGCTGCCGGTGTTCAAGAGATCCGTGGCCCGCAGGATGAGCAAGGTCGTCGCGACGTTACCCAACTCGAACAACGCGACCGGCGTAAGCACCCGTGCCAGTCCGGCCTGCCGCAGCTCGCCGAGATTCAGGGCCAGCGTACGGCGCGCGCGGATCGGCAACCGTGCGCCGTGCCTCCCGGGCGGCGATCATAATCGCCGCCGCTGCCAGCAGGCCGGGAATGATCGCGAGCAGGATGGCGTGCCGCACGCCGAGGGCGGCGACCAGAGCCGATGCGACGAGCGGCCCGACGATGGCTCCGGCGTTGTCACCAGCGCGTTCGACCCCGAACGCGCGTCCGTAGGCGTCCCGGCTGGCCAGGGACGTCAGCAGCATGTCGCGAGCCGGTGAGCGGATGCCACGCGACATCCAGGCCAGCGCCCGCAAGAAGGCGACCTGCCACACGGCAGTGGTGAGCCCGATCGCCGCGGTTGCGACCGCCGTTCCGAGGTAGCCGCTGGACGCCAGGCGCGCCCGCCGCCGCGGGTCATTGGCCAGGGGGCCGCCGGCAAGTTTGCACAGCCCGGTCAATGCATCAGACACCCCATCGATCGCGCCGAGTGCGGCCGGACCGGAATGCAGCGTTGACGTCAGGAATGTCGGCAGAATGCTGGTAACCATCTCGTGCCCGGCGTCGCTGAACAGCGATGCGCTTCCCACGCCGAGCACCCCCCGGGTCAACCAGCGGCCCGCCGCCGGCTCGTCGCCGGCCATCCCGGAAATACCGCCGGCCTCCGGCTCCGTGCTGTCGAGCTCTGGGTTGTCGACCGGTTCAGTCACGGCTGATCGAGGCATGCCCCTACCTCCCGGTGGTGAGGGTAGGGACCGTTGGCGGTTGTCCGCGTTTGACGGCGAGCCCCTCCGCCGCGGCCTCAGACTACTGGCTAGAGCAGCGCGAGCCCAAAGCCGGCCGCCGCGGCCGTGAAGCCGGCCACGAGACTGCCGGCAATGTTCGCGGCGGCTTCGGCGAACGCGCCGGCCTCGGCGAGTGCGAGGGACTCCCACATGTACGTCGACCAGGTGGTGTACCCGCCGGCGAAACCGACGCCGACGATGGTGGCCGGAATCGTCGGCAGGCCGTGGTGGGCGACGAGTCCGGTGATCAGCCCGAGCAGCAGGGAACCCGTGACATTGATGAGGAACGTGCCCCACGGGAAGGTCTGGTCGTGCTGGTGCTGCACCAATTGGTCGAGTAGGTAGCGGCAGATTGCCCCGAGCGAGGCGGCGGCACCGACGGCAATTGTGAGCATCACGCCGGCTCCCCCTCCTTGTCTGGCTTGCTTTTGTGTGCGCCGTAGCGGACCACCTCGACGTCGTCTATGACGACGAGACCCTCGGTGATGAGGCCGTCGAGCTCGAGGGCGAACCGCTCGATCCGATCCGCTTGATCAATTATCACGATCAAGACCGGGAGGTCTTCCGACAGCGAGAGGATCCGGCTCGTATGCACATGCTGGGAGACACCGAAGCCTTCGATCCCGCGCAGCACGCTGGCGCCGGCCAGACCGGCCTTGTGTGCCCGGTGCACGATCTCGGCGTATAGCGGCCTGTGGTGATAGTGGTCGGATTCGCCGACAAAAACGGTGAGCCGCTTCGCAGCACCTTGGGCGCGCATCGCTATTGCTTCCCCTTCTCTCTGGCGGCGGCGATCGATCTGCCGACGATCATGCCGAACGAGACGGCCGCCAGGCCGGCGGTCACACTGGCCGCCAGGTATCCGGCGGCGAGCTTGCCATGGCCGTGGGCGGCGAGTTGGTCGACTGCGGTTGCAACCGAGCTGAAGGTGGTCAGTGCACCGCAAAAGCCCGTGCCCAGAGCCGGCCTCAAGTACGTCGTGGGCGGCAGCACCTCGAGGATCAACACCAGTACCAGCGCCAGCACGAATGCGCCCGCGGTGTTGACCAGGAAGGTGGCCCACGGGAAGGTCCCGCTCGGGGTTGGCCAGGCCAGATCGACGGCGTAACGCGCGGCACCGCCGAAGAATGCGCCGACCGCGACTGCCACGACACTGGTCCAACGGACCCGTGGCCATCGGCGTCGCCGCTCCCGGGCGAACGGCCCCGGCGGCGCGCCCGCCGGGTGGTGCCGAGTGTCCTCGACGGTCTCGAGCTCGGGGTCCAGCGGCAGGTCACCGAGCTCATTGCCGTCGCCGTCATCGGGGGGCAGGTCAGGTGAGGGCTGCGCCACGGGTGGCATTCCTGTCCCCGGTGACGGCGTCGATGCGGTCCGCGAGACGCGCCGCGTCATCGCCGACCGCCTCCGCCCGGCGGCGAGCCGCCATGTCGTGTGGGCGCTGCGATTGGCGGAGGGTGGCGACCGCGGTCACCGCTTCGGCGATGCGACCGGCGCCCTCGGCGAAGCACCTGTCCAGCTCTGCTCCGAATCGGCGGTGCGTTTCGCCGAGCTGGCTTTGGAAGGCGGCGCGGGCCTGTCCGACGTGCTTGTCGAGCAGCGCGGTGGTGCGTTCGGTGACGTAGCGGCTGACCTGTTGGCGCGCCAAGGCCCCGCGCAGCCGGTGCCGGATCGCGGTGGTCAAGGCGTCGACCTGCCCCGGGTCAGGGGCGAAGGCGTAGCTGAACCGGCCGGAGGGCGCCAGCTGGGTCGGTGGCGGCAGGGTCGGGAGGTCCACGCGGAACAGCTGGGCGGCGGCGTCACGAACCGTCTGCAGGTGGTTGGTCAGCCGTGAGGTCAGCCGGGCTTCGAGCGCGCTGACAGCGGCGGCCAGCTCGGCGGCCCGGCTGGTGCGCCAGTCGTCGATCACCTCCTCGATCCGTCTCGCGGCGTAGGCCAGGGCATCCGCTTCTCTGGCGGCCGGCGCCCCGGTGGCGGCCACCAGCCGGTCAGCTACCTCGCGAACGAGCGCGGTCGCCGTGCGGGCGATGAGGTCGGCGGCCTGCCCATCGGTGTCTGCCCGTAGCTGCCGGAAAGCTGCGGCGCCGATCGCCGCTATCTCCGCCCGCTGCTGCTGCACCGCGTCGAGAGCTTCCTGGAAGCTCTTCAGCTGCGTGGTGAGGTCGTTGGCGGACAGGTCCAGCGCGGCGATCGTCACGAGTTGGGTGTCCTGCACGCTGCGGGCCAGCCGGACCGCACGGGCGCCGACCGATTGGACGAGGTCCGCGCGGCCGGCTCCGGCGACGTAACGGGTGAAGGCGTCGCGGAAGAGCTCCAGGCCGCTAGCCGCCGGGCCGGCGTCGGCAGGCAGGTCGGCCCGAGCGGACAGCGCGTACACCGGCACATCGCCGCCCAGCTCCGACGCGACCACCTGCCGGGTGAATGCGATGGTCTCGGCGAGCTCGGCCGCCGTGAGCCGGTCCGCCTTGTTCAGCACGCAGAACACGGTGACCGCCTGCTCGCGGACCTGCCGCAGGAAGTCGCGCTCACTCGCCGAGATGGGTGGATCCGCCGAAAGGACGAAGATTGCGGCGTCCATCCGGTCGAGCGCAGCGGCGGCCTCGATCGTGTTCCGGGTGTGCACACTGCCGACGCCGGGGGTGTCCACCAGCTCCAGTCCGCCGGCAAGCAACGGCATGGGCAGCGTGACGGTCACGTCGAGGACCCCCCGGACATTGCCCGGGTTGCCCGGCTCGGTGACCAGCTCCGCCAGGCCCTCCAGCGGCAAGCATTCAACGGCGCCATCGGTAAACCGGGCGGTCACCTGCTCGACCGGGCCGTGCCGCACGGTGGTCGCGACCGCGGTCAACGGGACCACCCCGGCCGGCAGCACGGCCCGGTCGAGCAGCCGGTTGACCAGCGTGGATTTCCCGCGCTTCGCTTCTCCGGCGACGAGCACGCGCAGCGCGTGCCCGCTCCACCGGCGCGTCAACTCGTCGACCGCGGCGGCGTCGGAGGGAGGGACCAGCCCGCGGAGCTCGGCGAGCAGCGGTAGCATCGCATCAGGGGAAGTCACGGCAGCCTCCTCCGATCCCGTAGGGACCGTTGGTCGCGGCTGCGACGGTTATCGGTGGGCCCCACCACCGTGACGGTTTCAGGTTAGTGCCACGCCGCAGGATTGGCGGCAGGTGCAGTGTTGCCGGCCTGGAGGTTCGGGGGCATGATGGCGTCATCGGCGATGAGGCTCGCCGTAACCGCGGACGCGTCCGCTGATGGCCTCTACTGACGAACTACTAGCCTTCGGGCTGGCAGAGCCGGTAGAGGAGGCAGCATGCCCGCGGACGCCAATCGTTTTCCGTACGCCCCGGTGCCCTGTGGCTGGCGTCCGTGACCGTGCCTGTGCTCGGGGCGCAGGCCGCGCAGGTGCTGACTGTCGCAGCTGGCGCTCCCTGGGTGTCCGGGGTGATCGGACGGGTTGAGGCCAGGCTGCAAGGCCGGCGCGGCACCCGGGTTCTGCAGCCCTATTACGATCTGGCGAAGCTGTTCGGCAAGGAATCGCTCGCACCGGAGGGCGTCAGCTGGCTCTTCCTCGCGACGCCGTTCATCGCGTTCGCTGCCTACTTGACGGTGCCGCTCCTGATTCCGGTGCTCACCAGTTTCCCGCTGCCGCTGGGCTATATGGGCGACATCCTCGGTGGCGGATTGATCCTGGCCCTGGCGAGCTTTTTCACCTCCGCCGCTGCGGCGGAGACCTCGTCGCCGTACGCGCAGATCGGAGCGTCGCGCTCGAAGACGTTCTCGGCGCTCGCCGAGCCGACACTGCTGTTCGTGTTCGTCGCCGTCGCGACGATCACCGCCACCGACCTGCCGTACGCCCTCGCCAGGACGGTGCACGCCTCGACGGCGCAGATCGTCCGACCGGGGCATCTGCTCGCCTCCGCCGCTCTGTTCCTGGTGATCCTGGCCGAGACCGGCCGGATCCCGGTCGAGGCGCACCACTCGACGGGCGAGCTCGGATTCATCGACGAAGGTAAGCCGTTCGAGCACTCCGGCCCGTATTACGCGTTGCTCACCTGGGCCGCGCACATCAAACAGATGGTGCTCTACGTCATTTTTCTCGACGTCTTCCTGGTCCCTTGGGGCTTGGCCGGGACGCAGTCGCTGGGGCCCCTGCTGCTCGCGATCGTCGTCATCCTGGCCAAGTGCGCCGGCCTCGGCCTCATCGTCGCCGTGGTCGACGACAGCTGGGCGAAGCTCCGCCTGTACAAGATCACCGAATTCCTGGCCGCAGCTTTCCTGCTGGCAGTGCTCGCCATCCTCACCCTGTCGTTGGGAGGAGGCTGATGCATCCGGCGCCTGGTGTTTTCGATGGCAGTGCCAATACCATCGCCGTGCTCGTGCTGTTGACGGAATTCGCGATGCTGCGCGCTGCGCTGCTGCGCGCCCAGCTACGGCTGTACGCTGCGCAGTCGCTGCTGCTGTCGGTGCTTGCGGTCATCGTGGCGGCAAGCCGCGACGTGCCCGAATTGTATGTGCTAGCTGCCCTGTCATTCGTGTTGAAGGTCATCATGGTGCCGGTCGTGGTGACCCGGCTGCTGCGTGACACCTCGGCCGAGATCGCCAGCTCAGGCGCGCTCGGGGTGGCCAGCGAGGTGCTGTTGGCGATCATCGCGGCCGCCTTCGGGCTGTTCGCCACTGCCCAGCTCGGCATCTCCAGCCCCGTGCTGCCGGCGACCGCACTGGCTGTGTCCGTCGCGGTCGTGCTGGTCGCGTTCGTACTGATCATCGTCCGGTCCGATTTGGTCAGTCAGGCCGTCGGGTTCTTCAGTCTGGAAAACGGGGTGTCGCTGGCCAGCCTCGTCGTTGCCGCCGGGTTGCCGCTGATCCTGGAGGTGGCGTTCCTGTTCGATCTCCTTGTCGCCGTCGTCATCTTCGGAGTGCTGGCCCGGGTCACCTACGGTCAGTCCGGCTCGCTGCTGACCGCCACGTTGACGAAACTGCGAGGTTGAGCATGAGCTGGGTGCTGGTCGCGCTGCTACTGGTCGGGTTCGCCGCCGCCGCGATCTGCCTGCTCGTCCCGCCGACGGTGATGCGCGCGGTTACGGTGATCGCCGGGGTGGGCGCGTGCGGATTGTCCGTGGCGCTGGTGCCGACCGTCGCGACCCGGGACGTCACGGCCGGGTCGTTCCTGCGCACCGACGCGCTTTCGGTGGTGTTCCTGCTCGCCACCGGGCTGCTGTACGCCACCGTCGCCGTCTACACGGTGGGCTACGTCGAGGGCGACCACGGCGGTGTCGACGTCCGCCGCTACCAGCGGCGGTTCTACGTCGGGTTGAACCTGTTCGCCGCGTCGCTGCTGGCCGCTCCGCTGGTCAACGGGCTGGCGCTGCTGTGGATCGCGATCGAGGTGACCACGGTGGTGTCGGCGCTGCTGGTTGCGATCGACGTGTCCGACACCGCGACCGAGGCGGCCTGGAAATACCTGCTGATCGCCTCGGTGGGGCTGGGTATTGCGCTGCTGGCCACGATCTTCATGTACTACGCCGGCGCGCAGGTGTTCGGCTCGTCCTACGACCTCGCGTTCACCCCGCTCATCCACGCCGGCCATCGGCTGGGGGCCACGCCCGTGCGGCTCGCGTTCGTCCTCGCGGTGCTCGGGTTCGGCACCAAAGTGGGGCTCGTCCCGATGCACACCTGGCTGCCGGATGCACACGCGGAGGCACCCACGCCGGTTTCCGCGCTGCTGTCCGGGGCCCTGCTGGCGACCAGCTTCTACGCGGTGCTGCGGTACTACCAGATCGCCACCGGCGCGTTGGGGGAGACCTTCCCGCGCCGGGTGCTGCTGACCTTCGGAGTGCTTTCCTTGCTCCTGGCCGCGTTGTATTTGCTCGATCAGCGCGACATCAAGCGGCTGTTTGCCTACTCCTCGATCGAGCACATGGGAATTCTCGCCATCGGGGTCAGCTTCGCCAGCCGCCTCGCCGCCTTCGGGGTGCTGCTGCACGTCATCGTGCACGCGGCCGCCAAGGGTAATGCGTTCATGGGGGCCGGGGTGATCGTGCGCAAGTTCGGCACCAAGGAGCTCGCCGGGGTGCGTGGGGGTGCAACGCTGCTGCCGTGGTCAGGCCCGCTGCTCCTGGCCTCGGTGCTGGCGCTGTCGGCGAGCCCCCCGTTCGGGACCTTCCGCAGCGAATTCGCGATCGTCGCCGGTGGCTTCGCCTCAGGGGGTAACGCCGCCGCGTCGGTGCTGGTCGCGTTGGTCACCGTCGCGTTCGTCGGGCTGACGCTGGCCACGACTCGCAGCCTGCTCGAACCCGGTCCGACGACAGCGCCGGGGGCGGACAGCGTGTTGCACCAACCGGGTGAACCCAGCTGGTGGATGGTGGCGCCGGTGGTCGTCGGGCTGGCAGTGCTGGTCCTGCTCGGAGTGCACGTACCCGGGCCGCTCAACGACCTGCTGGTCCGGGCCGCCACCGGGCTCGGAGCCGGCTGATGAGCACCGCGCCGGTCCGGGACGCCCAGACGGTGCCGGCCTGGCGGGACGAGGTCGCCCGCCGCGTCGCCGATGGGCAACGGTTCGCCGGGTTGTTCGCGACCGTCGATGACGACGCCGTACGTCTGACGGCGGCGCTGGCGGGTCGCAGCGCGCTGACCCTGTTGGACGTCACCGGCCGCCCCGGCGCCGTCAGCTACCCGGCCCTGACGCCGTTGGTGCCGGCCGCGTTCTGGTACGAACGCGCCATCTTCGACCTGGTCGGCATCGTCCCGGACGGTCATCCGCGCCTCGAGCCGCTGATCCTGCCGCTCTCCGACGGCGACCCCCGGCCGCGGCCCGGCTCAGCAGACCAGCCGGGCCCGCTCACGCCGCACGAGCGGCCGTTGCCCGCGCACCTGGCGGGCACCGGAATGTTCACCCTGCCGCACGGCCCGGTCCGATCGGGCCCGGTCGAGTCCGTGGAGTACCTGATCGAGACCCCGGGCGAGGACATCCCCCACCTGCGGGTCCGCCCGCACGCCAAGCACCGCGGCTTGGACAAGCGCTTCGAGCAGCTCACCGTCGAACGCGCAGTGCTGCTGGCCGAACGGGTAGAGGGCATCGCGTCGGTCGCCCACGCACTCGGCTACGCACATGCCATCGAGGACCTCGCCGGCGCACAGGTGCCGCCCGCGGCAGGCCTGGTCCGGTTGGTCCACGCCGAGCTCGAGCGCATCGCCAACCACCTCGACGTCGCGATGCGCCTTGCCGACGCCGCTGCGCTCGCCGTCGCCACCGCACGCTTCGGGTGGCACAAGGAGCGGGTCCTGCGCCTGCGCAGCCAGCTGTGTGGCAGCCGGTACGGCCGCGGCGTGGTCACCGTCGGCGGGGTCACCGCGGGGCTCACCGGGCCGGCCGCCGAGGTGCGTACCGCACTCGACACTATGGAGCGGGACATCAGCGGGGACGAACGCGCCGCCATGGTGACCGCGTCCTTCCTGGACCGGCTGCGCGGCACCGGGCCGCTGCCCGCCGAGGTCGCCACGCGGCACGGGGCACTCGGTCCGATCGGACGGGCCTCCGGCGCCGGCGAGGACGTCCGGGCGGCCCGCCCGTACGACGGCTACACGCAGTTGGCCGTGCAGGTCGCCACCGGGCACACCGCCGGCGACGTCCAGGACCGGCTGCGGGTGCGGTTCGCCGAGATCCACGAAGCGTTCCGCCTCTGCCGGCTCGCTCTCGCCCGGCTCACCGAGTACGGCGACCCTCCGGATGCCCAGGAGCTGCGTATTCCGGTCGATGTTGCGGACGGCCGCGGGGTGGGGTGGGCGGAAGCGCCGCAAGGGGAGGTGCTGTATGTCGTGGAGGTCGCCGGCGGGCGGCTGCGCCGGGTGGCGCCCCGGTCGGCGTCGTTTCACAACCTGCCGCTGTTCCATACGGCGTTCGCCGGCGACGTCTTCACCGATTTCCCGTTCATTGAAGCGAGTTTCGGACTGTCGATCGCAGGGGTGGCGGGTTAGATGCCGTGGGTACTGCGCGGGCTCCGCAACGGGGTGGTCACCACCGCCTATCCCAAGCGCCCCGATCCCTATGCGACAGCCTTCCGGGCCGCTGTTGACGTCCGACCGGATGCAGTGGAGTCCGCGCCGGGGATGGCCCAGGTGTGCCCGACCGGCGCCATCACCGAAGATCGCGGCACGGTCAGCCTCGACCGGGGCCGCTGCATCCTGTGCGGGGCGTGCGTGCGCGCGTTCCCGCACACTTTCGCCTGGGTGGGCGGCAGTGATACCGCGACTTCGGACCCCCGCACGCTGGTCGTGCCCCCCGATCTGGACGAAACCAACGACGGGGTCGACCAGGTCCGCGCCGAGCTGGCCCGTCGGGTCCGTCGGCTGCGCAGGTCGGTGCACATCCGCCACGTCGACGCCGGATCCGACGGCAGCGAGGAGTGGGAAATCCAGGCGCTGATCAACCCGACCTACGACGTACACCGGCTCGGTATCTTCTTCACCGCCAGCCCTCGACACGCCGACATCCTGCTGGTCACCGGGGCCGGCGCCCGCGGCATGCTTGCGCCGCTGCAGCGCACGCAGATCGCGATGCCCAACCCGGTCGTCGTCATCGCGGTCGGCACCGACGCGATCAGCGGCGGGCTGGTCGGGAGCACGTACGCAACCACCGGCGGTCTGCTGGACCAGCTCGATGTGGATGTCGTGGTGCCGGGCTCCCCGCCGCCGCCATTCGCGATACTGCACGGCATCCTGCTCGCCCTCGGCCGGGTACCCGAGACGGCGTAGACGTCATGACTACCGCCGCCCTCATCCTCGCCGCACTGTGCTGCTGCGCCGCTGCCGGCATTGTTTCCCTGCTCGCGCCGGCCCGCTGGCGCCGCATGCGGCCGTGGCCGTACCTGACGTTGACCGTCGCGGCCGGGTTACTCGCCGTTGCCGGCTTCCGCGCCGACCTCGGAGCGGGAGGCAGCCTCGATCTGGGCACGTTCCTCGGGTTCGGGCACAGCATGTTGGTCGCCGACCCACTCGCCGGGCTGTTTCTCACCCTCACCGGCGTCATCGCCGTCCCGATCACCTTGAGCTTCGCGGTCTGGTCCGGTCATGACGCCGATGTGCCGTACCGGCCCTTGGCGGCGCTGGTCGCGCTCACCCTCGCCGGAATCGTCGTGGTGCTGCTCGCCGATGACGCCTACGTCTTCCTGTTCGGCTGGGAATCGGTGTCGGTCGCCTTTTACCTCCTCCCGGCCTACCGCCGTGACCGGCCGGGACGGGGGGAGGCGGGAATGCTCACGTATGCCTTCTCGAAGACCTCCGGCGCGCTACTGCTGGTCGCCTTCCTGCTGCTGGCCGCAACGACCGGCTCCTTCCACCTCGCCACCTGGTCGAGCGCCAGCGGTGCCCTTCGAGATACGGCGTACGTGCTGGCGCTGGTCGCATTCACCGCAAAGGTCGGTGTCGTCCCGCTGCAGGTGTGGATGCCCAGGGGTTACGCCGCCGCTCCGGGCCCGGCCCGGGCGTTGATGTCGGCCGTGGCGGCAAATATCGGCTTCTACGGCATGTGGCGCCTTCTGCAGATCCTCGGCGCCCCACCCACGCCGATAGCGGTGCTGCTGCTGCTCGCCGCCGCGTTCACCGCCCTGCTCGGCATTGCGCACGCTGCGGTGCAACGCGACCTGCAACGGGTCATCGCCTACTCCAGCGTCGAGAACGGCGGTCTGATCACCGCCGGTTACGCGATCGGCTTGGCCGGCGCCACGGCCGGCCTGCCGCGCCTGGTGGCGGCCGGCCTGCTGACCAGCGCGTTGCAGATGGTCGCGCACGCCTTCGCGAAGTCCAGCCTGTTCCTGGCCACCGCACGGATCGAACAACGCACCGGGCTGCGCGACCTCGATGAGTTGCGCGGCGCGGGACGCTGCGAACCGGCTGTTGCCACGGCATTCACCATCGGTGCGCTGACCCTCGCCGGCCTGCCCCTGACCCTGGGATTCGTCTCCGAATGGTTTCTGCTCGAGGCCGTGATGCAGCTCTTCCGGCTGCACCAGCTCACGCTGCAAATCACCTTCGCCGTCGCCGGCGCAGCGCTCGCGCTCGCCATCGGCTATGCCGGCTTCACATTCGTCCGGCTGGTCGGCATGACCGTGCTGGGCGGCGCCGGCAGCCGCGCCTCGACGGTGACCGGCTCCCGGCTCGGTCTGCTGGGCAGCCTCGCACTGCTGCTCCCCGCAGCTGGCTGTGTTGTCATCGCGGCCGCAAGTCCTTTGGAAATTCGGTTCCTCGCCCACGGCCTGTCCGCGGTCGTCCCGACCGACACCACCCTTGGTGCACTGGCCTCACCCTGGGTGCTGCAACCGGTATACGCCGACTTCTCGGCGCTGTCGCCGTCGTGGCTCGCCGTTGTGCTGCCCATCCTGGCCGGTCTGGTGCTGCTGTTCACCGTCGTGGCCAGCCGAGGGTCGATGTTCGCGGTGCGCCGGGTGCCGGCGTGGCGCTCGGCCACCGGTGGGGTGGCCGGCGACGCGCGCTACACCGCCTTCGGCTTCGCCAACCCCACTCGCCACGTTCTCGGCAACCTCCTGCTCACCCGCGCCGGTCAAGTCGAGCTGGAAAAGGAAACCCGTGCGGAGGAAGACGAGGGGAGCTCGTTCACCGGTCCCGACATGCCACCCGGGGAGCAGCAGCAGCGACCCACCGGCCAAGCGCCGCCGGGCGACGTCGGTGGGGGTGCCCCGGGCACGGGCAGCCCGGCCGACGCGCCCGACCGCAGCAGGCACCGGACGTACTCCACCGATGTCGTCGAACTTGTCGAGATCTTCCTGTACCAGCCGGCGATCCGGCCCTTGCGCCGGCTGGTCGCCGCCGCCAAAGGTTTGCAGTCCGGCCGGCTGGACGCCTACATCAGCTACCTGCTGATCACCCTCGTTGCACTGATCGCCGTCGTCGTCGCACTGTCCTAGGAGAACGGGCATGGACCATATTCGCATCGACCGGCCCTCGGTGCAGCTCACGGTCTACGTCGCCGAGCCCCACGTTGCCGACCGGCGGTCGAAGGTCGACGAGCTGTTGCGCCGCGCCGCCGCTGCCGGGGTCGCCGGCGGGACGGTCCTGGCCGCCTACCAAGGATTCGGGCGGCGGCACACCCACCAGCCCACAATCTGGCACCGCACCGACGAAACGCCGCTCACTGTCATCTTCGTCGACACCCCCGAACGGGTCGACACCCTGGTGACAATCGTCGACGAGGTGCTTCCTGATGCGGTCGCCGTCACCGAGCAGGTTCGAGCCGTCCGCTACCTGCGCCCCCACACGCACTGATCGCCGGCACCCGGCAGATGCAGATGAGGCCGGCTCGGCGAGCGGCGGTGGGAGCATGCGGCGGCAAGGCCGCGGACGGTGTGCCAGGCGTGCGGTGCGGTGCAAGGACTCCGGACTCGAGGAGTAGAACTGGTGGCCCTGATTGAGAGGAGTCGTCATGACCGCGTTGTCTGCCGCCACCGTGGCGTCTTTTGCCGATGTGCTACCCATTCCGAGCTATGACCGCAGCCAGATCAGCACTGGGATCGTGCACTTCGGGGTGGGTGGCTTTCACCGTGCGCACGAGGCGATGTACGTCGATCGGCTGATGAACGCCGGCCTGGCCGGCTCTTGGGGAATATGTGGTGTTGGGGTGTTGCCGGCTGACCGGCGGATGAAGGAGGCGCTACAAGCGCAGGACTGCCTTTACACGTTGGTTGTCAAGCACCCCGATGGCCGTCTGGAGCCCCGGATCGTGGGCTCCGTCGTCGAGTACTTGTTCGCGCCGGACGACCCGGAGGCCGTGATCGCGAAGATGGCTCTACCGTCGACGCGGATCGTCTCCCTGACGGTCACCGAGGGCGGTTACAACGTCCACCCGGTCTCCGGAGAGTTCGATGAGCGGGATCCCGACGTCGCTCACGACCTGCAGTCCGGTGCCTCGCCGAAAACGGTTTTCGGACTGGTGATCGAGGCGCTCGCCCGGCGCCGGGACGGCGGGCTGGTGCCGTTCACGGTGATGTCCTGCGACAACATTCCCGGCAACGGCGACGTCGCCCGCCGGATGTTCAGCGCTTACGCCCGGCTGCGCGACCCCGAGCTCGGCAAGTGGCTGGAGAGCGAAGTCCACTTCCCTAACTCGATGGTCGACCGGATCACCCCGGTCACCAGTGAGGAGGACCGCGCCGTGCTCGCCGAGCGCTTCGGTGTCGAAGACGCTTGGCCGGTCGTCTGCGAGCCCTTCACCCAGTGGGTCCTGCAGGACTCCTTCGGCGACGGCCGACCGCCGCTGCAGGACGTGGGCGTCCAGCTGGTCGAGGACGTGGAACCGTATGAGCTGATGAAACTGCGGCTGCTCAACGCCAGCCATCAGGCGCTGTGCTATCTGGGCTACCTCTCGGGTTACCGCTACGCACACGAGGTCTGCCAGGACCCGCTCTTCACCGCTTTCCTGCTCGCCTACATGGACCGAGAGGCGACACCGACGCTCCCACCGGTACCCGGCGTCGACCTTGCCGCCTACAAACAGACGCTGATCGAGCGCTTTGCCAATCCGGAGGTGCGCGACACCCTGGCCCGGCTCTGCGCCGAAAGCTCCGACCGCATTCCCAAGTGGCTGCTGCCGGTCATCCGGCGCCAGCTCGCGAATGGCGGCGAGATCGATCGCGCCGCCCTCGTGGTTGCGGCGTGGGCGCGCTACGCGGAAGGGGTCGACGAGCAGGGGGAGCCGATCGAGGTTGTCGATCGGCTGCGCGACAAGATCATGGCCGCGGCCAGCCGCCAGCGCGAGGATCGCACCGCATTCCTCGAGGACCGGAACCTGTTCGGTGACCTCGTCGATGACCGGCGTTTCGTCGCGGCGTACACATCCTCGCTGGAGTCCCTGTACGCGGGCGGTGCCCGCGCAACACTGGAAGCACTACCGGGCTGACCCGCGCTGCTGCGCCGTGAGCTCGCGCACCTCGGCGTAGCGCCGCCGGACCTGCGGCGTTGCAGTGCCGCCGAGCACCTCGACCGAGCCCGGTGACCACTTGGGTGGCTCCGGCTCCCCGGAGAGAACCCACGCCGCCTGGCGGGCGGCGCCATCCGCGACGTACTCGCCCGGCGCCGGTACGGACACGGGGCAGGCCAGGACTGCCGGTGCGATCCGGCGCACGGCGAGCGACCGGGCGCCGCCGCCGACCAGGACGACCCGCTTCACGGTCGCGCCTTGCCCGCGCAGGGCGTCCAACCCGTCCGCCAGTCCGCACAGCAGTCCTTCGACCGCGGCCCGGGCGAGATGCGCCGGCGTCGACGTCGCGAGCGTGAGGCCGTGGATCGCGCCCGTCGCGTCCGGCCGGTTGGGGGTGCGCTCGCCCTCCAGGTAGGGAACGACCACCAAGCCGTCCGCCCCAGCCGGTGCGGACAGGGCAAGTCGGGACAGCTCGTCATGGTCTACGCGCAGCAGTCGCGCGACGGCGTCCAGCACCCGTGCCGCGTTCAGCGTGCAGACCAGCGGAAGGAAGCGGCCGGTGGCATCAGCGAAACCCGCCACGGTGCCGGTGGGGTCGGCGGCCGGGGACTCCGCGACGGCCGACACCACCCCTGATGTGCCGATCGAGACGACGACGTCGCCGGCCTGGGCGCCAACCCCGAGAGCCGCCGCCGCATTGTCGCCGGTGCCCGGCCCGAGCGCCGAACCGGTGGCCGTGGTGCCGGACTGTTCGGCCGGGCGCAGGACCCGAGGTACTAAAGCGTCGTGGCCTAGCGCTCTGTGCAGCAGGTCCGGGCGGTACTCGCCGGTCGCGGGGGACCAGTAGCCCGTCCCGCTGGCATCGCCGCGGTCGGTGACAAGCGCTGTAAGACGCCGCTCGCCCGCGAGCCGCCAGGTCAACCAGTCGTGCGGCAGGCACACCGCCGCTGTCCGCTCCGCACTGTCGGGCTCGTGCTCGGCTAGCCAGCGCAGCTTCGTCACGGTGAAGGCCGCCAGAGGGACCGACCCCACGGCCCGGGCCCATTGCTCACCACCGCCCAGCTCAGCCACCAGGTCCGCTGCGGCCTGCGCGGACCTCGTGTCGTTCCACAGCAGGGCGGGGCGGATCACCTCGCCCCGCTCATCCAGGCAAACCATGCCGTGCTGCTGACCGGCCACCGAAACCGCTGAGACGTCGTCGAGTCCGCCGGCCTGCCGCAGGGCCTCGGTAAGTGCAGCCGCCCAGTCCTGCGGATCAGCTTCCGTACCTTCCGGATGGGCCGCTCGACCGTGTCGCGCCAGTACGCCGGTTTCGGCGTCGCGCACGACGACCTTGCATGACTGGGTCGAGGAGTCGATCCCGGCGATCAGTGGCACGCCTGCTCCTTCACAATGCAGCCGTCACATGGTCGCCAGTCTCATGTGACGGCCGATGTCATTTGACCGCCCCGAGGGACAGGCCTTGCACGAGTTTGTCCTGGGCGGCGAACCCGGCGGCAATGACGGGCAGGGACACGACCACGGCCGCGGCGCAGACCTTGGCCAGGAACAGCCCCTGACTGGTCACGAAGCTGGTGAGGAACACCGGTGCGGTCGAGGCGACGGTGGCGGTGAGCACCCGGGCGAACAGCAGTTCGTTCCAGCTGAAGATGAAACAGATCAGTGAGGTGGCGGCGATCCCGGGCAGCACCACGGGAGCGATGACCTGCCCCAGCGTGCGGATCAAACCCGCGCCATCCAGCGCAGCGGCCTCCAGCATCTCCAGGGGGACCTCCGCGAGGAACGAGCGCATCATCCACACGGCAATCGGCAGGTTCATCGACGTGTACAGCACGATGAGCAGCCAGATGTTGTCAAGCAGGCCGGCGTTCTGAGCAAACAGGTAGATCGGCAGCAGCCCGGCAACGACCGGCAGCATCTTGGTGGACAGGAAGAAGAACATGACGTCGGTCCACTTTTTTACCGGCCGGATGGACAGCGCGTACGCGGCTGGAATCGCCAGCAGCAGGACCAGCAGTGTCGACACGACGCTGGCGGTGAGCGAGTTGAGCAGCGGTGGCCACGGGCTCGTCCCGGTCGAGGCCCCGAAGAACTCGCGGTATCCCTGCAATGTCAAGGGCGCCGCGAGCGACGGAGGGTTGGTCGCCGCGTCCTGCTCGCTGTGCAAGGACGTGAGCAGCATCCACAGGACGGGCAGGACGAACAGGATGCCGATGAGCCAGGCCAGTACGCCCAGGAGCAACCCGCCGCGTCGGGGTGCCTTGCGGCGGCGCGTGCCGGCCGGGGTGCGCGTCGCGGGTATCGGACCGACATCGGTGACAGCGCTCATCGGGCGTTCTCCTCCCGGAACAGGGTCGACACAGTGCGCAAGGCGAGCGTCGCGATGATGATCGTGCCGATCACGACGACGACACCGGCCGCCGACGCGCGCCCGTAGTCATGGGCGTTGTAGAACGTCTGGTACGTCGTATATGGCAGGTTGGCCGAACCCAGCCCGCCCGAGGTGATGGTGAAGACGGCATCGAAGTTCTGCACCACGTAGATGGAGCCGAGCAGGCCGCCGAGTTCCAGGTACTGCCGCAGATGCGGAAAGGTCATGTAGCGGAAGATCTGCCACCCACTGGCCCCGTCCATGCGGGCCGCTTCGATCACGTCCAGGGGGCGGCTCTGCAGGCCGGCCAGCAAGATCAGCATCATGAACGGCGTCCATTGCCAGATCAGGGCCACCTCGATCGCGATCAACGGGTTATTGCTGATCCAATCGGGCTGCGGCGGGTTGTTCGATCCGAACAGGTGCCAAAGCGATGTGAGCGAGCCGTTGAGCAGGCCGTACTCGGGGTTGAACAGCGCGTGCTTCCACAGCAGCGCCGCGGCCACGGGCACCACGAGGAACGGTGTGATCATCATGGTCCGTACGGCGCTCCGCCCGGCGAAGGTGCGGTCCAGCAGGAGCGCGATGCCCATTCCGAGCAGGAGGCTGATCAGTACCACGGTGACGGTGAGTAGAATGGTCGTGACGACAGCGTCGCGCATCGCGACGTCGGTGAAGACCCGGCGGAAGTTGGCCAAGCCGGCGAAGCCACGTTCGGCGGGGTAGTAGGCGTTCCAATTCATGAACGAGACAATCAGCGTGACGACGAACGGCAACTGAGTCACCACGATGATGAAGACCAGGGCAGGCAGCAGTGGGGCGCGGCGGGCCCACGCCGAGGAGCGTCGCAGCGCGGTATGTGAACGGGTGGACGCCGCCCGCCGGTGGGCGGGTTGACGTTCCACGGCGACGCTCATGCCGCCACCTCCCATATTGCCGTCGTGTTGGGGTTCGTCATGACAGGTCGACAGTCATTGGCACCCAGGTGAGGCAGAAATGTCGGGGGAGTGTTCATGGCGACCGCCGGGCACGGTACCGCTCGGCTACGCCGTCGGCGAGCTGCTGGCCGCGGTTCAGCGCCGCCGTCACGCTCGTTTTTCCGGCGATCGCGGAGCTGACGTCCTGCGAAACTTGAGTGCCCAGGTCGGGGAACTCCGGGATGTCGATGAACTGGATCCCGATCGCCGGCCGGGGCTGAACTCCGGCATGGCGCGGGTCCGCGGCCTCGATCGCCTTCAGTGTCGGCTCGGCGAACGCGGCCGCCTGCTTGAGGTAATCGGGATACCGATAGGTGGATGACCGCTTGCCGGAGGGCACTTTGGCCCAGCCCAGCTGGGAGCCGACGAGTTTCTCGTATTGCTTGCTCGAGGCCCAGGAGATGAACTTCCAGGCGTTGTCTTTGCGGCTGCTGGCCTGCTGGATGGCCCAGGACCAGGCGTAGAGCCAGCCGGAGCTGGCTGTGTCCACCACCGGCGCCGCCGCATACCCGATCTTTCCCTTGACCGGCGACTGGGCGGACTCCAGCGAGCCAGCGGCGGAGGTGGCGTCATACCACATCGCCGACTTGCTCTGCTCAAGGTTGTTCAGGCACTCGGTGAAACCGGCCTGGGACGCGCCGATCTCGCCGTGGGCCCGCACCAGATCGACGTAGAACTGGGTGGCCTTCTTGAATGCCGGGGCGTTGACCTGAGCCCTCCAGTCGGCGGTGAACCACGTGCCACCGAAAGTGTTCACAACGGTGGTCAGTGGCGCGAAGATCTGTCCCCATCCGGGCTGACCGCGCAGGCAGATCCCCGACATACCCGGTTGGGCTTTGTCGACCTTCGCGGCTATTCCGGCGACCTGCTGCCAGGTCGGCTTCGCCGGCATCTGCACGCCCTTGGCCGCCAGCACGTCCTTGCGGTACATGAGGAAGGAGGACTCGCCGTAGAACGGCTCACCGTAGATCTTGCCGTCGTCGCCCGACATGGACTGCGTCATCGGCTTGAGGATGTCCCCCTGGTCGAAGGCGGGGTCCTTGGCGAGGAAGCCGGTCAGCGGGGCGATCCACTTGCTCCGTGCATAGATGGGGATCTCGAAGTTGCTCAGCGTGGCGACGTCGTACTGGCCGGCCTGGCTGGAGAACTCCTGGCTGATCTTGTCCCGAACGTCATTCTCCGGCAGGACCGTGAAGTTGACCTTGATCCCGGTCTGCGAGGTGAAGTGCTTGGCGGTGAGCTGCTGCAGATCGACCATCTGTGGGTTGTTGACCATCAGGACGTTGATGCTGTTCTTGCCACCACCGCTCGAACCGCCGCCCCAACCGGCGCAGCCGCTGGTCAGGCACGCAGCCGACAGCGCAACGGCCCCGACCCGCCGACTGATGGGTGCCGCTGTGGCCACTCGTGCCTCCTTCTGCCGGCGCAACGACCAACCGGTCATGTGCCGCGTCTGTTTGTTGCACTGGAAGTCTGTCGCGGCCACTTCGCGTGGTCAATACTTGCTGGCAGATCGGATATCGCGGCGCTCAAACGAGAGCAGCATTGGGAAGGATCGATTGAGTGTTGCCGCCTGCTCCGGCGGTTTCTCAGTCGCCCAATCGCTGGCCCGTCTCCACGGAGAACATGTGTAGGTGACCCGACTTCGGTGCCAGGTTGACGGTAGACCCCATGGCGGGCGGGTTGCGGCCGTCCACGCGGGCCATGATCTCGTGCTGCTCGCCGTTAACGTCCGCCGTGCTGTAGATGTAGGCATCCGCGCCCAGCTCCTCCACCAGGTTGACCGTCGCACCGATGCCCTGGCCAGAGCCGACAAGCTCCAAGTCCTCCGGACGGATACCCAGTGTGACCCGGCGGCCGCCCCCGTCGGCCTGGCGGGCGACGTCGGGTGGCACGGGCACGTGCGACTGCCCGAATGCCAGTGCGTTGTCGGCGACCGGCACCTCCAACAGGTTCATCGCCGGAGAGCCGATGAAACCGGCCACAAAGACGTTGTCGGGGTGGTCGTACATACGTCGGGGTGTGTCAACCTGCATCAGCTCGCCATCCTTGAGGACGGCGACCCGGTCGCCCATGGTCATGGCCTCGACCTGGTCGTGCGTGACGTAGACCGTGGTCACGCCAAGTCGACGCTGCAAGGCGGCGATCTGAGCCCGGGTCTGCACCCGAAGCTTGGCGTCAAGATTGGACAGCGGCTCATCCATCAGGAAGACCTGCGGGCTGCGCACGATGGCTCGCCCCATCGCCACCCGCTGGCGCTGCCCGCCGGACAGTGCCTTGGGCTTGCGGTCGAGATACGGCTCCAGGTCGAGGATCTTCGCTGCCTCGACGATGCGCTCCCGAATCTTGGCCTTGTCCTCGCCCGCGATCTTGAGAGCGAAACCCATGTTGTCGGCAACAGACATGTGCGGGTATAGCGCATAGTTCTGGAACACCATCGCGATGTCCCGATCCTTGGGCGCGACATTGGTGACGTCGCGCTCACCGATCCTGATCGCACCCTCATCCACGTCCTCGAGGCCGGCCAGCATCCGCAAGGAGGTGGACTTTCCACAGCCGGAAGGCCCGACCAGGACCAAGAACTCGCCGTCACCGACCTCAATGCTCAGCCTGTCCACCGAGGGTCGGTCGGCCCCGGGGTAGACGCGCGTGGCCTCATCGAACGACACGGTCGCCATGACCGCTCTCCCTTCACCGGCAGGAACGTGCCGGACGATCCAAGTGCAGGGGTTGCCTGGCACCCGTCGGGTACCACGGTGATGCGCACCCAGCGAACCACCGCCACCGCGACCCGTCTAGCGGGAGTTTCGCGGCTAACTGATTGATCGGCGTGTTTCCCGTGTTGCTGGTGGGGTTTTGGCCTTGAAGGGTGTATTACCTAGATGTGCCTTCGATCGTCGGGAAGAAGCAGGGTAATCGGAC
>JAABUL010002816.1_pt1 | contig 27704 bp, 22 predicted proteins | sample 5559151 | NCBI WGS metagenome assembly JAABUL01 (sample SAMN10711876, study PRJNA513368) | rock metagenome | isolation source: Antarctica rocks | place: Antarctica: Victoria Land, Pudding Butte sud | reverse complement strand
GTACTATCACACCCACACGTCAGCAAACCATCCCCTCCAAACCCACACACCACCCCTCCCCTCCTAGGACAGAACAAACTCACCTTAAACCCAAAATTCAACACCAACGCAACAATCAACCCCACACAAACAACCACCGGCCCAACCACGGCATCAAAGTCCTTCCCGCTCCGCCGCTCAATCAAACCCACCCGCCACATATACACCCCGTACCCCCACACCCCCGCGAAAATCGCCACGAGCGTGTACACCAGCGCAAGCGCCCTAGCTACACCGTTATCCTCGCCCGCCGCATTATACAACCCCACGGATAAGGAAGCGAGGAGCACCGAAACGTGCTGCCATTTGATGAAAGTCCTCTGGTTCGCGAGCCAGACTTTGCCCTCGACTTTGACGTCGCCTTGGTCTTTGATCCAGAAATCTGGTTTGCTGACGCCCGGAGGAAGTTTCTTGTTGCGTTGGTGGGCAGCGTATTTGGAGCTGCTGACGGAGGGGAGAAGGGATTTGATGCCGGAGAGGGTGCCGTAGTTTACTGGGCGTTGGGAATTCTGGGCGTGGGTGCCCGTTTCGTCGTCGTCAGGTTCTTCGGCTACGTTGTCCTTTTGCATCGTGCTGGAGTCCGCGGTCACGGAGGTGCCGAGGTTGGATGGTTTGTGCGAGGCCGAGAGGCCTGGTTGCGAAGCTCCGCGGTTGGCATCGACGGGGGAGCCGATGGGGCTGAGGGTTGCTTGTTGCGCTGGGCTCTTCTTCGCCGTATCGCGCATGGCTGGGCTGCGGAGGAGAGAGCCGACTGCGAAGTCGTCTTCGACTTCTTTGCGGCGTTTGGCTTGTTCTTCTTCGAAGGCTTGCTTGGGGTCGCGGCGGATGTCGGTTTCCAGTTCGGAGAGCCAGAAGGGGAAGGTGTTGACGTAGTCTTCGAAGAGGTTGGCGACGCCGTGCACGAATTTGCTAAAGCGTGGGGCGGGTTTGACGACGTGGCTGTTCATGATGTCTTGGATCCATTCGCTCTTGCGGCTGCGGCCGTCGGTGCGGAGTTTGATCTCGAGGAGGGCGAAGGGAAAGCGGCTGATTTCGCCTTTGCGGATGGAGGAGAAGGGGTATTCGAGTTGACTGTTGTCGATGTCTGTGCGGTGCCAGCTTTCGGGGTCACGGCATGGACGGTCGACGTCTAGTGCGTCTTCGCGGATGAAGGCGAGCTCGGTGTCGAGACTGATACGCACGCGGTTGTCGCCTGGAATCTGGAAAGCTGTGCGGGTGTAGTTGGCGCGAAGCACAGGCTGCACGTTGTTCTCCTTGATGAAGGTCTGGATCTCCTCGACGCCGCTTCGCAGAGACTTGGCGGGTTCGCTGTCGACGCCAGCACGGTCTTCGAGCTTCTTGATCTGCTTTTCCATGTGGTATTCGCCCTTCACGAAGCGCTGAACATACTTCTCCTTGGTTGTCAACCGGGCTTCTCGGCTCAAACCATCTTCGTCGGGGTGGACAGTCTTCTTCTCGATCCAGATCTGAGGTTGCTGCTCCAGCTGACCATACCATCTAAGCCTCAAACTCGATGCCTCGCCATCATTGACCTTGTTACTATACAAGTCGAAGGAGGGGTTGTCGAAATAGATGCTCGTGATGCTTGGATCGGGCACGTTGCCTTCCGCGATTTTGCTTGTTTGCGGGTTGTACACGAGCACTGGCAGACGACGAAGGATCATAGTCTTGACCTCGAGCAAATTCTCTGGATGCACCCAGAACTTGTGGGATACATACTCCTCCTTGCCTGGGTGAGTCTCGTTCATGCTCTTTCCGCGCGTCTCAGCAGCCTTGGAGCCGTCAGTCAAATGCTGGCCAACGAAGCTGTACATGGCGCTGGATCGGTAGAGTAGCGGACCATAGTCTTCCTTGTTGAAGGGCAGAGCGGCAAGGCGGACCTGCAACAATGGACGAACACGGTAAGAGCCTCCACGCTTGCGGTCATGCTTCTTAGCGGCCTTGAGAAAGCCGGTGTAGTTGATGCGGCTGTACTTTTCAAGCTGGCTCGTCTCCTTGGTGATGCTGTCCAGCTCGCTCAGGACCTCGTTCAAGATCTTCTGTTTGGTGTCCTCGCTGGGTACTGGCTGCTTGCCGTTGCCGTTGCCATTGCTAGTGCCCTTTTTGTCTCCACTATCATTGCCAGTGGCAGTGGTATTCTCGCTAGTATCCGCAGTCGCTTTCTGGCTCTCAAGGTCATTGGGCATGGGGAGCTTCTTCTCATCAGGACCGCCATTGCGGGGAGTCCCTTTGGAAGCCTCCTCGTCTACCCACTGCCCGTCATTGTGCCCATCATGCTGGTGATCCTCCTGCTTTCCATGTTGCTTGCCATCCTGCTTCCCGTCCTGTCCTCCCTGCTGCACATCGGCGACAGCAATATCATCGAGCTTCGCCTCACAAGCAGCCGTCCGATCTCTCAGCTTATCGTAGGTCTGCTTATGAAAAGCATGTACCTTCTCCAGCTGACTGTTCACCAACTCATCCACGAAAGCACCCTCATCCTCATCCGTCCACTCGTCCTTGGTATCAGTGGAAGGTGACGAGGGAGCAGAATCGTCGTCTCGAAGCAGCTTCTTGAGCTTGGCGTAGTCGATGTACTTGTCCTTCCACGGGGCATATGTCGCCAACTGCAGTGTCCTGGCAAACCTCATCTTCTCTACTCCTTCTGCAACACACAATTGACACAATGGTCTTGAGAATGTGCCTGCTTTTCTTGCTGTTCCCCACTTCAATGGCAGCAGCAGCTTCCAGCCAATCGACTCACACGCGCAAGCTTTTTGGGTTTTGCCTTGCAGCGGCCAGGTTGATCTTCGGCTGATTCCAGAGGATGCCGAGGCTGAGATCATCCATCTTGTCTGACTGTTGCACGCGACATGTGAGATATATATAAAAGCACATATCCTGCTAGATAATGGATCGCCATACAGTTGGTTACTGTCAAGTATGAAACGGACATGAGCAAATCCTGGTTCCCAGACTACTACAACCCTTCCAACAACCTCCACGACTCTCCCAACATGGCCCTCGCAATAGCCCAACAACGCATCCGCGACCTCCAACACCTTCTCACCTCCCTCAGAGCCTCCGAGTACCCTCCCCTTCCCTCCCCAGAGGATATGAAGAAACGAGCATCAGTCGCACTAGTCATTCGTATACAACCTTCGTACGCCCATTGGCCGCCTCCCGGGACAAAAAAGACAGACAGCATCGAGAATTTCTTCGCGCAGGAATGGGTACAGCATGGTGAAGCAGAAGTGTTGTTTATCAAGCGAGCATCGCGGAAGGGGGATCGTTGGACATCACATATTGCTTTGCCGGGCGGGAGGCGAGATCCGGAGGATGCGGATGATAAGGCTGCTGCTGTTCGCGAGTGTGAGGAGGAGGTTGGGTTGGATGTGGAGGAATTCGGGATATCGGTTGGAAATCTGCCGCAGCGGTTGGTGACGACGCACTGGGGAAAGAAGCCGTTACTTGTGCTATGTCCCTACCTCTTCCTCCTCACCACCCACGAAGTTCCACCCTTGAAGCTCCAACCAACGGAGGTGGCGGCGACTCACTGGGTCCCGATAAGATCTCTGCAAGCGAAAGAATGCCGTACCGTCGCTTTCGAGGACGTGAGCAGTCGTCTCGCTAACCAGGAAACTGGTGTCAAGAAATGGATGCTCTCTCTTATCCTAGGCAAGATGATGTTCGCCGCTATCTCCCTCCTCCCAACGGAATCTCTTCACTCGGCTGAAACACCGGCGCTGGAGTCGCTGCAGGATAACCGACACGCTCTCCCAACCACCTACAGCTATTTACAAAGTCTTGCGACGCGATTCTACCGCTCCGACCTCTTCGGCCAGTACCCCCCTTTACCGCCCGAAGCACCGCTCCTTCTTTGGGGACTGACGCTGGGCGTGATGTCTGATTTCCTGGATCTCATGCCGCCGCACAACGCGCTGGACTTGTGGATGTATCCTAACTTCACGCCCCTAGACGTACGGTTTGTGGTCTGGCTCATGACTTACCGGTTCAAAGAGCGCAAACGGGCGGAATTACAGGCGGGCATGGAGCCAGCGGGCTCGAACAGCACACACACATTGTTCACGAATCCAGCATTCGGCTACGCGAGCGAGAGTATGGCGTCCGCTACGCCGCCGGAGTCTAGTACAGTTCTTGTTGACAGGCCGGATGAAGCGGGATTTACTGGTTTGGGCACTGGTCTTAGCATCGGTCCTCCTTCACCAGAGGAAGTAGACGAGGAGACGAGTAGACGGAGTCGAACGAAGAAAGCCGCAGTGTCTACGATGCTAGAAGGGTTCGTTGATCGCCTCGCCGCGTGCGTTTTGCCTGAGGTGGCTAATCGGGCTAGGTACTACGATGTTGTGCGGCGGGCTGTGGCGGTTGCGCTGGTGGGCAGGGCGAGTGTGGGGGTGTTGGTGGCGGTGTGGGTTTATAGGCGGTGGTGGGGAATACGGAGGGGTTCTTAGTGGGTTGGACATTTCGACGACGTCGTCTACGAATAGATCTACACATAGATATGAGGGTCTAGATCTGTAAAACACATACAGCTGCACACGTGGAACGGCACACAGCGATTGAGCAACACGCTGCTTAGAAGCTTGTGTCTACGATGAACGACATCACAAACCCCTAGCCGATTGTTGAGACGTGACGGCAGCGTTTCCGGTGTCAAGCATTCTGCGAATTGTTCCAGATGTTGTTCTTCCCGTGTCCGAAGGAAAGGAAATACGTCTTTGATCTGTATAGATGAGGTCGACCTCCTTGTGGGACCTGCCAAGGCGGCGAGGCGCTTGGGATTTACTTGAGACAAGGGACAACTTACAGACTTCCATCAACATTCACGAAGCACAGCACGAGCTCCATTCGATCTCGGTGTCTGTAATACGATACAGATCTTAAACCTCACGAGGAACTACTTACTGATGCGTGAAGATAGGTGTTCATGCGAAGAGACCAAATCGTTCTCGCATAAATCCATCCCGCCGTTCCGTCCTCTGCCTGAAACGCACCACCGACTCTTGTCGCTGTGGCTGAACGATGCCTGTGTCAGATATGCTTGGGATCACTTCGCTCCCACTACTGCCTCCCGACACTTCATCTATCTGTGTATCGCTTGATGACCAGGAGAGATCTGCGTTTCGCAGAGACGCGATGGGGCGAGATGGCGAGCACCGGGCTCTCACCCCTACAAGCACTGCATGCGGTTTATATGGTGAGCTGATCGGCCTGGCTCTTTCTGTTCTCTCCTCCAAGACTACTCGTCAAGACTCTCTCTGCTGTGCAGCATCCATTCGCTTCGGTCTAGTACCATCCAACACTCATTTCTTGTATCCTGGTGATACAGTGCCTTTCGTTCACACATTCAATCCCGTCTAAGCACCACTTCAACAACACAAAACTACCACCACATCGAGACTCGAAATGTCTGCTCTTGCAGCTCTCGCCCTCGTCGGCGGTCTCGTCAGCACTGTCGCAGCACACGGCTACGTCTCTGGCGTCGTGATCGGAGGGAAATACTACCAGGGCTACGACCCCAGCTTCTCGTACCAGGACCCACCGCCAGTCGTGATCGGTTGGACTACCACGGTGACCGACACTGGCTTCGTCGCTCCTGATGCCTTCAGCGACCCCGACATCATCTGCCACCGTGGAGCCACACCAGCGGGCACCTCCGCTTCCGTCGCCGCTGGTGGCAAAGTCGAGCTTCAATGGACCGTGTGGCCAGATTCGCATCATGGTCCCGTCCTCGACTACCTCGCGAAGTGCTCCGGCAAGTGCGAGGATGCGGACAAGGAGTCCCTCGACTTCTTCAAGATTGACGCTGGCGGTCTCATCAGCGCCACCCCGTCCCCAGGCACATGGGCCAGTGACGACCTGATTGCCGCCAACAACAGCTGGACCGTCACTATCCCCAGCAGCATCGCCCCAGGCAACTACGTCCTTCGCCACGAGATCATCGCTCTGCACTCTGCTGGCAACGCCGATGGTGCACAGTCCTACCCACAGTGCATCAACCTTAAGGTTACTGGCAGCGGCAGCGACACACCAACCGGCGAGCCCGCGACCGAGTTCTATACTGCTGACGACCCAGGTATCCTTGTCGATATCTACTACGGTCTCACCAAGTACGAGATCCCAGGCCCATCGGTATACGGCGGTGGTGACTCTGGCTCACCCGCTCCATCTTCGGCACCTGCTCCAGCACCCACATCAAGCGCTGCACCCATCTCGGCTTCTGCGCCCGCGCCGTCTTCGTCTTCTGCTTCGGTACCCGCTCCAATCAACGACAGCGCTTCCTATATCCCGTCCAGCAGCGCCGCTGCCGTCTCGACCTCGTCCGCAGTCTACGCGCCAAGCTCCGTAGCCGCCAGCTCAACGAAGTGCACAAACCGCATTACCATCTCCTCCTCCGCTGTCGCTTCCTCCACCGCAGGCGCCGTCACCGGCTCATCCTCCTACCCCGCAGTCACCTCAAGCGCCCCCGCCGGCCCAGTCGGCAGCGCCCCTGCCGGCTACCCAGCCCCATCATCCCTCACCGCACCCATCTCCGCCTCGAGCAGCTACCCAGCTATCCCAACCGGCGGTCTCCCATCCGGTGGTCTGCCATCCGGGGGCCTCCCGTCCGGTGGCATTCCGTCGTCGGCTCCGGCGTCAAGCACATACGCCATCCCAACCATCTCTGCGTCGGCACCTGGCTCGTACCCAACTGGCACCACGCCACCGCCACCGGCTGGTGGAGATGTTGACTACGAGTCGTTGATGGCGAAGTTGATTGCGATGATCAAGAAGATGTTCAGGCAGGCGGAACATGGTCGTGACTTCAAGAAGTTCTAGATCAGGATTGAGCAGGGGTGAGAGGAGTGGAGTGTTTTCTTGTGCTGTTGTATTCTGCTTGAGTAGTGCTTAAATATATGGATGAATGAGCTGCTTTGCAAGTCTTTGATCTCCTGTGCCGCTTCTCAAATCCACGATTAGAAGTGCTGCCACTACAGTTCCTGCTCTTCCACCAAACTTTTAATCTCCACCCCCGAGAAAACGCCTCGCTAAACGATTTTCACATGCATTTTCTAACTCCTTACTCAAACCTCCCCTTCAGCTTCCTAATCTGCTCCAACCGACTGCGCCAACTACTCGGGTACTCGCCCCCCTCTCGCTCCAACCCATCCCACATGACCGAGAACACGCAGTCATTCAGCGCCAGGTTGCGCACGTACCCGGCCAACGATCCCGCCGAAACGATCTTCTCCGTCGCTGCTGATGAGATCGCTGGGTAGTTGGGGCGGACGAGCACTTGCACGCGGTAGAACGCCACCGGCGCTTGCTGCTGATCGTCGTGCTGTCGCCGGCGGGTCTGAAGGAATGAGGTTCGCGCTGACGGCGTGATTACTATATAAACAGCGTTGAATTGGGAGGGGAAGGTGTCGAAGCTGAACGCGGCGCCGGAGTTGTTGAAGATGATGTTGACGAAGTCGTTGCCGATGTGGCGTTTTTTGTTCGTCGTGTTCAAATTGACATCGCCGTTGTTGGGCATGAGGGTCGTGATATGGTAGACTAGCTCGGTGATCTCGTTGTTCCAGACTATGGCGTGAGTGCCGTCGGCGCTGTCGGTCGAGCGGTCGAGACCTTGAGTATTGAAGGTAGCGTCTTTGAGGGGGCGGAGGGTGCCGAGGTTGGAGATGAATGTTATGTAGTCCGGGGAGCCTTGGACGTTGAGCAGGATTTCTGCTTCGCTGTGTTGGCCTTCGCCGATGTAGATTACGCCTGCTTTGTGGGAGTCGACGGCTGGGGTACGGTCGAGGGATTGGATGGCGCGGGTTACTGCTTCGTCTGCTATTGGTAGCGTCTTGGCCTTCGCGGCTGCAGGTCCTAGCTCTGAACCTGAGGGTAGGTAGATGAGTCCGTACGCTGTGCCTCGTGAGTCATCAGGCCAGACTGGCAGATAGTCCTCATTTACAGAGAGGGCAGAGAAGGTGGCGCCTCGGGCATTGCTGTTGACAAGCCTCTTTGAAGTACCAGTTGGGCGACGTGCTGTTACGATGGTCTCTCGCGTTTTCAAAGATGTCTCCGTGGTGATGAGAAATAGTCCGGATACGCGGTGCTGCAACCATATGCGACCAGCCTGCGAGTCGAATGAGAACTCCGTGTCCTGCTCCCTGCCATACATCTGGTCGGCGTCAATGCGGTCCATCAGGTCGATGGTCACCAAGCCTTGATCTTCGAGAACGGTCTTCCCATCCGCGTTGGTGTGTCTCAAACAGCTCGTAATGTAGTCCTTCTGCTCTTCGCGTTGCTCTGGCTTGAGTGCAACGTACCAGAAGGCGATGACGTGGTGTGTGAGTGCGTAGACGTATTGAGGTAATGCATCTGCGGAGTCAGCGTTACTGCTCTTCGTGCTCTTGTCATCTGAAGTAGGTCGGAGATCGATGCGCCCGTCTAGGCCTCTGATTGACTGTAGGTAGCTTCCACAGACGCCGAAGACCTTCTTGTAGTCCTGCGTTCGGAAGTTGTTGTGGAACAAATCTGGAAGTCGCGACAAGCCGGCCAAGAAGAGAAGTACATGAATCGCGAGATAGCGCTGTGTGACCATCTTGGACATCTTGTCGATGATATCACCCATGTAGCTGCTCACGGTGTCTGGTAGTTCATAGCAGCAGATGGTCAATGCGTGTATGCATGGTATGCTGGCGATGTAGTCGCGCGAGCCTGCAGTGGAGAGGATGATTGACATGACGCTCAGCATTTCTTGCTTCCTGAGGTGGTTATGGTAGCTGAGAATAGCAGTGAGTATTTCGATGAGGTGTGCTGTGACGTGCGATTTCGTCAAGGCAGAGTCGGGAGGTGGTTCCTTGTAATCTCCACTTTCGAGCTGATGGCAGACTGTTTCTCTCAGTTGCTGGATGAAATCCGATCTATCGTCGAATAGTGCGTGGTTCCCGAGCACTGCTGGGAGTTCGGTGATGAGGTGGTAGTAGATGTCCCAGTCGTGGCGATTTACGATTATGCTGAGGACAGCATTGTAGAAGCTTTGTAGCAACACTCCAGCTAGATTGTAGGTGAGGTTGTGAGCAGTGTAGTAGATGGCGCCCTCCGTGTCTGCGCGCAGAAGCAGCATGAATTTTGTTGCGTCAATGCACTTCTTAGCCACTTCGCATAGTCCCCCAAATAGCCCGCTCAGCTCTGTAGTGCTCGAGCCTGACATACTGCAGTGTGTGAAAGCTCTGATCAACTCCTTGGTGAGAACCGCCGCAGCGTCCTCTGTAGTATCTTCCGTCATGAGGATCGCTTCAAGGTTGCCTGCATATTCAGCAAGCAGGTATTGGTCTGGTCCGCTCGTAAAATCTGCGAGGCTTCGGCTCAGAAGCATCTGTAGTTCTTGTAGGTATTGGTCGGATCGTGAAAGTCTTCTGATCATATCGTCAAAGCCATTGGCCCAGTCTCTGACGGGTAGTAACTTGGCGAAACGTGAGAGCAGCGCTTCTTGGAGAACAGGTTCAAGCGGCCGCGCGACGGCAATACACAGCGACGCGATGGTATGGTGTTCGGCAGAATCGAGAGGGTCTAGTCGTGATACTATGCTGTCGACCAGCGCGGATGCGGATTTGCTGTTCGATGTGTATTCAACGCAAGACTGGGTGGTTGCTAAAAGACTGTGCCAGCTCATTTCGAGGGCGAGGTTCGCGGTGGCGTCATCATGGGCGAGAAGCACGATGAGTATGTCCATTATGAGCTCCCGTACGTGTATGTTGCCATTCAGCGCAGCATTGCGTAAGCAGTCAAGTAGATCCGTCGTTTGCGGTTTTGGAAGATCACTGTCTGCGGCTTTTCTCAAGAGCAGTTTCTCCGATATAATCATCACAGCGCCTGCAAAGGCGGCATACCCGGTCTTCGTGTCGAGAGCATTGTAGTCGTCCTTGCCGATCACCTGTGGTAGCGCGGCGACGAATTGAGCACCCAGATGCGATTCGAGCACCTGCTTCGTCACGGCCCAGGTTGCGTCTGCCAGTTTCCTGGTCTTGTTCGCTCGTGTGGCGTTGTAGTAGGTATGTGCAAGGAATCGAGCGACCGCAAGCAGAGATTCTGGTGGCAGTGCTGAGAACGTCCCCACGGTCTCGATGAGGGTGACGCCACTGTAGAGGTCGAGGGAGGCCGATGATGCTGCCGCCGCCCCGAGAGCCACCCCCATGAGCTCCGCCAGCTCCGGATCAGCAAACCAGCTCGCATCCTTGCGGATGGTGATGGCGATTCCTCTCAGCGTGCCAGAGAGCGTGTCGGGCTGTGGTGTCGCCTCGTGTGGTGGCGCCACCGCTGACGTGGCGGAGGAGAAGGTGAGGATCTGCTCAGTCAACCTCTCGCAGCTCACCCGCTCGAACGGTGCGGTGCCGCGGCCGTTCTGCGACATCTCCAAGACTTGCAGATCGGTGATGCCACTGTACTCCTCGCTCGATGTTGATGATCTGTCACCGAATGAGAAGAGTGGCGGAATTTGGAGGGTGGTGCTGCGACTAGATTAGTGAGTTGTATATGCCAAGACTTCGGTTGCAACAGTTTGCTACATTGCGTCTCTAGGTGCTTTCAAGGCACTTTCCCGGAGGAACAGACTCTCGATTGGAACAATAGATGGGTATTAAAGATGGGCGCAAGTACCTTGATGCCGCTGTCGATGCCACGCCTCCCGAGAGGCGGCTCTTCGGCCTCCATTCTGGCGTGTTAGGCGCATCTTGTCCGTCCATAGGCCTTTGGGCACTGATTCAAAGGGTGTTTCCACTTGTTGCGCGAGCATTGTAGTCATCAGAGCCTGGTCAAGGCGAGACAAAGGCACAATTTTGCATCCTTCTCCCAAGTGACTCCATCCGTATTTCGAGCTCCCACCTTCTAACCCCACTGTCACTCTACTTTCTTTCAAGGCGCAACCATCGTCCTTCAGCCAACACTATCGTCTCGTCTAGTCACCAGCGAGATTGTTATCTGCGGACAAAGGCTTGAGCGAAAAGCAATTCTCATCGACGTTGGCATGCCGTCAAGACTTGCCTGATCGGACTCACACACACCTCCCCGAGCCGGGTCCCCCAGACGGCATCCTGCAGGAAGTCAGGAACAAGCATAATTGTGTGGAGAAGTACTCCACTCCCCGGAACTCTGGCTGCCTCTCGGAAGGTGCTCCCGAAGGAGGAGGCCAGCGATTACAGTGTGGGCTGTAGGAGCATGTGGTAGTGCAATGGACCGACACTCTCCCTTCGCACCAGCATACGTCCGCGTGCTGGTGCTGCCAGTAGGGCGGATCCAACGAACACCGTTCTTGGGCTTCTTAGGCCGATTGCGAGATGAGGGAGCAATAGTCGCTTTGACCGATATCACACCTCTCGCCGATGATGAACTACTCCTCCACCCCGAGGCCTCCGGAAAAGGCTCTCTGTTATACAACTACACAACATCGGCGCCAAGCGAGCAGCATCAGCAACTGGTGCCGTTCGAGCTATTCCGTGAGCCGTTGCTAGTGCTGGGCATTGCGGACGGGCAGCAAGAGCAAGAAGCAGGCGAACAGCAAGGTTTCGCGGCGGCATTTGCATATCTGCGCGAGCGCCACCCTCGAGTGGTGCATAGACAGCTAGTCGTACTGGGAGAGCCCGCAGATAGGCCTACACAGACACCAGACAGCGTAGTCTTCGTCAAATCAGACACCGACGACAATGATAGAATATCTGCCCGAGTCGCCGATGCTAATGGTGTCCCGCTCAAAGATGCACTGTGCGAGATATCTGCTCGCTTTCTCAAGGAGCTCAGCACCTATACTAAGGCGCTGCAAGCATCACCGAACGTACAGACCCCAGGCCAGACTGCTCGAAGTCTACAGCGCAACGTAGCTTACCGTGAGTCTGAACGCCGACCAGGATCAGCTTCTGGACGTAGTACTCCAACTCAGAGCAATGAGGCCATGAGCCCTGTCGAAGATGGTAGCAAGCAGCTCCCTTGGAACCACGGGTCCCCAGCCACATCGTTCGACCAGATACCCGGTGCAAACAGCTTGGGAGGTGAAATTTCCAGGTCGGACAGCCAGGCAAGCAACAACAAAGGCAAACATGGTCGAGCAACCAGCCAAGACCGCATCGTCCTTCAAGGCTTCGGCTCCGGGACCTCGCAGGACAAGCTCAAGCAGAAAGGCAAGGCCCGTGTGGGCATAGTGATTGGCTCGATATACATGATGGCCGGGAACTGGAGCGAAGCATTGCGTCTGCTCACCGAGCACACCAATAAAGCCCGGTTACTATCAGATCACATCTGGCATGCAAAAGGCCTGGAGAACATCATCGTCTGCCTTTTGCAGCATTCCTGGGCCGGCCTAGAGTTCCAGATTCCTTCAATTTGTTATTCGTCGTTGGAGAAGACCAAAGACCGGCTCTCGATCAACCTACCGTCTGATTTCAAGACTTTTGATGTCGCGCAGCAAGCCTCAGTGCGGAGTCTGTCGACATCGCTGCCGGATCTGCTGAAATTTACCTTGAGCCTTTACCGTTCTGCAGAGGGTCCGCTCGAGCTTCCTTTCTTGCCGGTGGCAGAGGCGACAGTGCGTTTCGGCAAGCTGTTAGCCATCTTGAGCACGAGCAATGGCGAGTTGGATAACCATAGTCTCGACCAATTTATTACGGGCAATAAATCCACGGACCAGCACCAACGCAGCTCACCGAAATACACATCGAGAGCGACGTTGAAGGGCACAGTCGCTGAGATGGTGTCACAAGCCCAGCCTTCAATAACAGACAACGTACCTGAAGCCGACCACATCGCCATTCTGGCCGGAATAGCAGCAGTACTTTCCTTAATCGGCATGGACCGTAAGAAGGGACTCGTTCTTAAGGAGTTACTGACTGTGCTTACCTCTGCCTTGAAAAAGGCCCAGAAGAAGATTGCCCCCGAAACGGGTGTACGTCCTGAATTGAGCTTGACCTCAAGCACTGGTCGGGAAGCCGTACCTACCCGGAGTGACGATGGCGTGAAGATCGACGGCCTCATAGCCGAGCTCGCGCGAATCTATGGCTTCGAGGTGGTCGAGACCGGCGGCGAGGACCCCCCCTCGGCTCATCCACGGACCCCTTTCGGTGGTGACAGTATGAAGCAAGACATTCTTACTGAGTTGGCATCGTTCTGCGAAGCATCGCCGGATCTTCAGGATGTCGTGCGGCTTAATGCATCCCTGATGAGAACGCTTGGACGCGACGGTGCTGTTGATCTTGAAGGCCCATCCAGCACGCATATACTACCAAAGCATACTCAAGAAGAGCTCACCTCAAAGATAAGCCGCGCGGTCGCAACAGCCAGGACTTCAGCCCTCAAGGACATCGAAGCTAGATACTGGGATCAGTTTCTGGTCCGTGGAGTCGAGATTGTGCCTCCAGAGCCTGGCTTAGCAGTCTTCAAGCTTTCGGACCTCAAGTCCATCACGGCCTCTCCGAACGCGAAGGCTGGTTCCGGAAATCCATTGCTTTATGATCCGAATGCCAGTCGTCCGAGCACAACCACAATACCAAACGTCCATATACTGGTACAGAACGAACCGTTACGATGCGTGGTGGTTCTGCAGAACCCATACGACGTTACTATTGACATTGAATCACTGCAGCTCGTCACCGAGGGCGTGGACCTTGGAGTGCAGCATGAAGACTCCATTACACTCGGTCCAATGCGCCAGCAGCGTGTGCTTGTATTCATCATTCCCAATGCCACTGGCGATTGCAAGATTACTGGTTGCAAGATCAAGATCGGTGGCTTCGTCAAGCAGATTTTCCGCATCTTCACCAAGCCATGGTCGCGTGCTTCCTCGGGGCTGGTAAAGAACCAAGGCCAAGAAAGCCAGAACGCGGCCCAGCCACCGTCCGATGAACAGCACGGCAGTATACCAGAGCACGCTACTATCCCGGTCGCCGTGGTCGATGAAATGCCTGAACTTGTCGTTGTTGATGCGCCATTCCTCGATTCGAACGCGATGCTTTTCGATGGCGAGAAGGCGGCATTCAGCTTGCGCCTGAAGAATGTGTCGAGAGTTGCTGCGCGACTCGCGAACATAGAGCATGCGAATATTCCAGGTCGAGGTCAGCGCCAGATCCATCGTTTATCCGATGGCGATGATGAGAGTAACGCTCCCGTAGTCGATCTTAACAATAGCGAGATGGTCGTGCAGCCTGGTGGGTTTTTCATCTACGAGGGGATCGTAGTCGCCAGACCATGGACCGAGCACCTGCAGATTGTGTTCCAGTACGGACGAGCCGCTGGGGACGAGGTTTACGCGCGGCTGCTGGTTGTCCCTATCCATCTGAGTTTGATGCCAAGCCTGCGATGCCAGCAGATGCAGGTTCTCTTCGACGACAAAGACAACTGCGATACCGTTCTTCTTTGTCTCGAACTCGCCAATGTGTCCCGCGACCGCATCTCTTACAGCTGCACCGCATCACGTACAATCCCTTATCTGCGGATCTCGGTTGATGAAGGTGGGCTTGCCCCAAGTGTCTCCAAGCGCGTTTGTTTGTCCACACAGCGAATAATGCCGGACCGCATTCTCGGTAGTCCCGAGGAAGTAGGGCGAGCTGTGATGGAACGACTGTTGCTGCGTTGGCACAGAGATGACGGCAGGGAGGGGATCGTTGATCTGTCGGAGCAGATTAGTGGATCGGCTGAGCTTCTCGACGCGGTGTTCTCGGAGTACACGCACCTCAAGCTCGCATTTGTTGGCTTGACGCAAGTGAATGGGACTTCCCGCGTCCAAGAGGGCTCCTTTGTCACGTTGCAGGCGACGCTCGTGAATCTCTCCGAGCGCAACGAGTGGGCGAGCAAACCTCTGCTGCTGCGGTTGCGTCATCGAGGACACCACTCGAGAGACTTCTCGATCGACGGCCCTAACGGCAACCTGCACTACACGGGTAGCGGGTTGGCCTTGGTGCGCCCTGTGGCCTTCGAGGACAAGACCGAAGTCGACTTCGTGTTCTGCCCGCAGGGCAGAGGGCCTCTGGAGCTGGAGGTGGTGCAGGTGCCAAGCACCATGACAGCCCAGTATCCCGGCCGCTCGAGGATGCCATGCCGCTCGATCATGCTGGAAGTCGTTTGAGTACTCCAGCTGTCGCTGTAGTGGCGGCACCTCCTCGAGCAGCGCGGAGATCGGGGGCGGAGGTCTTGGAAGCGGTAGGTAATTGAAAATTGAAAACGCTAAGTGATGAGCACCTTTCACAATTCACCTGTTTGCCTACTGCACCCTTGACGTAATAACAGCTGCTGTAGTGGCGGCACCCTACTTCTGACTCGGGGATGCCACCCAGGAGTACAAGGCTAGTACACGGCTGGTGCCAGCACTCTCCGTCCTTCACAGACGCATTTCGAGCCCATCACTTTCACTGCAGTGGCGGTACCCTTCTTCACAGCGCGGGGAACCTACTGACGAGCAATGTACGGATGACAGCACTCTCCGGTCACCATCGAGGCCGTCTGGGGCAATTACATCTACTATAGTGGCGGCGCTCTTGGCTGCAGCACGGAGATGGTACTCACTACCACCTGAGCCACTGACAGCACTCTCCATCTAGCCTGGAGGCAGCTCGAGTTCATTGCACCCGCTGTAGTTGCAGCACCCCTCTTCGCGCCGATGAGATGGTGCACATCACCAACGTGGCGGTTGACAGCACTCTCCAACTACTACGGAAGCCGTCCGAGCCCTCTACACCCGCTGTACTGGCAGCACCCCTATCTATCTCGAGGAGAAGGGCGCAATCAGACGAGTACTACTTGGAGAAGCTTAGAGGTAGGTATTGATGATGCTGAGTCTGAGCACAGTGATCTCCATCCTCTCACTCCCAAGTCAGGCACACCACATCCATTGTAGTGGCAGCAACCCGGTTTGCAGCATGGAAACCGTACACCGCAGCGGTGACAGCGAGAGAGGCAAGAGCACACCAAGGCTAAGCCCTCTTCACACCCATCTCCTCCCTCCCAGCGAACGCCTCGATCCAATTACTGTCGCTGTAGTGGCGGCGTCCCTTATGACAAGCTGGAGATGGTATACTACCGCTACGGCGGCGAGGTGAGCAATAGCAGAATGGTACCAGAAACGAACGCCTCTCCACAGTGATCTCCTATCTCACGAGCCCAACTTCGAGCCCATTACATTTGCTGAGGTGGCAGCGTTCCATTCTGGAGCAGCGGAGATGGTACATTATAGCTGCTACGGCAAGTTGAAGAAGAGCTCGACGATACTAGGTCTGAATGGCCGACTCGAGTCATCTCCTATCTTCCGCGTACCGTCTCGAACCCTTTACACTCGCTGTAGTGGCGGCAGCTTACTTCAAGGCGCGGAGATAGGCTATTGCAGCTGCTGTGAGAAGATGATCAAGAGCGCATCGATGCCAAGTGTGGTTGGTGTTTTATCGTCCTCTCCTTGTTATCTACACACCTTTCGAGTTCACCTCACCAGCTGTACTGGCAACTCCTCAGTTCACAGCGTCGAGAAGGTACATCACCGCCAGAGTGATCAAGAGCACAACGTCTTCTTCAGAAATTCAGTCTGACATCCAGCATTTCGCTCAAAATTCGACCCAGTGTACGCATCAAAATGACCTCCTGGGATGATGTGCAACTGCTTCGGCTCTCGCGCTCTCGAATAAGCCTCGAGAGCAATGTCTGTTGGCGTAAGAACGTCGCTCTCCGCCACCGTCATCAACAATGGAGTTGGAGCGATATGGTGGATATGATGAGACGGGTCGTTGCCTCGGAGAAGCTCGACACTGAATACGAAGGTCAGTCGTGGTAGTATATCGGTGGGGAGTCAAAGACAAGTACCTCTTCACTGTCACTTCGTTCTTCCAGTTACTCTTCTTTTCCCATTCAGAGAAGAACGTGTAGCTATCCGGTGTCGGCAATGCACTTGTCTCCATCGGGTTCTCATGGACGACAGGGATTGTCATGGGCTTTTCACCAGCCATGCGGGCAAGTCGATCTAGCATTATCAGCAAGCGGTTCTCTGTGGGAAGACTACGGTGATGTACCTTGCTGGAACATCTGGTTGAGACCTGGTGCAAAGTCACACCTGATCAGTCGGTTGAAGTTCGCCCAACCATCTGTCAGCGGCCTGAACATCGAGTCAGCTGTATGATACAAGTTCATCATAGTAAGGAACTCACGCTTGGCTGAGCACAGATTTGACTCGACGATCGACTGCTCCTACAAGAAGGACATGGCCGCCAGAGTACGACGATCCCCAGATGCCGATCTTGTCCGGGTTCACTTCATCGCGAGACTGCGCGTAGGTGATGGCGTCCGAGTAATCTGCCTGCTGCAAAGCGGGAATGATCTCGTGTCGAGGCTCGCCTTCGCTGTCGCCGAAGCAACGATTGTCGTAGACAAGACAGCTAATTGCAAGCTTCGAGGTGAAATGTTCGGCGAATGCGTCCAGATCCATTTCCTTCAATGCAGACCAGCCATGTGCCATTACGAGACATGGGAGCTTGCTAGAGCTTGATTCGGGCGTGAAGAACCAGCCCTTAAGCGTGAGTCCATCAGACGTTTTGAACGAGACATCTTTGCGAGGCATGTTGGCTGTGTTGTAAAACCTTCCTGGGGACTGATCTTGGTGGTACAATAGAAAGATGGTTGGGGTGGTTGCAGCTATATATATATGCGTTCCACTCGTGCGTAGCAAGGCCTCCAACAACTACTGCAGCGGTCTGCGGGGTCGTGGTTCTATACGACCACTACATCTACATCCACCTCGCCTCAATGTTTATCCTTAGCTTAGCTCATCATTGACTGATGAGACGTTCTACCGTTCACTAATCGTTTGGGAACGATAAGATGCTTGAGTAAGGCTCGATTCATGCGGTCACAAGCGTCAAGACCTTTTACCTAATCTGAATACTGCGTGAGGCTTCCCATTGGAGCTATACTGCTCAACTGCTTCGCCTTGCATGATGACCCGTAGCATGCTCCGACGATGCGGTAGTCTGGTCCAAAGGGGCGTAAGATATAGGGTGCGTGGAAGCCACTCAAGACCGCAATCACATCGCCTTCCTCGAGCACTATTGATTCTATGCCTAGATGGCCGCCAGTTGTTGTAAAAATCCTTCGATTTGAGCAGGTGTAAGTCCAGGCCCGAAAGAAGTGGAGTGCCAGTCCAGCCAACTCGGCCTGATCACTGCTCATCGGCGACCGGATTGAGGGATTTCTGGCCAGTCCCAGAGAGCTGATGAATTCTGCCATGGCCTGTGAACGTTGCTCCGTCGGCAGATAGCGGCCATTGTCGAACGCAGTGAGTACTGAGCTGAGAGCCTCCTCGACTTCCTCCGTCGGGAGGTGCTCGTACACTTTACTGATACAGTCCTCCAGCCACGGACATTGCTTGCCGATCTCCGCATCAATCAACATCGCATCTGTTAACACAGACGTGGTGTCGACGACTTCGGCGAGGCGTATGCCCTCTACCAAAACTAAGTTTGCATCATCGGTAGAGAAAGCTATGCTTCGAGATCGTGGTCCCTCGCAACCAGCATTGAATCTCCTAAGGTGAAGATCCCGAGACTTGTTTGCGCGGAGTCGACTCCAATCAATGGCCCAGGATGGTATCTCCGAAGATTGCAACTCGTCCTCAGTCTCCCAATAGATCCACAGCCAGGTGCGGATGCAGTCACGCACTTCAATCAGATATCTTGTAGCGTCACGAAAGACGTCTGCTGCTGGTTTGGTGAAGTCCGGTACAAGGAGACGATGCAGTGGTCCCTGTTGTACATTCTGGTGGATACCAAGCATACCGTAGACAAAGTCTCCCTGTTCCGATGCCAAAAAATATAGTGCACCAAACAGCAGATTCTCCATTCTCGGCGTGACGCCCATCACACAGGCACCGAATGATCGATCGACGAAGTGGAACACCAGGACGCAATTACTCTTGTACAGTGATTGAATCAGCTCGTGGTCGACCTTCTTGTTTCCGAATAGCCACATTGCCGCTCGCACGAGTAATAAGAAGGAGAAATCGAATGGACCGATATAACATGTGTTGCAGGGAGCGAGGACGACTTCTTGGAAGATCCATAGACGCCTACGAATATTTTCCCAACGTCAATATGGGGCCCGAAGGTTCGAATTGAGACTGACCTGAACCACGGAAGTGAAAACAGAGTCTTCAATGCCGGTATGTCGACCCCACATGTAAGCTTTGTTTCTTCTCTGACGGGGTCCGTCCCGGTTTTGAACAAGGTGCCGTCGAGCTGCGTGAAGTCATCTGTCTCCTGTTCGAGATCGTGGTAGACATTTTGAAGGCTCTTAAGAGCGGATCGCATAGAACCATCGCCCTCTCCTAGATAGATGAGATTACCTGTAGATCTGCTGTAGATAAGACTCATCATCTGAACCTGCTGAGCACGCTCCGCGAGGTCCTTCTGGTTGATGCAGATAGCAATTATCCATAGGACACGGTCCTGGTTCTGCGACCGCATCATCCGCAGAGCTGCCGCTGCGCTAACCGGCACCATCGTGGCCACGCTGTCAAGCTCGATGGTAGTCTGCTGCCTAGCATCGCCCCAGCAGTATGAGATGGTTTAATACACAGGTTGATCATTGAAGCTTGCGACTTCGAGTCTTGCATGGATGAGATCGAGACCTGGTCCAGACGGTACAGCGAGTAGTCGAAACTCCTGCTTGCCCGAATCTAAAGGCCGGTACACATCGTTTGCCGGTCGAGATAATTCTGGCACGTCCATGTATATGTTTCATGTGCTGTGACCGACAGCAGCAACAACTTGGGGTCACGAGATGCATGAGCTGTACCTTTACCAAGCCGATACCTTGAGCCGACAGGGACTCGACCTGTGACTCTCCTTGGATGTTGCTTGCCCTCGACTCTCACCCGATCGTTCGAAAGCTGAGTACATCATCCGGACAGTCTGTCGGTTGATCATTGTGGTTCTACCGGTTCACTGATTCGATATAACGAAGCTGACCCTACCATGGCCTTCCCCAATCGCCTTCTCAGCCACTCAACATGGCGCCACATCGGCCTCTGTGTGACAACCACGATCTTTGCCTTGGGAGCACTGGCCATACTTGCACCGGCCGTCGCTGCAGAGGGTCTTGGGGTCATACCTAACACTCCAGAAGGCCGCACTGTGAACGAAAAGAGAATGGTGTTCCTTGGTATACGTGATATTGCGGTTGCAGCAGCGCTGTTTTGGTTTCATCGTGAAGGAAAGGAGAAGGAGATGGGAGTTCTGACCACGGCATGGACTCTCGTGTGCGTTACGGATATATGGGTGGCGGCGCAGGGACCGAAGGGTTGGGATAGGGGATATGGACACTGTGTGCTGGAGGGATTGCGCTTACGTTTGCAGGGTTGGGCCTGTTGCAGTCTGGAGCTAGGATATGAGGTACGGCTGAAGGGTGGAAGAGTGAAATGGAGTAGACCAGGGGAGTCTTAGAATTCCTATCTTTCGTCGTCATTCTGTGAAGGAGGGGTGAGGTGGAGAAGGAGAGTCAAAGCAGGCGAGCTTGGCTCTGTGTATTATACATACTGTACTGCGTTTAGTCCATCCTGCTTCGAGCTCGACGCGTAAAGTGGAACGCGACTTCCATACGAACGCGGGGACACAGGTAGTTTGAACATTTGTGACATCTAAGGTCGGAGGATCAGTTCTGCAATCACGGGGCAAAGGACTAGAGTACAGCCAGTATCGACCATCAGACCATCTCTTTGGAGCCAACCCGAACCTTACCGGCAACAATGGACGACCCTCAGGAAGACCATTTAGAGTCGCAGGACATCGCCCAAGAAACGCCCGTCGAGGGCGTCTTCATCCCGCCTTCAATCGACAGAAGCAGAGTGCTGTCAGGCGAGAGCTATACGCATCACTGTGCGATTCCTACTGCAGTAGCGTCCGATCCAGCCGCCGAGTGTGTCCTTGGTGTCGATGAAGCTGGTCGTGGACCTGTTCTTGGTACTTATCGACCGCATATATGTACAGTCCACCAGCTAATCTGCTGCAGGTCCAATGGTCTACGCCCTCTGCTACCTCCCACTGAAGCTCCATCACTCCCTTCTCGCTGAGACGCATCACTTCGACGACTCCAAAGCGCTTACCCCAGCAGTCCGCTCCCAACTCATGGAATCGCTATGCACCCCCACCAGCGACCTCTCCCAGAACTGCGGCTGGGCGACTCGCACAATGTCTGCTCGCGACATATCTGCTGCCCAACTCAAACCCACCGGGACTTACAACTTGAACGCTCAAGCCATGGATGCCACCATCGCCTTGATCCAGGAAGTGCTAGACTCCGGTGTCAACATCCGTGAAGTCTACATCGACACTATCGGTCCGCCAGCCACGTACCAGAAGAAGTTGGAGCGCATCTTCCCGGCTCTTTCAATCACCGTGGCGAAGAAAGCTGATAGTTTATACCCTTGTGTCTCAGCTGCCTCTGTTTGCGCCAAGGTTACGAGAGATGCGGCGTTGGATGTGCTGTACACTGCATACGCCGAACCTGGCGATGGTGGGCAGATTGCTTGGGGGTCGGGTTACCCTTCGGATGCCCGCGCCACGAATTGGATGAAGGAAAATATGCACCCGCTCTTCGGCTGGGGCAGTGAATGCCGCTTCAGCTGGGGTACTGCGAAGGAGATGCTTGAAGCGAAGGGTGCGCCGTGTCGTGCTGATTGGCCTGATGCTGATGATGCCGATGATAGCCTGAAGTTGACTGGATTCTTTGTTGGCTCGGAAGAGGAGAGGGGCGATGAGTTGGCTGATTGGTTCGGGAGGCGGGTGACGGAGGAGGTATTTTGAGGCTGCAGTGCATGGAGCCATCACATCGCCTATGCTGATACCTTCTGCCTGCGAACCTGGAGCAATGGTTGTGGCTCGATTGTTCGACCATTGCTCCCACCACTGCTTCCCGACTATCAACAAGCGCAAGCATGCCTTTCAAGCTGCGAGAACATCTGAGCGGGAACTTTGAAGGTTCATCATTCATGTGGCACGACTTCAAAAAGTCTGGAGGCCGCTCTATAATTGGACTTCCTTTCTTCTTATGCGAAGCTGCACTGCTCCCTTTCCGTGCGATCTATGACTACAAGAACAGGGACTCAGACTCCCGACTCGGATGAGATCGACGAACACGACCGCATGGGCAATCACACTTTCAAAGAGCCTCCACATGGCGCCAGTGACAGGCATCAACATGACCGTTCGAGAACAAAGCACAAGAAATCGAAGGGATATCTTGTGAGCTACGGGTATCGGGAAGTACCAACCGGCAGGACAGGCTCGAATGTCGATGCGGCTTTTCCCAACATGCACGGGAACCGACAATACAACGTAGCGCCATTCTTCGCGCCACCTCACATGCCGCACCAGATCCCTCAGCCCGCTGCAGAACGTGTCAAGCCGAAGTTGACTAGATATAACAGTGCCTGGCAGCTGCGACAACTCGCGGCTAGTACGCAACGTGAGATTGGTGTTCCACAGCCAGTGCCCGAGCAGCATCACCCTGCACCTGTCAATCAGCCATCGAAAAGGTACGACAGTGCCTGGCAGCTGCGACAGCTTGGCGGTTCGTCGCAGCCTACAGCGGCTGAACAGAACCACAACATCCCTGTTGTAGATGAACCACAGCAGCCGATGCAGAATGCTGCCGTACCAGCACCAGCGACAGAGCAACACACGCCGCATCCACCGCGTTCAAGGGCGAGTCGGTCGCCGCCACATCGCTCCCAGCAATCACGCAGCCGAAGCAAATCTCAAGCCGCGAAGAGCGGGACAACGTATTCAGCTGTCAATACGACGAGGAGCGCGGCAACGTCTTCAACAGGTCAAACGACGACAACCGGACAGGAGTCTTCAAGCTCTTCAGGAACGTCGTCAAGCACATCATCTGGCAGTTCGTCGAGCTGCAGTTGTAGCGAATGCGTGTCGTCTTCTGGAACCACCAGCGGTACTACTTCAACTGTCACTGGCTCCCAGACCCCTGCTGCCCGATCCCGGCACGGCGGATCTCATAGAGTGCGATCCCAGCAGCCACATCAGGCACCAAATCACGGCCAGTAGGGAACAGTAGTAGCCAATCGAGCAGACGTGTTAGGAAGCATTTGAGCATAACTTAGCAATTCTGCTACTTATCGTTGCAAGTAGTTCAACCTCAACATAGTCGTGAACTCATCGGGTTTCAACTTGCATGTTAATCCCCACTCATTTCCACCACCCCATCAACGCGCCCGACAGCACCTTACTCCCAAACAAACTCGTTATCACCCAACTATACTCCAAATACTCCAGACACTTGAGCAGATCCTCCGTCTTCTGCACCGCGAGATTGTAGTCTCCCATCTTGGGCAGCGGGACCCGCGTGCCTTGGTCCTTGCCTTTGCTATCGGTAGCCCCCGGAGCCCAGAAGTTTTTGATGTAGTGGCGTGCGCCGATGGTGATGGCGAGGAGGGTCGGGGAGATGAAGGCGCGGGTCCAGGGGGAGTACATCTGGGGGTAGAGTATGAGGGTTAGGGCGGAGAGGAGGGAGAGTGTTGTCTGTGAATAAATTTAATAAAGGTAGTAGGGACGGTGATGGGTAGGGTGGGAAGCGTACGGTTATCGCCCCCGCTCCCATCGTTGTCCTCGTCTTATCCAGCTGCTTCTGCGCTTCATCGGACCACTCGGCGGCTTTCTTGGTGGTCTCCTCGTATTTACGCAGGTTGGTGATGGCGACGTACGAGTGCCGGAGGGCGTAGAAGGAGAGTACGACTTGGAGCACGTGCTGGAGGGTGAGGAAGAGAGCTGGGGTGTGGAATTGTTCGAACATCGTTGCTGGTGTTATTGTTATTTCTGAAAAGTGTTCTGTTCAGATGGTTGAAGTCGCATGGGGTATTTCTGCCTTTGGTGGCATGAAGTCAGTCAACCAATGAGGGATTTTGACGCTAGTCAAGCCACAGTAAACAAACGCCCCACGCAACCGCGGTTTTCGCGATTGCCTCGCGACACAACGATCGACCATTGGACTTTTCGCACGCTCACGATCGCTTGGAGAAATACATCTATATCCGTGAGGAAGAATTGGACAAACTGGAGGTCGACAAAGAGAATCGCGCGCCGCGCAACATGGCGCAGGCGGGCAAGAAAGCGAGGGACAGGACGCCGGGACGACCGAAGAAGAAAGATAACCAGTTTTGGGATATTGGCAAAGTTGGACGGTGAGGAGTCCTGCTGCTTTGGAAGAGCGCGCAGATGTACTGACATGCTGCTAGAAAAACGGGCATCACCCTCGAAGACCACGGCGTACGCGACGAACATGGCCTCGAACCCGTCTCGCACATCTTCTCCTCGCCCGTCTCGCCCCAGCGCGCCAACCTCGACAGCAGCGATGCGCACATGAACGAGAGTAAGCCACAGCAAACACACAAGTACCCAAGCACCACAAAGCGCACATTCTAACATCCTTTCCTCACCACACAGCTTCCGACACGTTGCTAACGCTGCCCTCCCCAGGCTCCGGCCCAGACGTAGATGTAACGCTAGCTTCGCGTAAGACGCCGAGACTGCCGCCGGCGCGCGCGTCGACACCGAAGCATACGAATATTGGGTCACCGAAGCGTCCCTCTACTGGACGGCCGGGCGCGCAGCATGTCGAGGTTGAGGGAGAGGAGAGGACGCCGGCGAGGGCGAGGTCGCAGTTGAGACCGAATCGGGTGTTGGATTTTGGGGATGGGGGGGTGAAGCAGAGTATTGAGAGTCCGAGTCCGTTCAAGCCGAGACATACTTTGAGGAGGTCTATGGGGAAGGCAGGTGGGAGGGAGAATCCGTTTGCTTCGCCTGTTGGGAAGGCTCCGCCGACGACTACTCCAGCGACGATTCTTGAGGATGACGAGGAGGATGTGGAGGAAGTCGAGGGTGTGGATTTGCCTGTTGACGATGGACCACTGATGTTGGACGATGATGACGAGTTTCAAGATGCTTTACCTGCGCAAGAAGAAGAGGCGCAAATGGGTGCTGTGGAGGACGATGAGGAAGAGGAGCACGTAGAGGAGCCGCAACCACTTCCGGAGAAGACACGATCAGGCCGCCCACGAAAGTCTGGCTCATCTGTCGACAGCAGCCAGCTTCAACATACTCCTCCAGTCGCGCCAATGGCCTCGAGTAGAAAGCGAGACCGATCGACCCTGGAGAACAGCCGTTCAGAGGACGCAAGCACATCTCAATCGCAGATCAACGAAACTGGGCGAGCGCAGAAGAAGCAGAAAGGCGGACGATCATCTTTGAACAAAGTCATCGTTCACCAAGACGAAGGAGATGTGGCCGTGGACCCATCACTCATCGCACACGGCGACGAATATGTCGCAGCACACGAGGACGATGTGCCTGACGAGCCAGTCGAAGCTCCAGCTCCCACAAAGGCGAAGAAGGGCAAGAAATCCAAAGCACCAAAAGAACGCGACCCAAACCGCGGCATGCAGCCCCAATCCGAACGCGTCGCACTCAACGACTCCCCCTCCAAACTCCGCGACCGCCGCGAAGGCAGCCGTAGCCTCAGCGTTGGCCCCATCAGCAACGTTCACCTCCGCGCCTCTACCCCCTTCGAAGACGCCGGAGGCCGAACTTCCCGCTTCGGCCGCAGCTTGACGCAACCGCTCAAGTACTGGGCGAACGAGATGCGCCTCTACAAGAACGGCGAAACTGCTGGAATCGTGCGTGCTGATCCTTTCTCGCCACCGAAGCGGAAGAGACCGCCGCCGAAAAAGAAGGGGAAGAAGAAGGCGGGCAGGTTGGAGGATATCGACGAGGAGAGCGATACTGAGAGTGTGCTGGCGGATGAGTGGGAAGAGGAGGTGGGCGTTATTGCTGGGGATGTGGCGAACTGGGATCCGGAGACGCAGATGGGTGATCCGGGAGATCTTGTACGAGAAGGTATGTTCCCATTCACCCCTAAACCCGCTACCTCAAGTTTCTATGCTAACTACTGCCCGCAACAGATCTCGCCTTCGCATCCACATCCCTCGTAGCCAAAAACGTCGCCAACACGACCTTCAAATACGCCAAAATCATGACATTGCCTTTCTTCGGCTCCGGGCTCGTGGAGCTGCCTCCGGGCGGTGAGAAGAGGGCGAAGAACTGCCGGAAGATGCAGATGTGCTTCTTCGTGCATGAGGGGAAGGTTATGGTGGAGGTCTATCCGGCTGGAGGCGCGGGTGGGGAGGAGGTTGGGGAGGTGACGCAGTTTGCGATCAGTAGGGGTGGGGTGTGGGTGGTTCCTAGAGGTACGTTTGGGTGTGGTTTCTTTCTTCTTTTGCTTTGCTTTGCGCGCGACGTGTCGATTTCTCGACCTTGCTGGTCCGGCACTCGATCCAGCTGTTCAGTCTCCTGGATCGGTGGTGTGGGTTCGCCACGCCAGGACTAGCGGTTAGCTCACCGCTCACACCCTCACGCCCTCGACACGACCGTGCTGGAGTCGAGGCGGCCAGCGAGCCAGCGAGCGACAGGAGCAAAACAACCGGTGTGCGACCAGCCGTCGAATTAAACATCTCCCTGGTCCCACCGGACACAACATCTCGTCCTGCACGAGCTGTTGGACAACGTGGCACGAAGTAGCTCCTCGTCGCACCAGCGATCGGTCCTCAGCTGTCGTTCTGTCACACGAACCAAACGCCACGCAACGAAGGGGCGGATCTGGTGCGACGTTACGCTGCTGGGCCTGTTATCGTTGTGCAGGGACTTCATTTCACTTCACATCTTTTTTTGGGTGCATGTTGTATGTTTGTCAGGAGCAGAAGGCTAACGTGTCGGTGTGGTAACAGGAAACAATTACTCCATTCTCAATGAGAGTCGGACGAAGACGGCACGGGTGTTTTTCGCGCAGGGGTGCGAGGTTGTTGAGATGGGCAAGTGATGTTGGACTAAAGAGTGCTGTTTGAGAAGCACTGTTGGGCTCTCCATTGGGAAGCGTATGAGATTGTATTCTGGATGACCTTGGGGTGATGATGCGCAGGATGATATGACGTTGGGCCCGCTGGGGTCTACCTTCCAGACTACGACTTGGGTTAGGAGGCTTGACAAGAGAATGATTGCAGTAGATACCCACTGTTGGTTTTACTGCGCGTTAAGTAGTCTGATATGACATCGTCACCGAATAGGTCAAGGAGACTCGTCAGATCGACGACATCGCTCATCAAAACTCATCCTCATCATCATTAAGCTCATCAAGCACCGCAAACTCACCCACCTCCACCCTCTCCGCCCGAACAAACACCCCACAATTCGCCTTACACCCAAAATACCTCGTCCCCTTCACACTCCCATCGTTCTTCCCCGTCGGCTCATCAAGCTCCACTCCAACCCACGCCCCAACCCCCGGAATCTCCTCCACCTCGCCCACGAACCGCACCGTACCCCGCCGATGATCCGAATCCGGTAGCAGACGACACCGGGCATCGGTCTTGATCTTCCGCTCCTCGACTTCGCGGAATGAGGCGTTGATCTTCTGCTGCTCGATCGAAGGCGCGGCGGGGTCGAAGCGCCCGAGGTGGTGGGACTTTTTCCAGGCTAGGACGCTGTCGGTGCGGGACTCGTATTCGGTGGGGGGCATTTCATATTTGGGGACGGTGGAGACGTCGGTGTAGTTGCTTCGGGCGCCGGGGGGGCGGGTGTCGGTGACCTGTGTGGGTTGGAGGTTAGTTCTGTGGT